>Ga0134123_10000460_pt1 | contig 26833 bp, 34 predicted proteins | sample KB303_FD_96460 | JGI IMG/M metagenome (GOLD analysis project Ga0134123, IMG submission 96460) | Terrestrial soil microbial communities without Nitrogen fertilizer from Kellogg Biological Station, Michigan, USA - KB3-0-3 | ecosystem: Environmental > Terrestrial > Soil > Unclassified ...
GCGGCCGGCTGCGGCACCGACGCGGGCGCCGGGGGCCGCGTTTGCGAGCTCCAGGGAACCAATGCGCCGATCGCCATTCCGGCGATCAACGCCGCGCCGGCGAAGACCGCGGCGCGCGGCAGTTGCCGCGGCGTGGTCGATGCGAACTCCGAGTCGGCGATCGCCGCCCGCACCTGCCGCTCGGCGACGGCGTGGCCGTTCTCGGTGAAGGCGGCGAGCAGGGACTTGTCGGCGAGGATGTTGATGCGCCGCGTGAGGCCGTGCGACGCGCGCGCGATCAGCGCCGTCGCGCCGGGCATGAAGACCTCCGGGCCGCGGTAGCCCGCGGCGCGCATGCGGAAGGAGATGTACTTCGCCACTTCGGCGCTCGAGAGCGGCCGCATGCGGAAGGAGTGGGTGATGCGGTCGCGCAGCTGGCGCAGCTCGGTCTTGGCGAGCGTGGCGTCGAGCTCGGGCTGGCCGAAGAGCACGATCTGCAGCAGCTTGTGCCGGTTCGACTCGAGGTTGGACAGCAGGCGCACCTGCTCGAGCGTGTCGTCGGGCATGACGTGCGCCTCGTCGATCAGCACCACCACGCGCCGGCCCTTGCCGTAGAGCTCGATCAGGTGCTCCTGCAGCTCGCGCAGGGCGACGCTGCGCCGGTCCTGCGAGAAATGCAGCTTCAGGTCGTCGCCGATGGCGTGCAGGATCTCGTCCTTCGCCAGCGACGGCGTGGCGAGGTAGATGGTCTCGACCTCCTTCGGCAGGCGCTCCATCAGCACGCGGCAGAGCATGGTCTTGCCGCTGCCGACCTCGCCCGACACCTTGACGATGCCTTCGTCGTGCAGCACCGCATAGATCAGCGCTTCGAGCGTCGCGCCGCGGTCCGCGCCGTCGAAGAAGAAATCGGTGTGCGGCGTGATGCGGAACGGGGTCTCGGAAAGGCCGAAATGCTCGAGGTAGAGCGCCACCGCTACTTCTCCTCTTTCGTGCCCATCCGGCTGTAGAGCGTGGTGCGGTTGACGCCGAGCAGCTTCGCCGCCTGGCTGACGTTGCCGCGCGTCAGGCGGATCGCCGCCTCGATGTAGCCGCGCTCCCAGGCCTTGAGCGTCTCGTCGAGGTTGAACGCGTTGGCGCGCTCGAGCTGGCGCTGCGCCTGCTCGACGATCGCGCCGCCGCCCTCGTCCGGGCCGGGCAGCGCGGTCTCGAGGTCGAGCTCGGGCTCGAGCTCGGCGGTCGACAGCCGCTGGCCGGGGTACTTGGTGCCGAGCCGGATCACGATGTTGCGCAGCTCGCGCACGTTGCCGGGAAAGTCGTAGCGCTGCCAGCGCGCCAGCGCCAGCGCGTCGAACTCGAAGGGCTGCGTGCCGGCCTGCGCGGCGAAGAAGCGGCGGAAATGATCGAGCAGCGCGAGCGTGTCGCCTTCCATCTCGCGCAAGGGCGGCACGCTCAGCGTGAACACCGACAGCCGGTGGTAGAGGTCGGCGCGGAAAGCGCCCTTGCGCACGTCACGCCGCAGGTCGCGGTTGGTGGCGGCGATGACCCGGCAGCGCGAAGTGCGCCGCTGCGTCTCGCCGACCCGCTGGTAGTCGCCGTTCTCCAGCACGCGCAGCAGCTTCGCCTGCAGCTCGAGCGGCAGCTCGCCGATCTCGTCGAGGAACAGGCTGCCGTCCTGCGCGTCCTCGAAGTAGCCCGATTTGTTGGCGCTCGCGCCGGTAAAGGCGCCCTTGACGTAGCCGAACAGCGTCGGCTCGACCAGCGTCGGCGCGATCGCGGCGCAGTTGAGCGTCAGGTACGGCCGGCCCGCGCGCGGCGAAAGGCGATGCAGGCTGGCGGCCGCGAGCTCCTTGCCGCTGCCCGATTCGCCCTCGATCAGCACCGAGTAGGGCGAGGCCGCGAACTGCGCGATCTGGCTCTTGAGCTTGGCGAGCGCGGCGCTCGCGCCCACCAGCTCGGCCTCCTCGGCGGGCGGCAGGGCGAGCGCGCGGGAGAACGAGCGCTTCAGGAGCGCCGGGTCGCTCGGCTTGGCGATGAACTCCCAGGCGCCGAGCGCGCGCGCGTGGCGGGCATTCGCGGCGTCGTTCTGCCCCGAGAGGACGAAGATCTTCATGCGCGGCGAATGCGCCAGCAGATCGGCGATCAGCTGGAAGCCCTCGTCGGGCGAATGCGGCGCCGGCGGCAGGCCGAGATCGACCAGCGCGAGCGGCGGCGCCGACGGCAGCTGGCGCAGCAGCTCGATCGCGTGCGCGCGCGAATCGCACGCGTAGACCTCGTAGTCCGCGCCGAGCGCGAAGGCGAGCGTGTCGGTGATCAGCGGGTCGTCGTCGACGACCAGCAGACCGGGTTTTGCTTCAGGCGCGCTCTGTGGCGCGATCACGGATGCACCGCATGAAGGCCGCTTCCAGCCGCGGCTCGGAATACTTCTCGCAAAGCGCCGCCGGAGCGCCGCGAAAGCGCGCCCGGCCGCGGTCGAGCACCGCGAGCGACGAGCACAGCTCCTCGACGTCGGCGAGCACGTGCGAGGTGAAGAACAGCGTCCGGCCTTCGGCGCCGAGCCGGCGCAGGACCGACTTCACCGCCACGCGCGCCGCCGGATCGAGGCCGCTCATCGGCTCGTCGAGCAGGTACAGGTCGCGCGGCACGAGAAAGCACGCAGCGAGACCGAGCTTCTGCGTCATGCCCTTGGAGAGGCTGCGCACCGGACGCGCGAGCGCATCCTGCTCCAGCTCGAGCTCGTCGAGCAGCCGCGCGGCGCGCTCGGGCTGGTAGCGCTCGCCGGCGAGCGCGAGCATGGCGCGCAGGAATTCCAAGCCGCGCAGATAGTGCGGCGGCGAGAAACGCTCGGGGAGGTAGGCCAGCCGGCGCCTTGCCGCGGGGTCCTCCGCAGGCAGGCCGAAGATCTCGATCGTGCCCGCGTCGCGCGCCGCGAGGTCGAGCAGGCAGCGGATGAGCGTGGTCTTGCCGGCGCCGTTGGCGCCGACCAGGGCGAAGCCTTCGCCCGCGGCGACCTCGAGATCGACGCCGCCCAGCGCCGCGACTTTTCCGTAGCGCTTGACGAGCGCGTCGATCCGCACCGCCGCAGCCATTCCGGATGGACCTCCCTCATGGGCGATAATATTACGCCGTGCAGCAGTCCTCGCCTGCCCCCGCGACTTTGACGAATGTTGTCGAGATCCGGAACGTTTCCTTCGGCTACGACCCTGCGCGTCCCGTGCTGCGCGACATTTCGCTCGCCATCCCGCGCGGCGCGGTGGTCGGCATCATGGGACAGTCGGGCTGCGGCAAGACGACGACGCTGCGCATCATCATGGGCGCGTACCGGCCGACGGCCGGCAGCGCGACGGTGCTCGGCCACGATACGGTCGAGCTCGATACCGCCGGTCTCTACGCCATGCGGCGCAAGATGGGCATGCTGTTCCAGTTCGGCGCGCTCTTCACCGACCTCTCCGTGTTCGAGAACGTCGCCTTCCCGCTGCGCGAGCACCTGCAGCTGCCCGAGGATCTGGTGCAGGACCTGGTGATGATGAAACTGCACGCGGTCGGCCTGCGCGGCGCGGCGCACCTGATGCCGACCGAGCTCTCCGGCGGCATGGCGCGGCGCGTGGCGCTGGCGCGCTCGATCGCGCTCGACCGGCAGCTCATCCTCTATGACGAGCCTTTCACCGGCCTCGACCCGATCTCGTTCGGCGTCATCACGCGCCTGATCCGCGAGCTGAACGATTCTCTCGGCGCCACCTCGGTCATCGTCACGCACGACGTGCAGGAGGCGCTCGACGTGGTCGACTACGTCTACTTCATGGCCGACGGCAAGGTGATCGCCAAGGGCGCGCCCGACGACATCCGCGCCAGCGCCGAGCCCTTCGTCAACCAGTTCGTGAACGGCAAGATCGAGGGACCGGTCCCCTTCCACTATCCGGCGCCGCCGTACGGCGCCGATCTCGAGCTGGCGGCGAGCTGAGATGCTGATCGGCACCCTGCGCGCTCGACTCGAGCGCCTCGGCGGGACCGTGACCTCGTCGATCTGGCGGCTGGGCTTCGCCAGCCGCTTCCTGTTCTACCTGGTGATCCATTCGGGCACGGCGCTGCGCCGCTTCCGCCTCACCATCGCGCAGATCTACTTCGCCGGCGTGCTGTCGCTGGTCATCATCCTGGTGTCGGGCCTGTTCGTCGGCATGGTGCTGGCGCTGCAGGGCTACGAGACGCTGCAGCGCTTCGGCGCTTCCGAGTCGCTCGGCGTGCTGGTGGCGCTGTCGCTGGTGCGCGAGCTCGGCCCGGTGGTCGCCGGCCTGCTGTTCGCCAGCCGCGCCGGCTCGGCGATCACCGCCGAGATCGGCCTGATGAAGGCGACCGAGCAGATCTCGGCGATGGAGATGATGGCGGTCGACCCGATCGCGCGCGTGGTCGCGCCGCGCTTCTGGGGCGGCGTGATCTCGATGCCGCTGCTCGCGGCGCTGTTCTCGGCTTCGGGCATTTTCGGCGGCTACCTGGTCGGCGTGCAGCTGATCGGCGTCGACGCGGGCGCGTTCTGGTCGCAGATGCAGGCGGCGGTCGACTGGAGCAACGACATCCTGAATGGCGTGATCAAGAGCGTGGTGTTCGGCGTCGCCGTCACCTGGATCGCGGTGTTCGAGGGCTATGATGCGCCACCGACCGCCGAGGGCGTGTCGCGCGCCACCACGCGCACCGTGGTCACGTCCTCGCTCGCCATCCTCGCACTCGATTTCGTCCTCACTGCGCTGATGTTCACCGGAGGGAACCACTAGATGAATCGCTCGATGATCGACCTGTGGGTGGGACTGTTCGTCGCCGCCGGGCTCTGCGGGCTGCTGTTCCTCGCCCTCAAGGTGGGCAACCTCGCCTCGTTCTCCACCGCCAAGACCTATCAGGTGCAGGCCAACTTCCTCAACATCGGCGGCCTCAAGGTGCGCGGCCCGGTGAAGAGCGCGGGCGTGGTCGTCGGCCGCGTCATCGAGATCCGCTTCGACACCGAGACCTACAAGGCGATCGTCACGCTCGATCTCGATTCGGCGTACCAGTTCCCGCGCGATACCAGCGCCAAGATCCTCACCTCGGGAATCCTCGGCGAGCAGTACATCGGCCTGGAGGCGGGCGGCGACGGGGTCATGCTCAAGCAGGGCGACCGCATCCGCCTCACCCAGGACGCGGTGGTGCTGGAAAACCTGATCAGCCAGTTCCTGTTCAGCAAGGCAGCCGAGACCAAGGAGCCGGCCAAGGAACCCGCGAAGTGAGGTTGCGCTGGCTGGCCCTGGCCTTGCCGGTGGTGTTCGGCGGCTGCGCCACGACCAACGCCGACCCGCGCGATCCGCTGGAGGGATTGAACCGCGGCGTCTACGCCTTCAACGACAAGCTCGACACCTGGGTGGTGCGGCCGGTGGCGACCGGCTACACCAAGGTCGTGCCCGGCGAGATCCGCGACCGGGTACGCAACTTCTTCGCCAACATCGCCGACCCGATGATCGGCGTGCACAACATCCTGCAGGGGAAGTTCGAGGACGGCTTCTTCGACTGGGTGCGCTTCGGCTTCAACACCACCTTCGGCCTGTTCGGCCTGCACGACATCGCGAGCGACATGGGCTACGAGAAGCACAACGAGGATTTCGGCCAGACTTTCGGCCGCTGGGGCGTGCCGGCGGGGCCGTATCTGGTGCTGCCGTTTCTCGGCTCGAGCGACATCCGCGACGGCATCGGCCTCGGCCTCGACTATTACTTCGACCCGATGACCGGCGTCAGAGACAAGGACCTGAGCTACGGGCTCTGGGGGTTGAGGGTCGTGCAGGTGCGCTCGGACCTGCTCGACGCGAGCCGCATCCTCGAGGAGGCGGCGCTTGACCGGTACACCTTCCAGCGCGACGCGTATCTGCAGCGCCGCCGCAGCCTCATCTACGACGGCCGGCCGCCGCGCGAGCGCGAGCCCGAGTCGGGGGTCAACCCGCGGGGCGGCCGGGACGTTGATAACATCGCGGCCGGGGGACGCCCATGACCAAGACCATAGCCACGCTGATTGCCGTTCTGGCTCTCGGCGCCGCCCAGGCGCAGGAGCTGACGCCGCCCGACGCACTGGTGAAGCAGGTGACGCTCGAAGTGGTCGACCTGATCGCCAAGGACAAGGAGATCCGCGGCGGCAACCGCGCCAAGCTGATCGGCCTGATCAACGACAAGGTGCTGCCGCATTTCAATTTCACCTCGATGGCGGCGCTGGCGATGGGCCAGAGCTGGAACAAGGCGACACCGGAGCAGAAGAAGCGCGTCACCGAGGAGTTCAAGACGCTGCTGGTGCGGACCTACGCCAGCGCGCTCGCGGCCTACAGCGATCAGAAGTTCGACTTCCGCCCGCTGCGCGCCCGGCCGGGTGATACCGACGTCACGGTCAACGTGCGGGTGCTGCAGCCCGGCGCGCAGCCGGTGCCGATCGACTACAGCATGGAGAAGACCGCGTCGGGCTGGAAGGTCTACGACGTGATGGTCGGCGGCGTGAGCCTGGTCGCCAACTACCGCACCGAGTTCAACAACCAGGTGCGCGAGTCGGGCGTCGACGGCCTGATCAAGAACCTGAGCGCCAAGAACCGCGCGCTCGAAGGAACCGACAAAAAGTGATCCGGCGCGAGAGCGGACGCATGCTGGTGAGCGGCGCGGTGACCCTGGCCAACGTCGCCGGGCTGCTCGAAGAGGGGCGTCGCTATCTCGCCGAGGGCGTGCGCAGCGTGGACTTCGGCGAGGTGACGGAGATGGACTCGGCGGCGCTCGCGCTGTGCCTCGCCTGGCTGCGCGACGCGAAGTCCTCGGGCGTGGCGATCACCTTCTCCAATCTGCCTGAATCGCTGCAAACCATCGCCCGCCTTTACGGCGTGCACGACCTCCTGCCGCTCCACTGAACGCGATAGAAGTCCGGGACGTCGAGAAACGCTACGGAGCGCTGCGCGCGCTCGCGGGCGTGAGCCTCGCCGTCGAGGAAGGCGAGTTCTTCGGCCTGCTCGGGCCGAACGGCGCCGGCAAGACCACGCTCATCAACGTCATCGCCGGCCTGGTGCGCGCCGACTCGGGCCAGGTCCGCGTCATGGGTGCCGACGTGGTGGCCGACTACCGGCGCGCCCGGCGCCAGCTCGGCGTGGTGCCGCAGGAATTGGTGTTCGATCCGTTCTTCACCGTGCGCGAGACGCTGCGCAACCAGTCGGGCTACTTCGGCATCCGCGGCAACGACCGCTGGATCGACGAAGTGATGCACCACCTCGACCTGACGGCCAAGGCCGACGTCAACATGCGCGCGCTCTCCGGCGGGATGAAGCGCCGCGTGCTGGTGGCGCAGGCGCTGGTGCACAAGCCGCCGGTGATCGTGCTCGACGAGCCGACCGCGGGGGTCGACGTCGAGTTGCGCCAGGGACTGTGGCAGTTCGTGACGCGGCTCAATCGCGACGGGCACAGCATCGTGCTCACCACCCACTATCTGGAGGAGGCCGAGCTGCACTGCAGCCGCATCGCCATGCTCAAGGCCGGCCGGATCGTCGCGCTCGATTCGACGCGCAACCTGCTGTCGCGCTTCGGCGGCTCGCGCACCACCGCGCGCGTGGTCGCTCGCGACGGCCGGCAATTCACGCTCGAGCTCGCGGGCTACGCCGACCTCGAGCCGCAGCTCGCCCGCCTGCGCCTGGAGGGCGTGGAGATCGCCGACCTCGAGCTGGAGCGCCCGGACCTCGAGCAGGTGTTCCTGGCGCTGACCTCATGACCATCTTCTGGACGCTGTTCGCCAAGGAGACGCTGCGCTTCTGGAAGGTGGCGATGCAGACCGTCGCGGCGCCGGTGCTCACTGCGCTGCTCTATCTCGTGATCTTCGGCTACGCCTTCACCGGCCGGGTGCAGGTGTACGACGGCGTGCCGTACGCGTCGTTCCTCGTCCCGGGCCTGGTGATGATGAGCGTGCTGCAGAACGCCTTCGCCAACAGCTCCTCGAGCCTGATCCAGTCGAAGATCACCGGCAACATCGTCTTCATCCTGCTGCCGCCGATCTCGCATCTCGAGTTCTTGGCCGCCTACGTGCTCGCCTCGGTGGTGCGCGGCCTGGTGGTGGGGGCGGGCGTGCTGATCGTCACGGTCTGGTTCGTCGACCTGCGCGTGGTGGCGCCCGTCTGGGTGCTCGCCTTCGCGGTGCTCGGCGCGGCGCTGCTCGGCAGCCTCGGCCTGATCGCCGGCATCTGCGCCGAGAAGATCGACCAGCTCTCCGCCTTCCAGAACTTCCTCATCCTGCCGCTCACCTTCCTCTCGGGCGTGTTCTACTCGATCCATTCCCTGCCCGAGTTCTGGCAGCGGCTGTCGCACGCCAACCCGTTCTTCTACATGATCGACGGCTTTCGCTACGGCTTCCTCGGCCGCTCCGACTTTCCGCCGCTCGCGAGCCTCGCGGTGGTCGCGGCGAGTTTTTTTGTCGTATCGTTGCTGACCCTGAAACTCCTGCGGTCCGGCTACAAGCTCAGACACTGACATGGTCACTCCCGAAAGCGTGAAAGCCGGCATCGAGTCGGGCCTCGCCTGCGAGCACCTCGAAGTCGCGGGCGACGGCCAGCATTTCCAGGCCCTGGTCGTCTCGCCGGCATTCGCCGGCAAGAGCCGTGTGCAGCGCCACCAATTGGTCTACGCCGCGCTCGGCGAGCGCATGCGCGAGGAGATCCACGCGCTCTCGATGCGCACGCTCACGCCCGAGGAGTGGCGCGCTGGATAAGCTGAAGATCCGCGGCGGCCGGCGCCTCGAAGGCGAGATCCGGATCTCGGGCGCGAAAAACGCCGCGCTGCCCATTCTCTGCGCGGCGTTGCTCACCGAGCGCAGGCTCACGCTGAGCAACGTGCCGCGCCTGATGGACGTCGCCACCATGGCGAAGCTCCTCGCGCAAATGGGCGTGGAGATCGAGCGCGCCAACGACGAAATCGTTCTCGAGGCAAAGAAGATCCAGGACCCGACGGCGTCCTACGAGCTGGTGAAGACCATGCGCGCGTCGGTGCTGGTGCTCGGCCCGCTGCTCGCGCGCTGCGGCCGTGCCCGCGTTTCGCTGCCGGGCGGCTGCGCCATCGGCTCGCGCCCGGTCGACCAGCACCTGAAGGGCCTGCAGGCGATGGGCGCGACCATCGAGGTCGAGCACGGCTACATGGAGGCCCGCGCGGAGCGGCTGCGCGGCGCGCGCATCGTCATGGACATGGTCACCGTGACCGGCACCGAGAACCTGATGCTCGCGGCGACGCTCGCCGAGGGCACGACGCTGATCGAGAACGCGGCGCGCGAGCCGGAGGTCGTCGACCTCGCCCGCTGCTTGATCGCGATGGGCGCGAAGATCGAGGGCGCGGGCGGGGAAGTGATCCGCATCGAAGGCGTGCGCTCGCTCGACGGCGCCGGGCATCGCGTCATGCCCGATCGCATCGAGACCGGCACCTACCTCGCGGCGGTGACCGCGACCGGCGGCAAGGTGAGGCTGCTCGACGCGGCGCCCGAGACGCTGGACGCGACCCTGGAGAAGCTGCGCGAAGCGGGCGCCGCCATCCGCGTGCGGGAGCGGCAGATCGAGATCGAGGCGAGCGGTCAGCCGAATTCCGTGAGCGTGCGCACCGCGCCCTATCCCGGCTTCGCCACCGACATGCAGGCGCAGTTCATGGCGCTCGCTGCGATCGGCAACGGCACCGCGGTGATCACCGAGACCATCTTCGAGAACCGCTTCATGCACGCGCTCGAGCTGCAGCGCCTCGGCGCCGAGATCGCCATCCAGGGCAACAGCGCCGTGGTGAGCGGCGTGCCGCAGCTGCAAGGCGCGACCGTGATGGCGACCGACCTGCGCGCCTCGGCCGGCCTGGTGATCGCCGGCCTGATCGCCGACGGCGAGACCATCGTCGACCGGATCTACCACCTCGACCGGGGCTACGAGGCGCTCGAGACCAAGCTTGGCGCGCTGGGGGCCCGGATCGAGCGGGTCAAATAGTGTTGCTGTAGAATGCGCCCCCTTCACCGGACAGCGACGCGCACGGATATGGCACATGGCGAGCATCAGCATTGCGTTGTCGAAGGGGCGGATCTTCGACGAGACCGCGCCCTTGCTCGCGCGCGTGGGTATCCGGCCTAGGCAGGACCCCGGCACCTCCCGCAGGCTCGTCATCGGCACGAACAGGCGCGACACGCGCCTGATCATCGTTCGCGCCTCCGACACCCCGACCTACGTGCAGCATGGCGGCGCCGACATCGGTATCGCCGGCCGCGACGTGCTGGTCGAGCACGGCGGCGAAGGCCTCTACCAGCCGGTCGATCTCGGCATCGCCAGGTGCCGCATGATGGTCGCGGTGCGCCGCGGCTTCGACTACCAGGGCGCGGTGCGCCAGGGCGCGCGGCTGCGCGTCGCCACCAAGTACCTGAACATCACGCGCGAGCATTTCGCCGCCAAGGGCGTGCACGTCGACCTGATCCGCCTCTACGGCTCGATGGAGCTCGCGCCCCTCACCGGCCTTGCCGACGCGATCGTCGATCTCGTCGCCACCGGCAAGACGCTGAAGGCGAACGACCTGGTCGCGGTGGAGGAGATCATGCCGGTGTCGGCGCGCCTCATCGTCAACCAGGCGGCGCTGAAGACGCGGCGCGCCGAGCTGCAGCCGCTGATCGACGCGTTTGCAAAGGCGTCGCGATGAAACTGCGCCGCCTCTCGACCCGCTCGCCGGGATTCGCAGCGAAGCTCGCGGCGCTGACGCGCTACGACGCTGCGCAGGATCCCGCGCTGCAGAAGGCGGTGCGCAGGATCCTCGCCGACGTGCGCAAGCGCGGCGACGCCGCCGTGCGCGAGTACACGAAGAAGTTCGACGGAGTTTCGCCAAAGGATTTTTCGCTGACGAACCTCAAGGCCATTCCCCGTGAGCAGGCCGAGGCGCTACGAGCGGCCCACGATCGCATCAGGGCCTTTCATGAAAAGCAGGTCCAGGAATCGTGGCAGTTCACCGAAGCCGACGGCACGCGCCTCGGCCAGCAGGTGAGCCCGCTCGGCCGCGTCGGTCTCTACGTGCCGGGCGGCAAGGCGGCCTACCCGTCCTCGGTGCTGATGAACGCCGTGCCGGCGAAAGTCGCCGGTGTGCGTGAGATCGTGATGGTGAGCCCGAACCCGAATCCGCTGGTGCTGGCGGCGGCGGCGCTCGCCGGCGTCGACCGCGTGATCGGCATCGGCGGGGCGCAGGCGATCGGCGCGCTCGCCTATGGGACAAAGCGGATCCCGCGAGTCGACAAGATCGTCGGGCCGGGCAACGCCTACGTCGCCGAAGCGAAGCGCCAGGTGTTCGGCGAAGTCGGCATCGACATGGTCGCCGGTCCCTCCGAGATCCTGGTGATCGCCGACGGCTCGGCGCCGGCCGACTGGGTGGCGATGGACCTCTTCTCGCAGGCCGAGCACGACGAGTCGGCGCAGGCGATCCTGCTTTCGCCCGAAGAGGGCTACCTCGATGCCGTTGCCGCTTCGGTCGGGAAGCTTCTTCCCGGCATGGAAAGGAAAGCCGTCATCGCGGCGTCGCTCAAGAATCGCGGCGCGCTGATCCTGACGCGCGATCTCGAAGAGGCCTGCGCGGTGGCGAACCGGATCGCCCCCGAGCATCTCGAGCTCGTGGTCGAGAACCCCGAGGCGTGGTTGACGAAGCTCACCCGCGCCGGCGCCGTGTTCCTCGGCCGCTGGAGCTCGGAGGCGATCGGCGACTACTGCGCCGGGCCGAATCACGTGCTGCCGACCGCCGGCACGGCGCGCTTTTCCTCGCCGCTCGGCGTCTACGATTTCCAGAAGCGCACCAGCGTCATCGCGGTCTCCCGCGAGGCCGCGGCCAGGCTCGGGCGCATTGCCGTGACGCTGGCGCAAGGCGAGGGTTTGTCGGCGCACGCGCGGGCGGCCGAGATGAGGTTCAAATGAAACCTCAGGACCTCGTCCGGCCGGAAATCCTTGCCCTCAAGGCCTATCACGTCCCCGAGGCGAAGGGGATGGTGAAGCTCGACGCGATGGAGAACCCCTATCCGCTGCCGGACAAGCTTCGCCGCGAGCTCGCCGAGACGCTCTCGCGCGTCGACCTCAACCGCTATCCCGACCCCACCGGCGAGAGGCTGCGCGCGTTGATCGCGCGGCGCATGAAGGTGCCGGCGGGCATGAGCGTGATGCTCGGCAACGGTTCTGACGAGCTGCTGCAAATCGTCACCATGGCGCTCGCCCGCCCTGGCGCGACGATCCTCTACCCGGCGCCGACCTTCGTCATGTATTCGATGTACGCCGCGTTCACCGGCATGAAGGCGGTCGCGGTCCCGCTGCGCGACGATTTCACCTTCGACGCCGGAGCCTTTGTCGCCCGCATGAAGGCGGAGCGCGCGGCGCTCGTCTTCCTCGCCTATCCGAACAACCCGACCGGCACGCTCTACCCGGAGCAGGACATCGTCGAAGTGATCAAGGCGTGCCCGGGCGTGGTCGTGGTGGACGAGGCCTACCACGCCTTCGCCGGCAAGACGTTCATGGACCGCCTGCGCGAGTTTCCGAACCTGGTGGTGATGCGCACCGTGTCGAAGCTCGGCCTCGCGGGCATCCGCCTCGGGTATCTCGCGGCGAGCCCCGCCTGGGCCGAGCAGTTCGACAAAGTGCGCTCGCCCTACAACGTGAACGTGCTGACCCAGGCCGCGGCGGAGTTCATGCTCGAGCGGCTGGACGTGCTGGAGGAGCAAGCTTCGCGCATCCGGCAGGAAAGAGAAACGCTTGGCAAAAGCCTTTCGGCGCTGAAGGGTGTGACCGTTTTTCCGTCGGCGGCGAACTTCTTCCTGGTGCGCGTGCCGGACGCGGCGCGCGTCGACGCCTCGCTCAGGAAGCAGGGCGTTCTCGTGAAGAACCTGCATCCCGGCATCGCCCAATGCATGCGCATCACCGTCGGCACGCCGGATGAAAACCGTATACTGCTTACCGCCTTGCGCGAAGCGCTGTCATGAGAACCGCTGAAGTCACTCGAAAGACCAAGGAAACCCAGATCCGGGTGAAGCTCAACCTGGACGGCAAGGGCGCGGCCAAGCTCGCGACCGGCCTGCCGTTCTTCGAGCACATGCTCGACCAGGTTGCGCGCCATGCCATGATCGACCTCGAGATCGAAGCCCAGGGCGACCTGCACATCGACGGCCACCACACCGTCGAGGACATCGGCATCACGCTCGGCCAGGCGTTCGCCAAGGCGATCGGCGACAAGACCGGGGTGCGCCGCTTCGGCCATGCCTACGTGCCGCTCGACGAGGCGCTGTCGCGCGTGGTGATCGACTTCTCCGGCCGGCCCGGGCTCGAATACCACGTCGAGTTCACGCGCGCCCTGATCGGCGAGTTCGACGTCGACCTGATGCACGAATTCTTCCAGGGCTTCGTCAACCACGCCCAGGTAACGCTGCACATCGACAACCTGCGCGGCGACAACGCCCACCACCAGTGCGAGACGATGTTCAAGGCGTTCGCACGCGCTCTGCGCATGGCCGCGGAGCGCGACGAGCGCGCCGCCGGCACGGTGCCGTCGACGAAAGGCTCGCTCTGAACATTGCCGTAGTCGATTACGGCATGGGCAACCTGAGGTCGGTCTCGAAAGCGCTGGAGCATGTCGCGCCCGGGGACCGGATTCTGGTGACCGCCGATCCGGCCGCGATTCGCGCCGCGGATCGGGTGGTCGTGCCCGGCCAGGGCGCCATGCCGGACTGCATGCGTCAGCTCGCGGCCAGCGGCGCGCGCGACGCGGTGATCGCCGCGACGCGCGACAGGCCCTTCCTCGGCCTGTGCATCGGCGTGCAAATGCTGTTCGAGCGGGGCGAGGAGGGCGACACGCCCGGGCTCGGCGTGCTCCCGGGGCGCGTGCCGCGGCTCGCCGCGCCGGGGCTCGAAATCCCCCATATGGGCTGGAACGAGGTGCTCCAGGCGCGGTCCCACCCGTTGTGGCAGGGCATTCCCGATCGCAGCCGCTTCTATTTCGTGCACAGCTACTACCCGGCGCCGCGCGATTCGTCGCTCACCGCGGCCACCTGCGTCTACGGCATGCCCTTTACCTGCGCGGTCGCGCGGGATAACATTTTCGCCGTCCAGTTCCACCCCGAAAAAAGCCAGTCCGCCGGCCTCCGCCTCCTCTCCAACTTCGTGCACTGGCGTCCCTGACGCACCTTCAAGAGATTTCTCTCGAGCACTGCCGTGCTCATCATTCCCGCGATTGATCTGAAAGACGGCCGCTGCGTGCGCCTGAAGCAGGGCGACATGAATTCGGCCACCGTCTTTTCCGAGGACCCGGTGGCGATGGCCAGGCACTGGGCGGCGCAGGGCGCGAAGCGCTTGCACATCGTCGACCTGAACGGCGCGGTCGCCGGCCGGCCGAAGAACGAGAAGGTGATCCGCGACGTGATCGCCGCGGTCGGCCAGCAACTGCAGATCCAGCTCGGCGGCGGCATCCGCGACCTCGACACCATCGAGAGCTACATCGACGCCGGCGTGACGCTGGTGGTGATCGGCACGGCGGCGGTCAAGAACCCCGGCTTCCTCTCCGACGCGGCCTACGCCTTCCCCGGCCACATCATCGCCGGGCTCGACGCCAAGGACGGCAAGGTCGCGGTCGAGGGCTGGTCGAAGATGACGGGCCATGACGTCATCGACCTGGCGAAGAAATACGAGGAGTACGGCATCGAGGCGCTGATCTACACCGACATCGGCCGCGACGGCATGATGAGCGGCATCAACATCGAGGCCACCTTGAAGCTCGCGCAGGCGACGAAGACGCCGATCATCGCCTCGGGCGGCCTGAACAGCGTCAAGGACGTGCAGGCGGTGTGCGAGACGCTGGTGCCCGAAGGCGTGATCGGCGCGATCGCCGGCCGCGCCCTGTACGAAGGCAAGCTCGACCTGAAAAAAGCCCAGGCCGCGGCCGACCAGGCCACGAAGAAAGCGTAGCCATGGGCCTCGCAAAGAGGGTGATCCCCTGCCTCGACGTCACCGCGGGCCGGGTGGTGAAGGGCGTCAACTTCGTCCAGCTGCGCGACGCCGGCGATCCGGTCGAGATCGCGGCGCGCTACGACGGCGAGGGTGCCGACGAGCTGACGTTCCTCGACATCACCGCGTCGTCGGACGAGCGCGACATCCTGCTGCACGTCATCGAGGCGGTGGCGAGCAAGGTCTTCATCCCGCTCACTGTCGGCGGCGGCGTGCGCAAGGTCGAGGACGTGCGGCGCTTGCTCAACGCCGGCGCGGACAAGGTGTCGATCAATACATCCGCGGTGCAGAACCCGGAGCTGGTGCGCGAAGCGTCGAGCATCGTCGGCAACCAGGCGATCGTGGTGGCGATCGATGCCAAGAAAAACGGTTCTTCCTGGCAGGTCTTCACGCACGGCGGGCGCAAGCCCACCGGCCTGGACGCGGTGCAGTGGGCGAAGCAGATGGCGGAGGCGGGCGCGGGCGAGATCCTGCTCACCAGCATGGACCGCGACGGCACCAAGCAAGGCTTCGATCTCGGGCTGACACGTGCGGTGCGGGATGCCGTGCATGTGCCGCTCGTCGCCTCTGGCGGCGCGGGCAACGCCGATCACTTCGCCGAGGGCGTGCTTTCGGGCGGCGCCAACGCGGTTCTTGGTGCAAGTGTTTTCCATTTCGGCGAATTGACCGTGCGGCAGGTGAAGCAGCACATGCAGAGCCGTGGCATCGAGGTGAGGTTATGAGCTGGCTCGACGAAGTGCCCTGGAACGAGCACGAGCTCGTCGCCGTCGTCGCCCAGGACGTCAAGTCTGGGAGAATCCTCACCGTCGCGTGGATGAACCGCGAAGCGCTGCAGAAGACCGCCGAGACGAACGAAGCGGTCTACTGGTCGCGCTCGCGCAAGAAGCTCTGGCGCAAGGGCGAGGAGTCGGGCTACGCGCAGACGGTGCGCGAAGTGCGCATCGACTGCGACGCCGACGCGGTGCTGCTGAAGGTGGAGCAGGTGGGCGGCATCGCCTGCCACACGGGACGCGAGAGCTGCTTTTTCCGAAAACTCGAGAACGGGAAATGGGTGACGGTCGATCCGGTGCTGAAGGATCCGGCGCTCATCTACAAGGAAAAATGAAAGACATCCTGCAACGCATCGCCGACTCCATCGAGGAGCGCAAGGGTGCCGATCCGAAGAAATCCTACGTCGCGAGCCTGTTCGCCAAGGGGGACGACGCGATGCTGAAGAAGATCGGCGAAGAAGCGACCGAGACGGTGCTCGCGGCGAAGAGCGGCGACAAGCTGCAGCTGGTGCACGAGACCACCGACCTGTGGTTCCACTGCATGATCGTGCTCGCGCGCCACGGCCTCGGGCCGGCCGATGTGCTCGCCGAGATGAAGCGCCGGGAAGGAATTTCCGGCATCGACGAGAAGGCCGCCAGGAAAAAGCGATGAGTTCATTGCAAAATGAGCCGAATTGCATTTTTTGCAAGATCGTCCGCGGCGAGATTCCGGCGAAGAAGGTGTACGAGGACGACGAGGTGATCGCCTTCAACGACATCCGCCCGCAGGCGCCGGTGCATATCCTGCTCGTGCCGAAGTCGCACATCGCGACGCTCTACGACGCGCAACCCGGTCACCAGTCGGCGCTCGGCAAGATGCTCGGTGTCGCCGGCCGTCTTGCCCGCGAAGCCGGCGCGGCGGATGGCTTCCGCACCATCATCAACAACGGCCGGGTGGGGCATCAGGAGGTGTATCATGTGCATATGCATGTCCTCGGTGGGCCGGAACCATTGGGTCCGATGCTCTCGAGGCGAAAGTAGGAGGAAGCTATGGGTACATGGGGCATCGGACACTGGGTCATCCTGCTGGTCATCGTGCTGGTGATTTTCGGCACGAAGAAGCTGCGCAACATCGGCGCCGATCTCGGCGGCGCGGTGCGCGGCTTCAAGGACGGCATGCGCGACTCGAGCGCGGAGAAAACCGCGGAGCCGGGCACGCCCGCGCCGCAGGTGACGGGCAAGACCGTCGAGGGCGAGATCAAGGGCAAGACCGAAACCAAGGCTTAGCGGCCCGGTCTTCCGGCTAGTACGTTGCGAGCGCCCCTGCGGCGCTCGTTTGTTCTCTAGGCGCCAATGTTCGACATCGGCTTTTCGGAAATGATGGTGATCGCGGTGCTGGCGCTGATCGTGATCGGCCCGGAGCGCCTGCCGCGCGTCGCGCGCACCCTCGGCCACCTCGCCGGCCGGCTGCAGCGCTACGTCGCCGACGTGAAGGCCGACATCAACCGCGAGGTCGAGCTCGACGAGCTGCGCAAGATGCGCGACTCGATGCAGCAGGCGGCGTCGAACTTCCAGAGCTCCGTGAACGAAGAGGTTTCCAAGGCCGGCAGCGAAGTCGCGAAAGTCGAAAGCGAGCTGAACGCGGCCGCCGCGAGCCTGGACAAGCCGGCGGAAGCCGCGAAGACCGAGGCGGGCAAGACCGGAACCTCGTGAGCGTCAATCAGGAAAGCTTCATCTCGCATCTCATCGAGTTGCGCACGAGATTGCTCCGCGCGCTGGCGTCGATATTCGTGGTCATGCTCGCGCTGGTGATCTGGCCGGGACTGGACGCCGTCTATAACTTCGTGGCCGCGCCTCTCGGCATCAAGGGGGCGATCGCCACCGATATCGTCGGCCCCATCACCGTGCCGTTGAAGGTCCTTGCGCTGGTGTCTTTGATGGTGGCGCTGCCGTATGTCCTGTACCAGCTCTGGGCCTTCGTCGCGCCCGGCCTCTACGACCACGAGAAAAAGTTCGCCCTGCCGCTCGTGATCGCCAGCACCGCGCTCTTCTACGCCGGCGTGGCGTTTTGCTATTACTTCGTTCTCGGGCAGGTGTTCGTCTTCATCGCATCGTTCGCCCCCTCGAGCATCACGCCGATGCCGGATGCCGACAAATACCTCACCTTTGTCCTGACCATGTTCCTCGCCTTCGGCGTGACCTTCGAGATCCCCATCATCGTCATCCTGCTGGTGCGCTTCGGCCTGGTGACGGTGGAGCAGCTGGTCGAGTGGCGCTCCTACGTCGTCCTCGGCAACGCGGTGATCGCGGCAGTGATCACGCCGCCCGACGTGGTGTCGATGCTCGCGCTGCTGATTCCGATGTGTTTGCTCTACGAGGTCGGCGTGTTCGTCTCCCGCTACGTCACGCCGCGCGAGAAGGCGGTCGAAACCTCGCCGAGCGAGCCCGCCTAGCGGCGCAGCCTGCCGACGATGCCGCTCGGGAACCAGTAGACGCAGACCACGAACAGCACCCCGAGCCAAAGCAGCCACCGGTCGGGATGCAGCAGGTTGGGCAGCAGCGGAATCCCGGTCGCGGCGTCGCTGGCGAGCTTCATCAGATCCTGCAGGTAGTTCTGCGCCACGACGAAGAGCGTCGCGCCGATCACCGCGCCGTAGAGCGTCCCCATGCCGCCGATCACCACCATCAGCAGGAGGTCGATCATGATCGCGAACGAAAGCGTGGCTTCGGGCCCGGTGTAGCGCAGCCAGATCGCGTACAGCGCGCCGGCGACGGTGGCGAAGAGCGCGCCGAGGCAGTTGGCCGCGGTGCGGTAGAACACCGTGCGGTAGCCGAGCGCCTCGCAGCGGAACTCGTTCTCGCGGATCGACTGCAATACGCGGCCGAACGGCGAGTTGACGATGCGCAGCAGGACGAGGAACAGCGCCGCCGCGGCGGCGAGCACCAGGTAGTAGCAGGCGAGGCGCGATTGCAGCAGCTCGGGGAGCTTGAAGTTCAGCCCGTCCTCGCCGCCGGTGAAGTCCGAGAGCTGCGAGGCGAGGATCTGGAAGAACGAAGCCACGGCGAGCGTGATCATGGCGAAGAACACCGCGCGCACGCGCAACGAGAGCAGGCCGATCACCAGCGCGACGGCCGCGGTCAGGGCAAGCGAGGCGAGAAAGCCGAGCGCGAGGTTGCCCCAGGCCGGGCCCAGCCGCGCGGCGGCGATGCCGATGCCGTAGCCGCCGATGCCGAAGAACATGGTGTGCGCGAACGACACGATGCCGGTGTAGCCGAGCAGCAGGTCGTAGCTCGCCACCAGCAGCACGAACACCGCCACCTTCGCGGCGACGTTGAGCGAGCGCGCGCCGGGAAAGAGAAACGGCGCGGCGAGAAGGCCAAGAGCAATGAGTACCAGCACCGCGGCGAGGACGCGGCTGCGCGGCAGATCGCCGGAAAGGATCCGGCTCACGCCTTGCTCGCCGGGTAAAGGCCGCGCGGCCGCCAGAGCAGGATCAGCACCATGAGGAGGATGTTCGAGCCGAGCGCGAGCTTCGGCGCGAGGTAGCCGATGTAGTTCGCCATCAGCCCGACGAGCAGGGCGCCGACGAAGCACCCGCCCACCGAGCCCATGCCGCCGATGATGATGACGATGAAGATCACCACCATCATCTGCATGCCCATGCCCGCCGTCACCGACTCCTGGTACATCGCCCACATCACGCCGCCGAGCCCCGCGAGCGCCGAGCCGGCGACGAAGACGCCGACGAACAGGCGCCGCACGCGGTAGCCGAGCGACTCGACCATCTCGGTGTTCTCGACGCCGGCGCGGATCAGCAGGCCGAGCCGCGTGCGATTCAGGACTAGCCACATGGCCGCGAACACCGCCAGCCCGACCAGCACCGCGAGCATCCGGTAGCGCTCGATCGCCGCATCGCCGATCAGCACCGAACCGGTGATCGTCGCCGGCCGCGGCAGGGGAATCATGTCGGGTCCCCAGACGACGTGAATCAGCTGCTCGACCACGATCAGCCCGCCCATCGTCACCAGGATCTGCTTCAGGTGATCGCCGTACACGGGGCGGATGACGACGCGCTCGAAGATCCAGCCGAGGAGGCCGGCGACGGCGACCGCGGCGGCGAGCGCCGGCGCCATCGCCATCAGGTTTTCCGCGAGGCTGGGCGCCTGCATGCCGCCCTTGAGCTGGATCAGCACCGAGGCGGCGGCGTAGGCGCCGACGGAGATGAAGGCGCCGTGCGCGAAGTTCATCACGTCCATCAGGCCGAACACCAGCGTCAGGCCCGAGGCCATCATGAAGATCATCATGCCCATCGCCAGGCCGGCGATGGTGAGCGTCAGCCAGGTCGGCGTGCTGGGCACGAAGGCGAAGGCGGCGAGCGCCAGGACGGCGATCAGCGCGAGCGGCAGCCAGTCGTGTCGCCTCACTGATGCGCCTCGAGCGACAGGCCGAGCAGGCGCTGCTGCAGCACCTCGTCGGCGGCGAGATCGCGCATCGCGCCGGTGTGGACGATGCGCCCGGAGTCCATCACCGCCACCGCGTCGCCGAGCGAGCGGGCGAACTGGAAGTTCTGCTCGACGACGAGCAGCGTCGTCTCGCGCTTGAGTTCCCGGAACGCCTCGATCATCGCGGCGATGATCGCCGGCGCGAGGCCTTTGGTCGGCTCGTCCACCAGCAGGAGCTTTCGCGGCTCGACGATCGCGCGCGAGATGGCGAGCATCTGCTTCTGGCCGCCGGAGAGGTTGCCGGCGGCGCCGTCGAGGAACTTCTTCATCGCCGGGAAGAGGGTGAAGATCCGCTCGAGCCGCTTCTCGTCGGGCGGGCCGCTGCGCGCGGCGAGCAGCAGGTTCTCGCGCACCGTCAGGCCGGCGAAGATGCCCATGTTCTCCGGCACGTAGGCGATATCGAGGCGCGCGATGTCCGGCGTCTCGAGCTTCTGGATCTCCCTGCCGTCGTAGCGGATCGTTCCTGCGGAAGCGCGCCACAGGCCCATGATGGTGCGCAGGCAGGTGGTCTTCCCGGCGCCGTTCCGGCCGAGCAACATCGTCAACTGGCTCGGTTTTGCTTCAAAGGTCACCCCTTGAAGGATGTGGTACTGCCCGATGTGCGTGTTGACGCTTTTCAGGTCAAGCACGCGCGACCCCGAGATAGGCTTCCTGCACGATCGGCGAGGCGATGACCGTCGCCGGGTCGCCGTCGGCGACGAGCTCTCCCTGGTGGAGGACGATGATGCGGTCGGCGAGCGAGCGCACGACGTCCATCTTGTGCTCGACCAGCAGGATGGTCTTGTCGCCGCGCGCCTTGATGTCGCGGATGAGATCGAGGATCACCGGCACTTCGTCGACGCTCATGCCGGCGGTCGGCTCGTCGAACATGAACACTTCGGGCTCGAGCGCGAGCAGGATCGCCACCTCGAGCTTGCGCTGGTCGCCGTGCGGCAGCGAGGCAGCCGCGACCTCCGCCTTGCCGGCGAGCGCGACGCGCTCGAGATAGCCGCGCGCGCGCTCGATCAGCTCGACGTGCGAGCGCCACGTCGACAGCAGGTCCTTGCCGGCGCCGGCGCGCGCCTGCACCGCGAGGCGCACGTTCTCCAGCACGCTCAGGCGCGGGAACAGGTTGGTGAGCTGGAAGGCGCGGCCGATGCCGCGCCGGGTGCGCTGCGAGGCGGCGAGGCGCGTGATGTCTTCGCCGAAGAGGGCGACGCTGCCGGCCGTCGCCGGCAGCTGCCCGGAGACGAGGTTGAAGTAGGTGGTCTTGCCGGCGCCGTTCGGCCCGACGATCGCGGTCAGCGTGCCCGGCTGGAAAGCACAGCTGACGCGATTCACCGCGACGTGACCGCCGAAGCGGATGGTCAGGTCGCGGGTTTCGAGGACCGGATCTATTGCTTTACCCGGATCGGGACTTTCATTTCCTCGGGCTTGATTTCGCGGACCAGCTCGGGAATCGCCCAAGCCACGTTCGGGTCGACCTTGATCTTGAAGTGGAACATCGACTGCATCGCCTGGTGATCTTCCTTGCGGAAGGTCATGCGGCCCTTCGGCGTCTCGAAGGCGAGGCCTTCCATCGCCGTGATCAGCTTCTCGGTGTCGGTCGTGCCGGCTTTCTTCAGTGCCTCCACCACCGCGATGCCCGCGGACATGCCGCCGGCGGTGAAGAAATCGGGCGGCGACTTGTAGCGCTTCTGGTGCTCGGCGACCAGCCACTGGTTGATCTTGTTCTTCGGGTGCTCGTAGTAGTAGTAGGTCGCGCCTTCCATGCCGGGCAGCGCCTTGTAGGCCGCGAGCGCGGGCAGGATGTTGCCGCCCGAGGCGATCTCGATGCCGAAGCGGCCGGGATTGAGGTCGGCGATCTTGAACGGGTTGCCGCCCGCCCAGATGATGAAGATCACCTTCCGCCCCTTGCGGTCCTTGAGCGCGTTGAACAGCCGCTCGGCCGGCGCGGTGAAGTCGGTGGTCTGCTGCGGCGCGTACTCCTCGTGGACGATCTCGGCGCCGGTGCCGGCGAGCGCCTCGCGGAACGCCTTCACGCCGTCGCGGCCGAAGGCGTAGTCCTGCGCCAGGGTGGCGATGGACGTGCCTTTCTTGCCGACCGCGACCGCGTTGGCGATCGCGTCCTGCGAGGAGGAGCGGCCGGTGCGGAAGATGTAGCGATTCCAGCGCTCTCCCGTGATCGCATCGGCGACCGCCGGCTCGACCAGCGGATCTTCTTGTATTCCTCCGCGACGGGCAGCATCGCGAGCGCCACGCCGGAGCTCGTCGGGCCGATGGCGAGGTCGACCTTGTCGTCGGCGAACGCGGCGGCGAGCTGCGCCTTGCCAGCGTCGGGCTTGGTCTGGCTGTCCTTCTCGATGACGACGATCCGCCGGCCGAGCACTTCCATCTTGCCGCCGGTGGCGTATTCCAGGCCCATCATCAGGCCGGCGTGCGTCTGCTTGGCGTACGCCTCGAGGGGCCCGGTCTTGTCGTAGACATGGGCGATGCGGACCTCCTTCGCCTGCGCGAGGACCTGCCCGCTCGTCGCGGCGAGTGCCGCAGCAAAAACGATCTTGAGTGTATTCATCCCTTTTCCCCTGTAGTTATTCAGCCGCGCGAGCCTGCGGCTTGGGCCGTCGGCCCACGGTTATCGTCGCGTCGACTTCGCTGCCGCCGCGCTTCACTCTTACCGTTGCCGGCTTGCCTGGCGGCAGCGCCGCGATCAAGTTGAGCATCGAGGTCGGGTCGGCCACCGGCCGGCCTTCGACCTCGATCAGCACGTCGCCCGGCTTCACGCCGGCCTTGTCCGCCGGGCCGCCGCGCAGCACGCCGGCGATGAGCGCGCCGCGCGTGCCGCCGAGCTTGAACGACTCGGCGATCGGCGGCGTGATCTCCTGCACCTCGACGCCGATCCAGCCGCGCGTCACGGTGCCGCTCTTGACGATCTGGTCGAGCACCATCTTCGCGGTCGACACCGGGATGGCGAAGCCGATGCCCATCGAGCCCCCCGAGCGCGAAAAGATCGCGGTGTTGATGCCGATCAGGTTGCCCGATGCGTCGATCAGCGCGCCGCCGGAGTTGCCCGGGTTGATCGCGGCGTCGGTCTGGATGAAGTTCTCGAAGGTGTTGATGCCCAGGCCGGTGCGGCCGAGCGCCGAGACGATCCCGGCAGTCACCGTGTGACCCAGGTTGAACGGGTTGCCGATGGTGAGCACCACGTCGCCGACGCGCAGGTTCTCGGCCGAGCCGAAATTGATCGCCGGCAGGTTTTCGGCGTTGACGCGCAGGACCGCGAGGTCGGTGTCGGGGTCGCTGCCCGCGACCTTGGCGAGCAGCTTGCGGCCGTCGGCGAGCGCGACTTCGATCTCGTCCGCGGCCTCGACGACGTGGTGATTGGTGAGCACGTAGCCGCTTGCGCTGACGATCACGCCCGAGCCCAGGCTGGACGCGCGCTGCGCTTCGTCGGGGAGCTGCTCGCCGAAGAAGCGGCGGAAGATCGGATCGTTGAGCAGCGGGTGGCGCTGGGTGCGGACTTCTTTCGAGGTGGAAATGTTCACCACCGAAGGCATCGCGCGCTGTACGGCGCTGTGATACGAGGTGCTCGCCGGCGCGCTCGCGCTCGACGCCGTCGTCGGCGGCGCCGCAACGATCGGCACGCCGCCGCGCGCCGGCAGCCACTCCGGGCGAAAGGTCGAGACCACGAACAGCAGCGCCACGGCGACGGTCGTCGCCTGCGCGAAGATAAGCCAGAGGCGTCGCATGGGAGGGACGCGCAGTATACGAAAATTCCCTTGAAAATATAAGCGCTTAGAGGCGAAATCGTGGACAACACCAAGCGTCGCCGCTACAATCTCCCGCTTCGCGTCGTCAACTACAACAATTCCATCTCCATGAACGAGCAAGAGAAACCGGATAAGACGCGGCGCAACCTGATCGTCGCCACCTCGGCCGTCGGCGCCGCGGCTGGACTCGGCGCCGCCGTGCCTTTCGTCGCCAGCATGTGGCCTTCGGAGCGGGCGCGGGCGGCCGGCGCGCCGGTCGAAGTGGACATCTCGCGCATGGCGCCGGGCGAGCTGGCGGTGGTCGAATGGCGCGGCAAACCGGTGTGGGTCATCCGCCGCACGCAGGAAATGCTGGCTTCGCTGAAAGCCGTCGAAGCGCGCCTCTCGGACCCGGCCTCGAAAGCCTCCGAGCAGCCGAAATACGCCGAGAACGAGTACCGCTCGGCGAAGCCCGAGTTCATGGTGATGGAAGGCGTCTGCACGCACCTCGGCTGCTCGCCGCAGCTGAAGGGCCTGGAGGCGAAGGCGGAGATGGGCGCCGACTGGGCCGGCGGGTTCTACTGCCCGTGCCACGGCTCGAAGTTCGATCTCGCCGGGCGCGTGTTCCGCGGCGCGCCGGCGCCGGTCAACCTGAAGGTGCCGCCGTACGAGTTCGTCACCGACGGCACGCTGGTGATCGGCGAAGACAAAGAAAAGAAGGGAGCCTAGAAGATGGGTGCTCAATTGCGTGCCCTTTGGGGGTGGTTCGACGCGCGCATGCCGTCGGTCGCCGAGCAGTGGAAGATCCACGCCGCCAATTACTACGCGCCGAAGAATTTCAACTTCTGGTACTTCTTCGGCGCGCTGTCGATGCTGGTGCTCGGCATCCAGATCGTTTCGGGCATCTTCCTGACGATGAACTACAAGCCCGACGCGAGTCTCGCGTTCGGCTCGGTCGAATACATCATGCGCGACGTGCCGGGCGGCTGGCTGCTGCGCTACATCCATTCCACCGGCGCTTCCGCCTTCTTCGTCGTCGTCTACCTGCACATGTTCCGCGGCTTGCTGTACGGCTCCTACAAGCAGCCGCGCGAGCTGGTATGGATTTTCGGCGTCCTGATCTACCTGACGCTGATGGGCGAGGCATTCTTCGGCTACCTGCTTCCCTGGGGGCAGATGTCGTACTGGGGCGCGCAGGTGATCGTCAATCTGTTCGGCACCGTGCCGCTGATCGGCCCGGACCTCGCGCTCTGGATCCGCGGCGACTACGTCGTCTCCGATGCGACGCTGAACCGCTTCTTCGCGCTGCACGTCATCGCCTTCCCGCTGGTGCTGCTGGGCCTCGTGGTCGCGCACATCCTCGCGCTGCACGACGTCGGCTCGAACAACCCCGACGGGATCGAGATCAAGAAGACGAAGGGCCCGGACGGCCACCCGCTGGACGGCATTCCCTTCCATCCGTACTACACGGTGAAGGACCTCATGGGCGCGGTGCTGTTCCTCGCCATCTTCTGCTTCATCATGTTCTTCGTGCCCGAGGTCGGCGGCTACTTCCTCGAGTACAACAACTTCATCCCCGCCGATCCGCTCAAGACGCCGCCGCACATCGCGCCGGTCTGGTACTTCACGCCGTACTACTCGATCCTGCGCGCGGTGCCGCCGCTGTTCCATTCGCAGTTCCCCGGCGTGCTGGCGATGGGCGTGGCGACCATGATTCTCTTCTTCCTGCCGTGGCTGGACCGCAGCCCGGTCAAGTCGATCCGCTACCGCGGCAGCCTCTACAAGAGCGCGCTGGCGCTGTTCGTGGTCGTCTTCCTCGTGCTCGGCTACCTCGGCACCGAGCCGACCACGGTCTGGGGCCAGTTCGGCTTCGACGCCTTCTTCCTCGACACCAAGGACGTCGCCACGTGGGTGGCCCGGGTATGCACCGTCCTCTACTTCGCGTTCTTCTTCCTCATGCCCTGGTACACCGCGCGCGACAAGGTGCTGCCGGTGCCCGAGCGGGTGACGTCATGAGAAAGCTCCTCCTCGCCGCGCTCTGCGCGCCGCTGGTTGCCTTCGCTTCCGAAGCCGGCTATCCGCTCGACCCATCGCCGCACGACGCGCGCGACCTGGTCAGCCTGCAGTCGGGCGCGCGCACCTTCGTCAACTACTGCCTCGGCTGCCACAGCGCGCAGTACATGCGCTACCAGGGCCTGACCGCGATCGGCCTCACCGAAGCGCAGATCCGCGACCACCTGATGTTCACCGCCGACAAGATCGGCGAGCCGATGAGGGGCCCGATGAGCGTCAAGGAGGGCAAGCAGTGGTTCGGCGTCGCGCCGCCCGACCTGTCGGTGATCGCGCGCTCGCGCGGCGCCGACTGGCTCTACACCTACCTGCGCACCTTCTACCGCGACCCGAAGACCACGAGCGGCTGGAACAACGCCGTGTTCCCGAATGCCGCCATGCCGCATGCGCTATGGATGCTGCAGGGCGAGCGCCGGCTGGAAGTCGCCGCCGGCGGCCATGGCCATGTCGACTACAAATGGTCGGAGCTCTCCAAGGGCGCGCAGTCGGTGACCGAGTACGACGCCACGGTGCGCGACCTGGTCAACTTCCTGGTCTACGTCGGCGAACCGCACGCGGCCAGCCGCAAGGCGATCGGCGTGCTCACGCTGTTCGTGCTCGGCGTGCTGTTCGTGCTCGCCTATCTACTGAAGAAGGAATACTGGAAAGACGTGCACTGACCACCACCGCGCGGCCGCCGGCCGCGCGGCTCTTCTCCTGATCGAAAGTCCAGCATCATGATGCAACTCTATTCGGGCACGACCTGCCCTTTCAGCCACCGCTGCCGCTTCGTGCTCTACGAGAAGGGCATGGATTTCCAGGTCATCGACGTCGA
>Ga0134123_10000462_pt1 | contig 26815 bp, 29 predicted proteins | sample KB303_FD_96460 | JGI IMG/M metagenome (GOLD analysis project Ga0134123, IMG submission 96460) | Terrestrial soil microbial communities without Nitrogen fertilizer from Kellogg Biological Station, Michigan, USA - KB3-0-3 | ecosystem: Environmental > Terrestrial > Soil > Unclassified ...
GAGCTCTTCGGCGACGATGGTGGCGAGGCCCGTGTACACGCCCTGCCCCATCTCCAGGTGCTTGGCGAATACGGTTACGGTGTCGTCCGCGCCGATCCGCACGAACGCGTTCGGTTCCAGCGTCGAACCCGCTGCGCCTTCGGCTTCCGGTCGCGTCGCGCCCGCGCCGCGTGGCAGCCAGAATGCAACGGTCAGTGCCGCGGCGGCCTTGAGAACATCGCGCCTGCTGGCGTGATTCAGTGTGTCATTTTCTGCTGCGCTCATTGATATGTCCTCAGGCCAATGCGCTGGCGGCGCGCTTGATCGCGGAACGAATGCGCACGTAAGTCGCGCAGCGGCAGATGTTGCCGGACATGGCCGCGTCGATATCCGCGTCCGTCGGCTTCTTGTTGGTTGTCAGCAGAGCCGTGGCGCTCATCACCTGGCCGGACTGGCAGTAGCCGCACTGGGGCACGTTCTCCGCAACCCATGCGTCCTGCACGGCCTTGCCCACCTTGGAGTTGCCGACCGCTTCAATCGTGGTGATCTTCATCGTGGCCGCCGCGGACACTGGCAGCACACAACTGCGCGTCGCCTGGCCGTCGACGTGCACAGTGCAGGCGCCGCAAAGCGCCTTGCCGCACCCGTACTTGCTGCCTGTCATGCCAAGGTGATCGCGCAGTACCCACAGAAGCGGCGTGTCAGGCTCGGCGTCGGTTTCGAACTTCTTGCCATTGATGTCGAGAGTGAGCATGGGAACCTCGGGAGGAAGAAGGCAAGACGATGGAGCGGTGAGCTGCACGGATTCTACGCCCGATTCGGCCAATTGGCGCATGCGCCGGACGTGAGTTCTGCCCCGCGGCGGACCGCACGTTACGGCTTCTTCATGACTGTTTCGTGCCAAACCCATTTCTGCTATCGTCACATCCGTTATTATCTCCCCAGTTATGTGTAGCCCCGCCTGCCAGGAGCCTGCCACTGCATGGATCGTTTCAAGAATGTCGGCTATCTGCTGAAGGACGTGAGTCGCCGCTACGTGGCGCGCTTCGAGCGTCACGCCGAGGAAGTCTCCCTCACGCTCATGCAGTGCAAGGTGCTGCTGCACCTGTCGAGGAGCGAAGGCGCAAGCCAGGTGCGGCTGTGCGAGCTGACCGACATCGAGCCAATGATGATGGTGCGCATCCTCGATCGGATGGAGGCGGACAAACTGCTCGAGCGCCGTCCGGACCCGGCAGACCGTCGCGCCCGACGGCTGTACCTCACCCGCAAGGCCACGCCGATCCTCGATGAGATCGATCGCATCATGGAAGTTACGCGCAACGAAGTCTTCGCGGGCGTGAGCAAGGCAGATCGCGAAGCATTCCTGAAAGTGCTCGAGCACGTGCACCAGAACGTGTGCGCGCTCGAGGCAGCAACGGCGCCGGTTACCTCACAGTCGAATCCGGCGGCATCCGGCCGTCGCACGCGCGCCGCTGCCCGGTGATTTCCGAAGGCCAACAGATGTCCACACCCGACCCTACTGCTCCCGACACCGAGACTCCGCCGAATCGCTGGCAACGTGCACGCCTGCCGCTGCTGGTAGCGGGCCCCATTGTCGCTGTCGTGCTCGCCGCATTCTTCTACGTGCGCGGCGGTCGATACGAAAAGACCGAAGACGCTTATGTCCTGACGGCGCGCACCGCGATCAGCGCAAATGTGCCCGGTCGCGTCGTCGAGCTCGCCGTACGCGACAACCAGGCCGTGCGGCGCGGCGACCTGCTCTATCGACTCGACGACGCACCGTTCCGCATTTACGTCGAGGAGGCCGAAGCGCAGCTCGCAACTGCGACGCTGCAGGTCGCATCGCTCAAGGCGACGTACCTGCAGCGGCAATCCGACCTCGGTTCCGCGCAGGAAACGCTCGCCTTCCAGCAAAGCGAGCTCGAGCGGCAGAAGCGACTCATCGCTTCGGGCATAGCATCGCAAGCTCAGGTCGATCGCGCGACGCATGCGCTCGACGAAGCGCGCGCGCGGCTGTCCGGCGTCCAGCACGAGATCACGGGCGTGATCGCACAATTGGGCGGTAATCCGCAGATCGAGCCGTCGAAACACCCGACCGTGATGCAGGCACAGGCAGCACTCGATCGTGCGCGCCTCAACCTTTCCTACACCACGATCACTGCGCCGAGCGATGGCGTCGTGACGCGCGTCGAACAGCTGCAGGTGGGCAGCTATATCGCGGCGTCCACACCGGTGTTCGCGCTGGTCTCGACGCACGACGTGTGGCTCGAAGCGAACTTCAAGGAGGATCAGCTTGGCCACATGCGCGCGGGTCAGGTCGCGAATGTCCGCATCGACAGCTATCCGGGCAAGACGTTCAAGGGCAAGGTCGTGAGTGTGAGTCCGGGTACCGGATCGCAGTTCTCGATGCTGCCGGCCGAGAACGCGACCGGTAACTGGGTGAAGGTGGTGCAGCGCCTGCCTGTCCGCATCGAGCTCGAGCAACTCGACGCGGCGTATCCGCTGCACGCCGGCCTCTCGGCGACAGTGAACGTCGACACGCGCTATCAGCGTCATCTCTTCAGTGCGAACGAGCAGCTGCCCGATGAGTACGCTGCCGAGACCGGACCTGCAACCGCGAGTCGATGAGCGCCGCAGCCGCCACCGTTCCGGGCACCGCCCGCGAGGTGCCGCATCGAGGTCTCATCACGGTGTCCGTGATGCTCGCCTCGATCATGCAGGCGCTCGACAACACGATTGCCAACGTCGCGCTGCCGCGCATCCAAGGCAATCTCTCTGCGACACAGGATCAGATGTCGTGGGTGTTGACGTCGTACATCGTCGCCGCCGCGATCATGACGCCGCTCTCGGGCTGGCTCGCCGGTCGCTTCGGTCGGCGCAAGATTTTTCTGTTTTCCATCTTCGGCTTCACTGTCGCCTCGGCACTCTGCGGTCTGGCGCAATCGCTGCCGGAGATCGTGCTCGCACGACTCGTACAGGGACTGTCCGGCGCAGCGCTGATTCCGATGTCGCAGGCCACGCTCCTCGACATCAATCCGCCGGAACGCCACGGACGTGCGATGACCGTATGGGTGATGGGCGTCACGATCGGCCCGATTCTCGGTCCTGCGCTCGGCGGCTGGCTGACGGAGCAATATAGCTGGCGTTGGGTCTTCTTTATCAACGTACCGATCGGGATTCTCTGCTTCTTCGGCGTGCTCGGCTTCATGAAGGAGACGATATTGCGGCTGTCGCGCTTCGACTTCTTCGGTTTCGCGTCGCTGTCGCTCGCGGTCGGGAGCCTGCAGCTCATGCTCGATCGCGGGCAGTCGAACGACTGGTTCAACGATCTCGAGACCTGGATCGAAGCGGGCGTCTGTCTCGTCTCGGTGTATCTCTTCGTGATCCACTTGTTCACGACGCGCAAGGCGCCGTTCATCAGTCCCGCGCTGTTCAAGGATCGCAACTTCCTCGCCGGCAATTTCTTCATCTTCATAGTCGGCGTCGTGCTGTTCGCGACACTGGCACTGCTGCCGCCGCTCCTGCAGAACCTGCTCGGCTATCCCGTCGTGCTGACCGGCCTGGTCACTGCGCCCCGCGGCGTCGGCACGCTCATCGCAATGGCAATCGTCGGTCGCCTCGGCAATCGCATCGACGGTCGCTACATCATGGTCATCGGGCTCACGCTCACTGCCGTCTCGCTCTGGTGGATGACCAACTTCTACCTGCAGATGGATTCGAATGAAGTCGTCTGGTCGGGTCTGTTGCAGGGCATCGGCACCGGTTGCGTGTTTGCACCGCTGTCGACGATTGCGTTCTCGACGCTCATGCCGCAGCTGCGCAACGAAGGCACTGCGTTCTTCAGTCTCATGCGCAATCTTGGTTCGAGCATCGGCATCTCCGTGGTGACTACGCTGCTCGTGCGAAACACGCAGATCATGCATTCGCGACTCGCCGAGCACGTGACGCCCTTCAGCGACGGCCTGACGCCGTCGTTGAGCACAGGCCTGCCGACGGCGGAGCACCTCGCCGGCCTGAACGCAGCGGTGACACAGCAGGCGGCGATGATCGCGTACAACAACGACTTCAAGCTGATGCTGATCCTGACCGTCATCGCGATCCCGCTCGTCGCGCTGTTGCGTGCGCCACGAAACCCAGCGCCGAACGCGCAGCCGGCGGTTGCGGAGTAACTCAATGAGCCTCAAACCGAAACTCTCGACGATCGTTGCCGCAACCCTGGCCCTTGCGGGCTGTGCTGTAGGTCCCGATTTCAAACGTCCCGATCCTCCGCACGCAGAGCAGTACCTCGCACCGAAGACGTCGACCGCAACTGCCGACGCACGTCCAGCAGATAGCCAGGAACTCCTGCTCGGCGAGAGCCCGGCGAACGAGTGGTGGCAGTTCTTCCACTCGGATGCCCTCGACCGGATCGTCGAGCGGGCGCTCGCGAACAATCGCCGGCTCACCGCCGAACAGTGGTCGCTCGCACAATCGCAGGAGCTCGTGAGTGCCAGAGCCGGCGGGCGCTGGCCGCAGGTCGACGCGACAGCTGGCATCGGTCGTCAGAAGTACGGCGCGCAGTTCCTCGGGCCGCTGCCGAAACCGCCGCCGTTCACGTATTTCTCGATCGGCGCCACCGTCAGCTACTCACTCGACTACACCGGCAACATCAGTCGCTCGATCGAACAGCAGAGCGCGCTCGCGGAGTATCAGCAGCACCAGGTCGAAGCGGCCCAGCTCTCGGTCACCGGCAATGCCGTGAATCAGGCGCTCGAAGTGGCGTCGCTGCGTGCGCAGATCGCGACCGTCGAAGCGCTCCTCGAGCGCGACCGGGAGAATCTCAAGCTCGTCCAGCTCGCATTCGACGCGGGGTCGGTACCGAAACTGGACGTGGTCAGCGCGCAGTCGCAGCTCGCGAGCGACACGACGGCCCTGCCGCCGCTCAGGCAACAACTCGCGGAGGCGCGTCACGCGCTCGCACTGAGTCTCGGTACGGAACCCTCGGACCCGTCGTTCCCCGATCTGGATCTCGCACAGCTCACGTTGCCGGTGCAGCTGCCAGTGAGCCTGCCGTCAGAGCTCGCGCGCCGGCGTCCGGACATTCTCGCCGCAGAAGCGCAGCTGCATGCCGCAACGGCAGCCGTCGGCGTTGCGACATCCAACCTCTATCCGCGCATCGATCTCACCGGCTCGACCGGTCAGCAATCGATCGAGACAGGCGCGCTCTTCGACAAGGCCAGTAACGTATGGAGCATCGCGAGCGGGCTCGTCGCACCGATCTTCGATGGCGGCACCTTGCGCGCCGAGAAACGCGCGGCAGTCGACGCGATGCGATCGAGCGCAGCGAACTACGAGCACACCGTGCTCGCAGCGTTCGGCCAGGTCGCGGACTCGCTCGAGGCGCTCGACAATGGCGCCGACCAGCTTCACGCGCAGGAGAACGCCGAAGCCGCCGCACGTGACACCGTCACGATGACACGGCAGAGCTACAACGAAGGAAATGTCGGCGTACTCCAGGTCCTGGACGCGGAGCGCCGCTATCAGCAAGCGCGCCTCGGCTATGTCCGCGCACAGGCGCAGCGCTACATGGATACCGCGCAGCTCATGCTGGCACTCGGCGGCGCTGGTCCGACGGCGCCGGGTACCTGATAGATCGCGTTACCTACTTGACGCTGTAGCCGCGCGCATCCAGGCATGCGGCCTGCGCACGCAGGTAGTCGGCGCGTTTGCTGGACGCCTCCGTCACTGCTACGCCGCCGCCGGCCTGCGTGGGGTCATAGCCGGTCGCGTCCACAGCGGAGCGATGGCATTCGTAACGATCCGTCGACTGCTGATCAGCGGACTGGCCGTTGCGCGGATAGATGAATATGGAATCCGTCACGGGCGCCTGCGTGGTGCCGCTGCTCTCGATACCGTTCGGAGGCATCACTACCTGATACTCGCTTACCTGCGGCACCCATGCGTAATACGTGTCGTTCGCGTAGTAGTACGGCACTCCGCTCCACCACACCGTGGAGTACAACGGCGGTAACACAGGCACGTACGCACCGATCGGCGCGGCGATCACCACCGAGACTCCGCCGTCGCGGCGATACCATTCGCCACCGTGGTAGAGAAACGCGCCACCACCGTAGCGAATGATGTAGGCGCCACGCGGGACGCCCTGCACTGAATAGCCGCGCTCGTGATAGAAGTGGTTGTGCTCGAACCGATCGTCGAAATGCATGTGCTCGGGGCCATCACGTCCACGGTCATCGCGATACGCGGCATTCGCCTGCGACGTGGCGCCAATCACAACCGCTGCGACGCATGCAAGCATGATCCGTCCGGTCGCTGTGTCTTTCGTAAACATATGTGTACCTCGCTTCACCGGACGCTATAGCCGCGCCCTTCCAGGCATGCACCGATCGCGCGGCGGAACTCCGATGCTTTGGTTTCGATGACAGCCGTCTGCGCTTCGCTCAGATCGGCATGGGCCTTCAGACGATTGAGTTCTTCCTCATGCTCGGCGGCAACGATTCCGCCGACAGCGGCGCCTGCCAAACCGCCGATCACGGCACCGCTTCCCGCATGCCATGGGTTCACAATTGCGCCCAGCGCCGCTCCGGTAACTGCGGCGCTGCCGACCACAGCGCCGCTCGGTGGCGACTGATCGACGATCTGCATGCGCTGATGCGGCGGCACTTCAGGCGCGCTCGGATCGAAGCCGCTCTGCCCTACTGCCCAGGTATTGCACTCATACTTGTCGCGGTCCTGTTGCGCGGCTGGGACGCTACGACCCTGCGACGGATAGAAATAGACGTTGGTGTCGGGCAGCTCGGGCCGCTGCGCCATCGGAACCTCCATCGGTTCGGATACGCAACCGCAGAGAGCGCTAGCCGCGACCAGCGCCAGCAGGAAGACATTTGTGTTCATGGCAGCTCCACCTCGCCGAGCAACTTGGCTCTCGAGCTAGTAGACCTGCCTGCTATTGATCGATGGTGTCACCCGGGAGGAGTGACGTTGCAGATGAAACAGACCTGAGTCGGGCCCGATTCTGCGACAATTCGGCTCGATGAAACTCGACTTCGAACACTCGCCGGACTTCCCCGGTCTGTCACCCATCCTCCGCGTCCTGCTCGTCACCGACGGCACTGTCACGAAAACGCTGGAGGCTTATTTCGGCGAAGCCATCGAGGTCGACGTGCTCGAGCACGCCGAAAGAACGAGCGAGTCGCCCTATCCGCAGATCGACATCGCAGCGGGCGATCGCATTTTGCACCGATACGTCAGGCTGGTCGGCAAAGCCACGCGCACGGTCTACGCGGTGGCGGAAAGCGTCGCGGTGCTGGAGCACATCTCACAGCAGATGCGCCGCCAATTGATCGAGGAGCACAAGGGCATCGGGGAGTTGTTGCGCGAGGGCCGGCTCGAAACCTATCGCGAGCTGCTGACTGCCAATCTGACTACAGCGAGCCAATGGGCCGAGCATCTGCAGGTTGCACCCACGCAAGGCGTTGTGACTCGCGACTACAGGATCTACCAGGGCGGGCGCGCAGTGCTGCTGATTCGCGAAATATTTCCGGAATCGCTCGGCTAAGGTCCGGTCAAGCAGCCGTTGATGAACTTCACGATTCGCTGACGTACATCGAAGCCGTGCCAGGGTTCTTGCACCGGAAATCCTCGCATGCCCCTGGATAGCGTGCCGTGCCCTTCCCGCGGGTACTGCACCATTTCGACATGCACGCCTTCCTGGCGTAGCGCCCGATACATCTCCTGGCTCTGACCCAGCGGATCCGTGACGTCGACTTCGCCCTGAATCAGCAGGAACGGTGTCTTGACGTTGGCCGCATAGGCGAGCGGGCTCTGCCGCCACGCGTCTTCGAAGTTGACCCAGGGCTTGCCATACCACCAGCGGTCGTACCACGAGTTGTCCTCGGTGCCGTACTCGCTGAGCTGATTGATCACCGGCGCGCCGCTGATGATGGCCTTGAAGCGGTCGGTCTTGCCGGCGACGAAGCCCGCCATTTCACCGCCATAGCTGTAACCCATGAGCACGAGCTTGTCGGGATCGATCGGCTGCGACGCGATCATGGCATCCACACCCGTCATGATGTCGCGGTAATCCCCGCCGCCGAGATCGTTCTTGTTGGCTGCAACGAATGCCACGCCGTAACCGGTGCTGCCGCGAGGATTGGGCCGAAACACGGCCCATCCCTGTCCAACGAGAAACGACACCAGTGGCTCGAATCCCTGAGTCCAGGCGCCGGTGGGACCGCCGTGAACGTCGACAATGAGCGGCACCTTGCCGGTTGCGTTCGGCGGCAGAAACAGCAGCCCTTCGAGGTTGAAGCCCTCGTTGCTCCACTGCACCACCTTGCCTTCGACGGTTGGCAATGCATTCGGCAGCAGGTCAGGCGTGTTGAGACGCTTGGCACCGTTCCCCGGGCTCTTTGCGAAGTACAGCGACGCCGGTTGACTGGTGCTTTGCCCCAGCCATGCACAGTTGCGATGCTTGGCATCGCAACTGAGCGCCGAGATGCTGGGCAAGTCGAACGGTACCTGCTGCAGCTTGTCTGCCTGCAGACGCGTGTAGGTTCGACGGGTGCCGACCTGTGCGCCGAGCCAGACCTCATGGCCCACGAGTACCGGCGCGCCCGTGAGATCTCCGGCAAAATCTTCGGCCACGGAATTCACCGCACGGTCGGAAAGACCGAGCACGTAGAGGCCGGGATAGCCGGGTGGCGCATCCTTCGCGGCCTGCGCCAAAAAGTACAGCCGCGAGCCGTCTTCGCTGAATGTTGGGCTTGCCACGGTCGGTGGCACTCTCTCGAGTCGTGTCGGCTGTGCCGAGGCGTCCACTTTGACGAGCCACGCGACAGCATCAGGCCCCAGATCCGAGGCATTGTTCATTCCGCGGGCGAGTACGACCAGCGCGTCGCCCTTGCTGTTCCAGACGACGCCCGAGACATCGGGGGGTACTGCCACCGCAGTCAGTTTCCCGGAGTTGGGATCGAACAGATAAAGGCGCTTGCCGTGCAGACCGCGATCGACCCAGATCGCGTCTGCCTTCTCGTCCTTCTGCTTTTTCTCGCCCGGCGTCTCGGGGTCTCTGGCAAGAATCGCGATGGAGCGCGCATCCGGCGCGACTTCGAAATCATCGACCTGCAGAGGGAGCGGTTCCACAGTAGCTTCGGGCGCATCGGCCTTGCGCGGCGGTATTGCGTCGGGCTCCTTCGAGGCATCCACCGGCGGCAGCACCTTGAGATCAAAGGGGTGAGCTTCACCGCCCGTCAGGGGCAACTGGAACAGTTCCGTGCGCTCACCGCGCTTGGCGAGAAACACGACGGTCTCATCACCCAGCCAGCGAGCCTGATGCTCACCTTCCTTGTCCGAGGGCGGCGAATAGGTGAGCTGCCGCGTCTGGTTCGATGCGACGTCGACCAACCACACATGTGAGCGCCCGCCATCAGCCGTGGCATCGGCGATGTGTATCAGCACCCGCGTGCCGCTCGGCGACATGCGAGGATCGTCGAGCCTGCGGACATGACGCAGATTTTCGTTGCTCGGCAAGGCTTCGGCGGCGATCAGCCTCGACGCTATGCAAAGAGCACTGGCTCCGAGCGCCAGCTGGTGCGCGATCGACATAGACCGTTCTAGCTCCAGAGGTTGGGCAGCGTCGAATTGTAATACCCGGAAACGAAGCGCCTGCGCTGTCCTGTGTCTCTATCGTACTCGTGCCGTTCGATGGCACCGATATTTCCACCATATATATGAATGCTCACGGCGGCTCCGCCCATGCCGGAGTTCGTGACCTCATGAATATCGCCCTCGGTCGGTAGCAGCACCTCGACAGCACCGGGACGCAGGACACTTTTCTCTGCAGCGATCAGCGGCTGACCGGCACCGGCCAACGCGAAGCGCTGGCTTGTCTCCTCTCCCCTCAGCACGCCTACCAGCCCCCAGACGGTGTGATCGTGGATCGCCGTCTTCTGGCCCGGTGCCCATACGAAACTCACGACGCTGAATCGCTCACGAGCGTCGCAATGAAGCAGATTCTGTTGATATCGTTCGGGCACACAGCGCGCAAAGGGCTCTGGCAGCCAGTCGTCATGGCTCACGAGCTCGCTCAACAGCTGTCGACCTTCACGCACGATGTTCATTTCGGAAGCTGCGCTGTCGAGCAGCTGCGTAAATTCCTGAACGAAAGTCCTCAGCCGTACGATCGACATGATTTGCCATTGTAGCCACGCCAGCAGCCTTCGGGAGCACGGAGCCTCCAATTCGCAATCCGCATACGCCGGTTACAATTGGCTCTGGCTCCAGCGCTGAGGTTATGACATGCACACTCGACCGCCACGCTGCCTCCGCAGCATCGTTCTGACACTCATCGTTATCTGCGCTGGTGCCTCGAGCGCCGCTGATAAAGCAGCGCCTCGCGACGTCGCTTCAATCGACTTGGCCTCGCCATTCATCGCCAAGGCCAACAAGGAATGGGAAGCGGCGATTCAGACGGGCGACGCGGAGGCGCTCAGCCGCCCCTATCACGAAGATGGAGTCTTCGTAGGTCCCGACGGAATCGCTGTGCGCGGCCGCGCGGCGATACGCGCGATGTATGCCGGACGTGCCGCGTCGAAGGCGCGAATTGTCGGCGCGACTATTCAGAGTGAGGGTCGGGTAGCAGCGGGCCCAGACGAGGTCTATGAGTGGGGTTCGGGCTGGATGTCCATTCAATCTGCAGACGGCACGCGAGCGAAGCGCGGCGGTCGTTATCTAACAGTGTGGCACCGCCAACTCGATGGGACGTGGGTCATTACGCGCAACCTGGCTCTCTGAGAAAAATTGGTCCCCTCGGGAAGTACTGCAGTCAACCGCGTCCGCTCCTAGATGCAGCGTGCATACTTCATGACTCGCCGCTGTTGCGTCCGATTTCTCGATTCTTCCTTTCTCCAGCTGGATAGTTGCATGTCAGGTGCCGACCATGACACCACGTTCCTGGAACACCTCACGGGCCACATTGAGCCCGTTGATGGCTGCAGGAAACCCAGCGAACACGGCCATCTGAAGAATGGCCTCGACGATCTCATCGGGTTCGCATCCGACGTTGAGCGCACCGTGGATATGCACCTTGAGCTGCGGCAAGGCCGTGCCCATGGCAGTCAATGCCGCAACTGTAGCGATCTGGCGCGACCGCTTGTCCAGCCCCGGGCGCGCCATTACGTCGCCGTACGAGAACGAGATAATCCATTCTGCTAAATCAGGGGCGATGTCCTTGAGGCTCTCCACCACGGCAGTGCCAGTGCCACCCGTGATCGCAGAAAGAGTAGCCTCGCCGAGCTCATGCCGTTTGTTTTCAGTGGTCATTTGCTGAAGCTTCCTCGCCTGACGATCAGATGTCGATCCCCACCTTGCCGAAGTGGCTTTGCGATTGATAAGACTCAAATGCGGCGCGGATCTCGGCGAGCGGAAAGCTTCGATCGATCACCGGCTGCAGCCCATTCACATGAATCGCGCGGATCATGTCTTCCTGATCGGCCCGGCTGCCGATCGAGATGCCGCTAACGCGCAGTTGGGCGGAAAACAGCGCTGGAATGTTCACCTCGGCCATGACGCCGGACAGCAGACCAATCACTGCGATGTGTCCTCCGAGCCGGCACGCGACCATGGACTGTGCGAAGGTCGCAGGACCGCCGACTTCGCTGACGTGATCGACGCCGCGACCGTCGGTGAGCGCCTTGGCCTGCTCTCCCCAGTTCGGGGTGCTCCGGTAGTTGATCAAATCGTCCGCACCCAACCGTTTGAGCTTCTCCAGCTTCTCGTCGGATGAAGAGGTGACGATCACTCTCGCTCCAGCTGCCTTCGCGAATTGCAGCGCGAAGAGCGATACCGAGCCGCTGCCCATGATCAGCACCGTGTCGCCTGGCTTCACCTGCCCTTTCACCACCAGGCCTCTCCACGCAGTGACTCCTGCGCAAGGAAGCGTCGCCGCCTGTGCATGGCTGTAGCCCGGCGGCTGCTTGGTGAAAGCATGTGCCGGCATGCACGCGTACTCACGCGCGTATCCATCCAAAGTCTCACCGGGGATTTCCCGCCGGGTCGAGGCCGTCATCTCCCCCGAGAGCCAGTAGGGCCAGAACGTGCTCACAACGGCATCGCCGACACGCAACTCGCTAACGCCTTCGCCACACGCAACCACTTCACCAGCGCCATCCGTCAGCGGAACGCGGCCATCTGCCGCAGGAATGATGCCGCGCACGACGAAATCGTCGTGCGGGTTGAGGGAGGCCGCGCGCACTCGCACCAACACTTCACCTGCTTGCGGCTTCGGCGGATCCACTTCGACCAAACGTAGACTCGCCGCGCTCGCCGGCATCATCAATCGCACCGCTTTCATCGAGAGCTCCCGGTTCCACTGACTATCAATTAAAGCCGTAAACCAGACCCACCCGTCCAGCCTTCAGCTCCTGGACGCTTCGCAGAACAAGTCCGCGACGCTGTTTCGTGCTGAAGAGCGCTTGCCCTGCGCCGACGATCAGCGGATGAATGTGTAGCCGCAACTCGTCGACCAGCCCTGCATCGATGAGGCTCTCGAGCGTTCCGCCTCCGCCCACGAGATAGATGTCCTTGCCGGATCTCGCCTTGAGAGCTGCGACATCCCGAATGCTGCGGATGATTGTCGTATTCGGCCAGAGCGCCGACTTCAAAGAGCTCGACAGCACGTAGTGCGGAGTCTCTTTGGCGAAGCGGGCCCATTCCAGCTCGGCTCGCGTCGGCAACCGGTTAGTCATCGGCAAAGGCTTGCCGGGTTCGTTCTGGATCGCGCTCCAGTACTGCTCGTAGCCGACATACATTTTGGCGCCGAGCAGACAGGCGTCGATCTGCGGCATTACGTTGTAGTTGTCGGACCACGTCTCCACCCAATCTGCAAAACCCTCAGCCCCCGCGATCTTCGCGTCGATCGAACTCTGCATCCCGGCGATTAACTTGCGCATGAGTAAGACCCCTCTAGGTGTTGTCTAGAGCTGTGACGGCCCGGGGAGGGCCATTTCGACAACTCACAACCCTAGCCAACAACCCTGCCAGGATGGTTCGACCGCCATGGAATCGCTGTTGGCACATTGAGCCGCGTTCGACACATACGGACGAAGCGAATGGCGGCGGTGCAGAGGAAGCGCGGTGTAACGACTGAGCTGGGCGCCTCATGCGCAGCTGCTTTGGCCTACCACCAGCGCGGTGTTAGGCCGCGGTTGCACCCAGCACCCATCGTTCCTCAGCGCGATGGAACTCAGTCAATCCAGTTTGCTAACCAGTCGTGTCACGGTCGTTCCCGCGGTGAAACTGGGAACGTCAGCCCGCACCTTGGTTCCTTCGGGCGTGGCGAACACTGCCGCCATATGTTCGGGACTGTCAAACCACATCTCAAAAACTCTATAGAACGCGGGTGGTGAACCATCCGCCTGCGGCAAACACTTGGCCGCCTCCATTCTTCGCGAGCCCTTGATAGCGGCGACCAACGGCATGTGGACGCCGAGGTAGTATTTTTCGAACTCCGCGGGGTTCGGTGGGTGTCCGTAGAGGACCATGAACTTGATTCCGCCTGAGGATGGGGGAGCTTCGGCCGCACTGGTCCCTTCTGCAGCAAGGCCAAGTGCAATCATCGAGATAGCAGTCCTGCGATCCATTTCTTAGTCCTGTGTGGTGATGAAGGGTCCGCTGCAATCTGTTTGTTAGGAGGTCTGCTGCTGCCCGAGCTGTTGCGCGAGCCCGATGAGAATTCCTTCGGGACCGCGGATGTAGCAGAGCCGGTAGATGTCTTCGTAATTGACCACTTCATCGACCACCGTCGCACCGAGCTTGCTGAGCCGGGCAAGGGTATCGTCGATGTCCGCGACGGTGAACATGACGCGCAGGTATCCCAACGAGTTCACGGGGGCTGTGCGGTGATCGGACGCAATGCCGGGGGCGTTGAAGCGCGAGAGTTCGAGGCGGCTGTGGCCGTCCGGGGTACGCATCATGGCGATCTCTACGCGCTGGCCGCGCACTCCGGTGACGCGGCCGGCCCATTCGCCTTCGATGGGCGTGCGGCCTTCGAGGGTAAGGCCGAGTTCGGTGAAGAACTCCACGGCGGCATCGATGTCTTCCACCACGATACCGACGTTGTCCATACGCTTGACGGTCATGACGTTCCTTGGCGTCTACGATTGAGCTCAGCGCCGCGCGCGGGACGCCGCATATGACTTGACGCTATCTTCTCGAGCTTGCCCTCCCCGCTACACCGCTCGACACTCACTAAACAAAGCGTGAACGGCGTTGCTGCCTGGTCGAGACAGCGATCGAGGCTCAACAAGCATGGGCGAGCGGCCTCGGATGGGGACGGGAGCGCGGACAGCTCAAGCAGACTCTCAATCTCCAGCAACCATTTCGCCGCCAGCATCAAGCAACCACAGATTGCGACCGAAATTGCAATGATCCGTAGTGCCATGATGATGACTCCTGGTGCCGCCTAAACGCTCCGCTCGACGGTGTGAAGATACTGTCCACACGTCGCCCTTCGCTATCTCATACCACCAATGCTTGGCTTACCTCGTTGAACGCGATGCTGACCTCGACGTTGCATAAAAACCTAACGCCATTGCTCACGCGCGTGCGTTTCGCACGTCGCGTGCAGCAATTTGTTAGGGGGCAACATGATTTCCGCCCGAGGAACCACCTGTGTACAGCACATGTAGATCAGGCTCTACGTTCGAGGCGAACAGTTTTGCGAGGTCCTCTCTTCCGAATATGGACACTGTGTAGATCAAACGGTTGTTATGGTCGAGTTGGTTGAACATCACATCTTCGACCGTAACGCTCAGATACGCTTTCGTAGGCGCGCCTTTTTCTGCTTGAAGAGCAACACATGGGAACCGCTCCTCGTGTCTCTTAGTATCGGCCGTTACGTGAATGTCCAGAATATCGTCGAAGCATGAGGGATAAAGTGGGTAGTAGTCATTGGCGAGAAGGAAGGCATGGATGTTCCCGAGCGCCAACACGTAGTTCTTCTGGTCTGCAACAAATTGCTTTGTGTACGTCTGCAGGCCCTCCAAGACTTTAGGCGGTTCGCCGTTGGGTCCTGCTTCGTAGTCTGCGCTTCGAAACTCATCTGAACACCCGCACACCAAGACGATGACGAGCAGCGTGCCAGGTAAGGGTTTGCGCATACCTCTGCTTGCCTCCTAACGTGACGCGTCAGCCGCGTGAGGGTTTCCGAGCGTCGGCTGCACGCGCTTGTTAGGCGGCATCCAACCTTTCATGGGCCTTCAGGCGCATAGTTACAGTGACCTTGGAAACTCGCGAGGCTTTCGTCCTCGAAGGTAAGATCAAGCGAACACCTGCAACATGGTGGGATTGGAAAGCTCCACCAATCAAGACTGTCAACCTGGGTGAACTCAGTGGTCGAAGCGCGGGAGTTATTGTTCCTTCCCGCGCCCGGTACGAGCACACCTTCGCGCTGCAACTCCAGTATGCGATTCCACACTTCAAGCTTGGTTGCACCGATGCGAAGTCCGAGTTCTCCGTCCGCGTAGGCTTGGCTGGTCTGCCAGGGCCAAGTGCTGAATCCTGTGGCGGCAGATGCCATCAGTGCAAGAATGGCGATGCCCGCCAACCCTGTTAAGCCAAGCACAAGTTTGCGCCGAAGTGGTGACATGCCGCCTAACGCCGCCGCTGTGCCGCGAGCGACGGCGCCTCGCCGGTGCGAGTCGGAACCAGCGGCTTGTTGGGCACCACTGCTCGGTCAGTGGATAGCGACGCGGACATGAAGCACCCAGCCAAAGATCAAGAACAGTATGAGTTTGGCCGCAGCAGATGGCCATGTCTCCGCTTTCCGAGAAAGGGACAATGCCACGCTTCCCGCGAAAGCAACGCCCGCGAAGGCCAGGCCTGGCATAAGGGCGTAGGGCTCTGGCGTTGACGACACCGGCGGCACAGCAAAGAAGAACGCGATGCCCAGCAGGCCAAGTTCAGCTATCTGTTTGTGCGTGTCGCGCATGGCCTTCTAGTGTGCTGCCCAACGCCCCGGTTCAGCGGCGGCGCGCTGACCTATGTGACTTGGCACTCTATCCCTCTCCGTCCGCTGCAACCGGTTGTTAGAGGGCGCCTCAGCAGAAGAACTTTCCTACCACTGGCCCGCCGTAACCGACAAGCAATGGCGCATCACATGCGAAAGATACGCCCACGGCTGAAAGCCGCCAAACGCGGTCACGAGACGAGAACCCCAACAAGAAGCCGATGAACCGATGCGGTTTTGGAATGATCCAGAGGGCCACAACGGACCATGCGATCCACCGGAGAGGCGCGTACACCACGAAGTAGCCCAGGTAGTCGGCACTCCTCGCCTCGCCCAAGCCCGCCGACAGTCCGCTCGATAGCAACCAAAGTGGCACAGCGAAAAGCAGCCCCAGCAACAACCTGGCCGCAACGAGCGCTATTGCGCGCCCGTTGACGCGACCAACGGGGCCCACAAGCCGAAGAATCCCAAGCCGAATGACGAAGAAATACGCGATCGCCTTGATGGCGAGCGTAACAAACAGAAGCGAGATCGGATCGTCGGTCACGAGTCCTTTAACACCGCCGTTCAGCCGGAACGCGCATCTTCGCGCGTGATCGGCTGCAACGGCTGGTTAGATGAAACAGTTGAGCCGGTGGCTCGCCAATAGGTGGTCCAGCCACGATTCTGGAGTTGCGACGAGTTGGGGACGCCAAACATTGTGATGAAAAAATTTAACACGTCCGCTGAACTCGCAGCGGCGTTCAGAATGATGACAGCACCTAGGATCCAAGAGTTCCAGCCGAGGTAATGCGATGCCAGCAAGAGCAGGACGGAAAGCAGTAAGAACGGCGCCAACAGGCAAAGCATGTGATTTCGCTTGCTGCGCGAACCCTCGTAATAAACGAAGAAGACCAAGCGAGTCGGCCAGAATCCGAGCGTTGTTCGATCTGAGAGACCTCTATCAGGGTTGATCGACGCATGTATGAGTTCATGCATCGCAATAGTACCGACGTATACCGCGATCAGGACTCCACCGGTCAGTCCCTCGCTTGAGATCTTCGTCAAACGGATCACGAACAAAGCCGCAATAAGGGCGAGCACCAGACTGAGCGGAAGGGAGATGAGCCGAGTGACCCACATCGGTGGTTCTCTAAGCTTCAGCCATCCGTCCTCGGCTGGGGCTTCGGCCGTCTCGGGAATACGTCCAATCTTGAACCGCATACTATCGTTTCATCTAACGTCTGCGCTCAGCGGCGTGCGTCTTCGCACGTCCATTGCAGCGCGTTGTTGGAGCGCATCGTGGCGCTAATGGGTGATGACACGATCCCGCGTGACATGAACTGCAGTTGCATCTCCCACCTCAACGTACTGTTCGCCACTTCTCAGCTCGCGTCCATCAGTGAACACAGCCACGACCGTGTATCCGCCCTCGCCGCAAACATGGTAGACGAAGCGTCTTGACTGACCACTTTCAAGTCCGTTCGTTCTCACCGAGCCAGTATTTCCGCAGGTGTGATACTCGACAGATATCAATGTCAGCGATTCCGCGCTGTCATTCACGACTTTGGTCGAAGCAGTCGGCGCTCCGTGTGGTATCCAGAGAAAACCCGCGACGAAGGCCACCATCGCCACGACGCAGCTGCTTCCAATCCAAACCAGAGTCTTCATGCGCTCTAACGCCGCCGCTGTGCCGCGAGCGACGGCGCCTCGCCGTTGCGAGTCGGAACCAGCGGCTTGTTATGCGGCGCCACGATGCAAGTGCTGCTGCGCGAGTTGCTGAATGAAGTCATAGCCCCAGAAACCTAAAAGTGGATGAGAACCCCATTCGTCACGTCGTGCATCGCGTACTGGTTCAGCTCCTCGAAGTAGGAGCGTTCCGTCACCGCCGTGAGCAGAAAGCAGCAAGGGCAACTCGAACCCATCGGCTTCGAGGGAGCGCTCGCCAAGAATTTCGCCGCCAGTTTCTGTGATAGCTCGAATGTGCATTACGCCGAAGGCAACAAACCCTGCCCCTGCGATTGACTCAGCGCTTGGCGCCACACTACCAACCCACCGATGCAACCCGCCGAAGAAAGCCCTGCCCTTCGCGGGAATCTCTGCCCCGTTGAGTTGGAGAACGCGCCCGCAAGCAAAGAGTCCAGCTCCGAAAGGGACACCCCAAAACTGGCCGGGCCGCAAAGGCGCGGTTGACTTCGGTCGAAATGGATACGTTTGGTTACGCTGCATAACGTTTGAGTTGAGCCGCGCCGAAGTGGACGCCAAAGGAAAGCGCACGCGTCAGGGGCGTCGGCTCCAGCCAATAGTTAGGCGTTGTTAGCACGCGGGTTCCAACCAAGATTCCTGATTCGCGTCCCCTTGCTACGCTGCGGTCGACCACGCCTGCTCAAACTCCTCCGCTGTGGCCGGTAGCCAATCCGCCGCCCGCATCAACTCCAGTGGTAGCAGCCACACCGATAGCGGGTGGTCCCAGCGCTCCTGTCGCCAACGAGATCGCCCGTCAGGAGCCACCGCGACGTATCGGGCCAGCCACTGTGAGCGGAACTCCATCAGGAACGCATCGCCTCGCCAGAACAACCAGCGACGGCGGCCAAGTGAGCGGAGGTACACCCGGTCAGCGTCCCGCAGGCCGTAGGGCTGCGACTGGTCCTCGGCAGCCTCCATCCGGTCGTACAGGATTGTGTAGTGAGTATCGCACCACGACCCCGTGTACGGCAGCGGGCCGGGGAAGTGACGTGCGTGGCCAGGCTTGCCGCATACCTGACATGTCCCGCAGTGCGTGGGCCCTTCCCCGCAATAGCAGTTCCGCGTTCGCTCAATCGCATCTGCCACCGGTCCGCCCTCCACCGCCTAACGCCGCCGCTGTGGCGCCTCGCCGTTGCGAGTCGGAACCAGCGGCTAGTTAGACTTCATTGAGACACGCCGCTGATGAGTCCACGCGCTAGGGCAAGCCGGTACTCGGCACTGGTCCCCAGCCGCATCGCCACCCATTTATACGCGGGGTACAGCACGGCTAGCGCGACGATAGGCATCAGAAACATGACGAGGCGACCGGCAAGCGGCCTTGGCAATTGTATCGACCAAGCGACTGCAAGCGGAGAGCCCAGCGCAACTCCGACGTACAGGCAGGCCACCAGCGTAAGTTGTCTCTTATAGATCGGATCGCCCAGAGCCTCAGCCATGAATGTATCGAACTCCTCTTGGGACATTCGATCCACAACTCGTTCCAACTGACTTTCCACCTCGTTACTCATGAGGTCTAACGCCGCGAATGAGCCGCGAGCAACGGCGCTTTGCCGTTGTGAGTCGGGCGACCGAAGGGAGCGAACTCGATTCGCTTGTTAGGTACCAGCAATTGCAGCGCACCGAGCACCATAGGATGGGCCTACCTTCGACGCTCAATGACCTCACCACTGACCTTGACAATACCGCCGTGCGTAATCAGCCATAGTCCGTGCTTCTTGAGTCCAGCCCTATCACAGATGTCGAGTTCACCGCGCTCATAGCTTTCGACTTCGAGCGCAACGTACGTGACGCCATTCATGCTGGTATTGCTCCATGTGCCGCTAGCGAAACATTCGTTGCCAATTTCGTCTGACCTGCTTGCATACGCAAAGGTACCGTCGCTCCGGAGCTCAAGAGATTCGCTCGCAAAGGGGTTCGAGTTCCTAAAGCGCTTAGTTGTCGTGCACGCTGAGATCAGCGCGACCAAGCACACTAGCGCGATTCCTGTGCTCTGGTTCATTTGGTGCCTAACGCCGCGGCTCAGACGCCGCCGACCAACGGGAGGGAAGCAAAACGCGCCAGCGTTTGCCGGTCGTTCTGCAGCCGCTTGTTAGACCACTTCGCCAACGACCCACTCATATGCGCTCTCGATCGTTCCATCGCTTACGGAGAACGAAGAATAGGCCAACCAATGCGATCAGCCCCAACGCGCACAGAACGATGAAGGCCCCACCATACGTCCACGAAACCAGTTTTGCGGAATAGTACGTCTCGTTCCAACCACCGTGCAGCGCCCGAAACACTACGTCCGCCGCAAAGGACAAGAAAGCCAGCGCGACTAGCGAGAAACCGATGACTCGAAAGGCCAGGCTTTTCTTCATTTCGGTCGCGGTCGGTCTAACGCTACCGTTCAACCGAAGCGCGCGTCGTCGCGCGCGATCGGTTGCAATGGTTTGTTAGACGAAATGCCTTCTGCGGCAGATCGCCAGTACGAATGCCATCCGCGATTCTGAACCATGGACGAGCCGGGCAGGCCGAATGACGCAATGAAAAACCCGAGCACGTCTGCTGAACTCACCGAGGCATTCAGAACGATGACAGCGCCGAGAATCCATGAGCTCCACCCAAACTGATGTGCCGCCATCAGAGGCAGAATCGTAAGTACCAAGAATGGCGCGATGATCCCAAGCGTGAAATTACCCTTGCTTCGCGCACCCTCATAGTGAGCAAAGAACACCAGGCGAGAAGGCCACAGTCCGAGCACTGTTCTCTCGGAGAGCCCTCGATCAGGGTGAATCGCTGCGTGTACGAGTTCGTGTATCGCAATAGTTGCGACATATACCGCGAGCAGACCACCGCCGTTCAATCCTTGTGGTGTGATCTCGGTGTACCGTATGACGAGCACCGCAGACAACAGAGCAAGCACCAGACTTAAGGGGAGAGCAAGTACCCAACGGACTACCCACAGCGGTGGCTCTCGCAGCTTCACCCAACCGTCTTCGGCAGGAAGGTCGGCGATCTCCGGAATGGATCCAAGGTGCAGGCGCATGGCGGCTTCGTTTCGTCTAACGCCGGTGTTCACGGGCGCCGGGCGCGCAGTGCGAAGGCGTCCCGTGGAACACCTTGTTAGAGCTCCACTGCACGACCTTCTCCGTTGAAGTAATAGATATTCTCGTGCTTAAAGCCCCAAGACGAACCGCGTTGCCGCACATGCGGTTCGAAAGCAAACAAACCGGCGTCCCCAAGTAGCTGCTTGTTTCCAGCTTCGATGTAGCGCCGAGTCTCGCGACTGGATTCGATGCTGTGTCCAACGTTGCCCAAGAAATCGAGGTTCTCGAAGCCGTGGCGATGTATCTCTGCATTGGCGAATGTGAACAGCTCTTCAAAGCTTGTGCGCGGCGTGACAAAGCGCTGCATAGCCTCATGGAGGGCACTTTCAACTTGGGCCCCGCACATGAACGGTTGCGATGACGGAGTCGGGGTCCAGACGCCGCTCTCAACAGTAAATGATCGGGCGCAATCGCCCCAGATGCCATCTCGCAACGGGCTCAAGTCAACCGTTACGAGATTCATGAAACCCACAGCCTCTTGGCTCGGGACATACTCGCGGCCCGAAACTGAAAGGCAGCTACGAGAACCGAGCAGAACGAATGCCGGGCAGTCGTAATACCACGTGTCCGTAATACCACGCGCCGACAGCATGGCAGTAGCTCGCTTGGCGATGGAGTGTTCGGTGTCAGTAGACGTAATGGTTGAACCAAGGTCCGTAAGAACCGACTTTGCAATATTTTGGACGGCTTGGTGCTCGCGGACGTTTCCCATGGCCTTTTTTGGAGCTCTAACGCCGCGCTTCAGCCGCGCGAGGCCTTGCGAGCGTCGGCTGCAAGTGTTGGTTATGCGGCATGATCGCCCGCCAGACTGACTTCGAACGTTGGAAGAAACCGGCCGGGAATGCTGCCAGATTCTCGCATACCGCTGAGGACACCACCGGCAGCCAAGTAGAAACGCTCTGCGTTCGGGTCGCCCTGCACGATGAGCACCGTCGCACCCAACGTAGAAGCCACCGATTTCGCATCCTCGATAAGGATACGACCGAAACCCTTGCCGATAAATCGCGGCTCCACAAACAACGCCTCCAGCTCCACTGCTTGTCCGCTCTGAAGAGTCAGCGCGTAGAAGCCAATGACGGTTCCAGCGCTCTCGAGGACGAAGAAGCGCATGTGCTTGGACCGCAGTTGTTCCTCTCGATAGGACAGCTCCGCACGGCACGCCTCAATGAACTCAGGCGAGTACCCCCAATGCGCCTTGGACCGCAGGGCCAGCTCGCTCAGAAGTCCAGCCTCGCCCGCTCGAGCTGCTCGAATAGTGTGTGCGACAGCGACCATCTTCATGCGGCATAACGCTGCGGCTGTGCCGCGAGCAACGGCGCTTCGCCGTTGCGAGTCGGTACCAGCGGCTTGTTAGACTGTGCACTCACCTGCTGCTCACCGACACGCTGCCATCACTTTCGCAAACGTGAGCGATTGGTGACGCCTTGCCGAGACCAGCCTTGCCTGCAACGAACCAGACGCCACCTGTCAGAACCGCTGAATAAGGCTCCGAGGCAGCGACGCTCGGCGGCGCGAACACTTGGTGCCAATGTGCCTTGTCGTGGACAGCGGTTACCGAATGAGTTGAGGGGCATACGACAGCAGGCTCTTCAGCAGATGCCGACGAGAAAAGCAAACCCAGCAGCACAAGTACGCTCTTCATGTGCAATCTAACGGTTGAGCTGAGCGCTGCGCGCGCAGCAGTGTGGGCTTGGCACTTTATCTCCCACGCGTGCGCTCCAGCGAGGTGTTAGGTGCCTGAGACGACCTTGCTCGAAGCCAGCAAAAGCTCAGTGAAGAATACACAATGACCGCCAGAAGAAAGCTACCGAAGTATGCGAGAACGTTGAGTGGCGTTCCTTCGCATATCGGCTCAAACGGAGTTCCGATATTGTTGCAGGGAACGGCCAGCTGCAGCACCGAGTTCGGCCAGAACAGCACATGAGAGAGGCCTTCGGAGCCGGCGTTGAATGCGACGCGCGCGGCTAGGGCAGTAATCGCCGTTAACGCAATACCGCAGACAACAGAAAGTAGGACGCGACGCGAGATCACTTCATGCGCACCTAACGGCACACGTCAGCTGCGCGAGGCCCTGCGAGCGTCGGCTGCACGCATTTGTTAGCTCGCATACTCCACGCGGTCCTTCATGATAGTTCGAATGGTAGCGCCGTCGTTCTTAAAGGAGGCGCGCACTCGCCAGTCCAAGCTGTAGTTTCCACTTCGCAGCGCTCCTTGAATCGATGCTACCAAGGGCTCGTCAAGCGATTCTGCGCCGTCACAAACAAGTAGAACATTCTCCCCGTCCGTGCCCTCTAGCTCCAAGTAGAACTGGCCTCCGTCCGGGGCTTTGCGTTCCCGGCTGGCGGCGATGAGCAAATCGTAAAGCTCGTACTTGAGCTTCTCGAATTCTGCCGTGTGGGTGGCGTTGTACAGCCTGGCGCGTTCGACCTCCTCCATCGATTCAAACTCTGAGCTCACTGGCTCGCTCCTGCACAAAGTATGAAATGGCATGGGCCATGGCTACGATCGCCGGAAGGAGCAGGACACCAACGATGAGCGCCTCGTGCTGCTCCGACAGAAGCTCATATGCGACCGCCGCAACTCCAACAAGCAAGCACGCGGCAACCCTTCCGCTCATTTTGAGTCTGGCGGCAAAGAACAAAGCTATGTAGCCGATCAGAGCCGCAAGAACAACGAGAAGTAGCAACACCACATCCAACCAACTGATAACGACCCTCACTCCCTCGGGTGGCCCTGCACTGACGCTTAGGAGAAACATTGCGTTTGACAATAAGGCCATGGACGCCGGGACGATGCCAAAGAGAACCGTTGCGACAGAAACGAGCGCTCGTTTCATGGCAGTCATTGAGCTCGCGTGGTCTTTGGTCTTCTACGCGTAACTTGATTTAGAAGTACAGGTCATGACGCAGCGCTCTACGGCGCGGGTCGCTTGCTGCCCGACTTGTCACGCAGTGCCTTGAACTCGCTACCAGCCTTCCACTCCGGCCACTTTCCCGAGTTCGCGAGTGAGTGCCCGACATCGTAGATCAGCGCGACGTCGTTCGCCGTACCACTGAAGTCCAAACTCTCGCTCCATTCATCCTTCGGCTGGTGATACTTCTTCGCCGTGAACTCTTCGCGCAGCGCACGGCCTTTTTCCTTGCCGCCGTTCACGAGGTCCTCGCCCGAGGAGAATGAAACCGCCGGTACACCAGCCTTCGAGAACGGGAAGTGGTCGGACCGGTAGAACGAACCCGCTTCGGGCCGCGGATCCGGCGCGAGCGTGCGTTGCTGTTTGCGAGCCGCCGCGACGAACTCATCCACCAGGGTGTTCGCGCCCTGCGTACCGAAATCACGCGTAGCTCCACGCGTGCCGAGCGAATCCATGTTGATGTCAGCGACTGTCGTCTCGAGCGGGTAAAGCGGATGAGTGGCGTAGTACTCGCTGCCAAGCAATCCCTTCTCCTCGGCCGTCACCGCAAGGAAGAGAACCGAGCGCTCCGGCTTTGGGGCAGCGCTGAAGAGACGTGCGAGCTCGAGCACCGCAGCCACGCCCGTGGCATTGTCGACGGCGCCATTGAAGATGCGATCGCCCGTCTCATCCGGCTTGCCTATCCCGAGGTGATCCCAGTGAGCAGTGTAGACGACCGTTTCGTTCGGCCGCTTCGTGCCCGGTAACAGGCCCGCTACGTTTTTCGAGACCACCGTCTCGTGCGCGACCTTGTAGTTGGCGGACATCGTCACGCCCTTGAGTGGTACGGCGCGGAACGATTTCGACTGCGCCTGCTTCTTGAGCGCCTCGAAATCGAGACCTGCCTGTTTGAACAACTCCACGGCAACATCGCGCTGGATCCATGCCTCGACATCGACGTGCTCGTCGCGCGGATTTGTACGCAGGATGTCGAAGATCGTATTCGTGTTGGAGTTCTCGACCGTTGCCCAGCCGTACGATGCCGGCTTGGTCTCGTGCACGATCAGGATACCGAGCGCGCCGTGCCGCGCACCCTCCTCATATTTATATGTCCAGCGGCCGTAGTACGTCATGGCGCGCCCGCCGAACTCGCCCGACTCCGTTTCGAAGTCCGGGTCGTTCACCAGCACGATGCCGAGCCTGCCTCGCATGTCGACGCCCTGGTAGTCATCCCAACCACGCTCCGGGGCGGTCACACCGTAACCAAGGAACACCACCTGCGCATCGCTGAATTGCACTCGGTCGATGTTGGTCGCTGCCGCGCGGATCGCGATGTCCTTGCCTTGCGCCAGTGGGCGGCGCTGGCCCTTCGCCGTCGCGCTCATCTCTACTGGCCCGCTGATGTTGAACTGCGCGAGCGGCACGTCCTGCGTCCAAGCCCGCTTGCCCTCCTTCAAGTCGCCACCTGGCTGAAGTCCAGCCGCCTTCATCTGGTCGACGATGTAAGCAACCGTCTTCTGCTCGCCGGGCGTGGCGGGGCCGCGCCCTTCGAACGCATCGGAGGACAGAGTCTTTACGTGCTGGGAGAGACGAGCCGGATCGACCGTGACATCGGCGATAGCTGTAGCAGACAAGTGCCCTGCAAGGCACAGGACGAGTGCGGAAAGGACAGTCCGGATATGCATGGTTGGATTTCGACGCGTGGTGTTCATCCATGCATTGTACAAGGTCAGCCCTTCGCACGAGTGTGGTCCATGATCCAGTTCGTCTCCCACTGTTTGCCGTCCACCGAAAAAGCCTGCTCCCAGCGCAGGGCGTCGTTACCTTGGCGCGTATACAGGAAGCGGGCCTTGATCGGCCGGCCGTCGTCCGTATCGTCGCCATGGAATTCGCCGCGGTCGCCGCTGAACCCTCCGACCATGGGCGGATTGAGCTCGCCGCTGCGGCTGTTGATCCAATAGATGAACCACTGACGCTTCTCCAGAACGAAGGTGCGCAACGTCACTCCGGACCAACCCTTCGTCGGGAAGACGCCCTCGTCGATGTTGACGACGCCGCCCAGGCGGTTCTCGGAACGGAATGTTGCCGGAAAGACGTCCCAATCATCGCTGCCGATCCAGCGCTTTTTCAGGCGACGATTGACGATGTTCCAGGTACCGACGAAGAAGTCGAAATCGTGTACGTCGCCGGTCGGCAGGGTGTCGTTGACAGGAGTTGCCGCGCGAGCGGGGGCTCCCGTGGCTGCGCTGAGTAACAGGCTCATGGCACCGGTGCCAGCGAGCGCGCCAACCAGGATTTGCCGTCGGGAGACTGAAACGAGTGGCGTCATTGTCGCAGTGGGCCGGATCATGTGAGCAACCTCGGTCGAAGGAGGCGCGCAGGGTGTGCGCAATTCACAAGGGCGTACAGTGCCATTTTGCTAGCAGCGCGCCGGTCCAGTCGTGATACAAATGCATGGCATATCCACGGCAACGGCTCGGCACAACAAAATGTCCAAACCGGCACGCCTCGCTCTCCTCTTCGGTCTGTTGCTCGCCCTGAGCAGCACAATCAGCTTCGCGGCGACTTGCGAAAGTCATGACGTGACCATCACGCGCGACGATTGGGGCATCGCGCACGTGCGCGGCCGTACGGATGCTGACGCGATCTTCGGCATGATGTACGCGCAGGCCGAGGACGACTTCAATCGCATCGAGACCAACTATCTCGTCAGTCTCGGCCGCCTCGCCGAGGCCGAAGGCGAAAGCGCGATCTGGCAGGATCTCCGTCAGCGGCTGTTCATCGACAGCGACACGCTGCAGGCTGACTTCAGCAAGAGCCCGGAGTGGCTCAGGAAGCTCATGGGCGCCTGGGCGGCAGGCCTCAATTGCTATCTCGCGACGCACCCGCAGGTCCGCCCACGTGTCATTACTCGCTTCGAACCGTGGATGGCACTGAGCTTCAGCGAGGGCAGCATCGGCGGCGATATCGAGCGCGTGCCGCTCAGCCAGCTCGAGGCGTTCTACGGCGGCAAACGGCTGGCGATGACGGCCGACGAGCACGGCTTGTTGTTTCACGAGCCGCAAGGATCGAATGGCTTCGCCATCGCGCCCTCGCACACGAAGAATGGTCATGCGCTCCTGCTGA
>Ga0134123_10000464_pt1 | contig 26751 bp, 20 predicted proteins | sample KB303_FD_96460 | JGI IMG/M metagenome (GOLD analysis project Ga0134123, IMG submission 96460) | Terrestrial soil microbial communities without Nitrogen fertilizer from Kellogg Biological Station, Michigan, USA - KB3-0-3 | ecosystem: Environmental > Terrestrial > Soil > Unclassified ...
AACGTGCCGGCGACGTTGGCGGTCGCATTCAGCTGCGTGCTGGTCAGAGCCGTGCCGGCGACGACAGCGGCCGGCTGCGCCCAACTGAGAGTCGGCGTCGCCCTGGCGATGGTGACGGCGACGCTGCCCGACGCGGAGTTGTAGTTCGTGCCGCCGAAGCTCCAGTTCGCGGTGCCGCCCGGCACGTCGGCGAAGCCGGCGCCGAGGTTGAGCAGCGCGCCCAGGTTCTCGCCGTTCACGCCGGTGGCCGTGCCGCTGGCGCCGTGCGCAACGCCGTCGTACGTGCCGCTGTATCCGGAGACGGCAATCACCGCGTCCGCACGGTTGATGGTGATCGCCGCCGTGCCTTCGGCGGCGTTGTAACTGGCATTGCCGGCGAAGGTCCAGCTCGCAGTGCCCCCGGGTGCGTCCGTGAAGCTGTCGCCGAGATTGAGCAGCGCGCTCAGGTCCTCTCCGTCGACGCCGGTCGCCGAGCCGGTCGCGCCATGCGCGGTACCGTCATAGCTGCCGGTGTAACCGGACACGACGATCGTCGCGGTCCTCTTCACATCGCTGGGGCCGAGCGGCGCGATCGTCACGACCACCCGTGCGTCCGTCAATTCGACGTGCGCTTCGCCCGAGGTCGGCGCCGCGAAGACCGACAGGTTGGTCGTAATCGACACCGGGACGATCGTCAGCTGCGAATTCGAGAACTCCTCGGTGCGTGAGAGCGACGGATCGGATCGGAAGAAGCCGAGGTGTGATGGCTTGCCGGCGACGATCCAGCTGGATGCGCCTCGTGCGTCGGCAACCCGGATGATCGACCCGACGCCGGCCTGCACGTAGGTGATGCTCGAGACGTAATACCCCGATGGGGCGACGACGTTGAAGCTCAGGGTGTCCATCGCGACGCGATTGCCGAATGCCTCGGTCGAGGCCTTGAACGCATCGTCGAGAGAATCTCCCGAGTCCCTGCCGCTCTCGAATCCGATCAGGAGCGTGTTGGGGGCGGCGGGATCGACGTGAGTGCTGTCGGCGTTTGGATTGAAGAACTTTCCCGGCACCGCGTCGCGAACATCGGTGAACGTCACGTGTTGGGCCAGCGCCGGCGCGGCGCAGCCGAGGAGGATGAGGGCAAGAATAGCGGCCGGCACGCGCGTCTGGAGATTCATCTAGATCCTCTCTAAGGGTGGTGCAATGGACGCTTGAATACCGAGGCGCTATGCTGCACGAGCCTGCGTGCTACGTCTATGGCACGAAAGTGGGGGATGATGTCGGGGCGCGGTCATGTTCACGCGCCCGAGGAGCCTGTATGCGACGCGCCGCGTTTCTCGTTGTACTGCTTGGCTTTCTGACGCCGCTCGGCGCGCAGCGCGCCGCCGTCTCGACGAAGCCCGATACGCCGTTCAAGCTGGCCACGTTCGAGGCGGCGGGGAAGACGCGCGTCGGACTCGTGCTCGGCACCCGGGTGCTGGACATCGCGGGGGCGAACGCGGAGCTGACCCAGAAAGCCGGTGTGGCCGCGGTACGAATCCCCGGCGAAATGCGGGAGCTGATCGAGCAGTACGCGCGCGTGGCGCCGCGGCTCTACCAGATTGCCAATTACTTCAAGGACGGCGCGGCCGCGCCGTTTGCGTTCGATCTCGACAAGGTCGCGATCAAGGCGCCGATCAAATATCCGTACAACCTCCTGGCCGCGGCGGCGAACTACAAGCTGCACGCCGGCGAGATGTTCGCGCCGGGCAGCCCGCAGCAGCAGGCGGCGCTCGAGGCGGATCAGGACAAGGTCGATCCGGTCTTCTTCGCCAAGTCGCCGCGCTCCTGCATCATCGACCCGAACGAGCCCTACACGATGCCGCCGGGGCGCAACATCGACTGGGAAGGCGAGCTGGCGATCATCATCGGCAAGCCGGCGTTCAACGTCACCGAGGCGCAGGCCCACGACTACGTGTTCGGCTACAGCGTGATGTACGACCTCAGCGATCGCGGCGGCACCGGGCGCAAGCCGCTCACCGGCATGTTCGGCGGACCGAACTGGTTCGCGGGGAAGAGCGGCGACAAGTGCGCGCCCTTCGGGCCGTTGATCGTGCCGAAAGAGTTCGCCCCCAACCCGCCGCACTTTCACATCGTCACCAAGGTGAACGGCGTGGTGAAGCAGGACGGCAACACCGCCAACTGGATCTGGGACGAGGCGCACATGATTCGCTACCTCACCTCGATCCTGACGCTGTATCCGGGCGACGTGATTTCCAGCGGCACGCCGGACGGCGTCGGCGCCGGACGCAAGCCACCGGAGTTCCTGAAGCCGGGCGACGTGGTGACGATCGAGATCGATGGCATCGGCCTGTTGCGGACGCCGATGCGGGCGCGCACGGCGCCGGCGACGCCATGATGGGGGGTAGGGGGCCGAGCAAGCTCGGCCCCCACAGGTGGGTCATGGGCAAGCTCGGCCCCCACGGGTGGGTCGTGGCAGCGCTTGCGATCGCGGCGCTGCACGGCCAAACACCGCCGCCGGTTGCCGAGACGATCCTCGTCAACGGCCACATCGTCACCGTCGACGCGAATTTCTCAACCGCACAAGCCGTCGCGATTGGCGGCGGTCGGTTCACGGCAGTCGGCACCGATGCCGCGATCCGAAAGCTCGCCGGTCCCGCGACGACGACAATCGACCTCAAAGGCCAGACGGTCATCCCCGGGCTCGCCGACAACCACCTTCACGACGCGGGCGGCGGCCCGGGCGTCGATCTGTCGCGGGTGCGGACGATGGCGGCGCTGCTCGGGGCGATTGCGGCCCGCGTCAGGCAATCGAGTCCCGGCGAGGTTGTCATCACCAACAGCGACTGGCACGAGGCGCAGCTCGCCGAACACCGACTGCCGTACCGGAAAGATCTCGACACCGTCGCGCCGGTGAATCCGGTGGTCGTCGTTCGCGGCGGACACGAGTACATCCTGAATTCCGCGGCGCTGAAGAAGTGGAACGTCACGAAAGAGACGCCGCAGCTGCCCGGCGGGCGGATCACGCGCGACGCGCACGGCGAGTTGAACGGCGAGCTGGTCGATCGCGCGAAGTCGCTGGTGCAGCTGCCGCCGCCGCCACCGCTCACCGTGGAGGCGCTGGTCGAACAGCATCGAAAGCTGAATGCCGCCGGGCTGACCAGCATCCGCTATCCGGGCGCATCGATCGAGCAATACCGGCTGCTGCAGGAGATGCAGCGCAAGCGTCTCCTGACGATGCGCGTGACGCAGTTGATGCGCGTCAACGCCGACAGCGCGGAGAAGATGCGCGCCGCCGTCGCCGCGCTGAACGTCAAGCCGGATGAAGGCGACGAGTGGGTGCGCGTCGGCGGCATGAAGCTGGGCGTCGACGGCGGCTTCGAGGGCGGCTGGATGCGCGAGCCGTACGCCGAGCCGTGGGGAGAGCGCGGCACCTTCTTCGGCGTCAACACCATGAAGCAGGCGCCTTACACCGACGTGGTGAAGGAGCTGAATCGCCTCGGCTGGCGCGTCGCGACCCACGCCGTGGGCGACGCCGCGATCGACGAAGTGCTCGCCGCCTACGAGGCGGCCAACGCGGAGAAGCCGATCGCCGCGCGACGGTGGAGCATCGAGCACGCGTTCATCGCGCAGCCGGATCAGCTGCCGCGAATGAAAACGCTCGGGCTCGTCGTCTCGGCGCAGAACCACCTCTACCTTGCCGGCCCGAGCCTGGTTGCCTACTGGGGTCCGCAGCGCGCGGCGCGCACGACGCCGATGCGCGCGTTCTACGATCAGGGACTGGTGGTGACGAGTGGGACCGACTCGGCCGTGGTGCCGTACCCGCCGCTGTGGACCCTTTATCACTTCGTCAGCCGCGCTACAATCAGCGGCGGTGTTCTAGGCGCGGACCAGAAGATCACGCGCCGGCAGGCGCTGCAGGCAGCGACGATCAACAACGCCTACCTGACGTTCGAGGAGCGCACCAAAGGCTCGATCGAGCCGGGGAAGGTCGCCGACCTCGTGGTGCTGCCCGCCGACATCCTGACGTGCGACGAGCCGCTCATCGAACGGATGGAAGTCGTGATGACGATGGTCGGTGGGAACGTGGTGTACCGCAGAAGGTAAGGCCTTACGTCACCGGTAATGTATCGCGATGTTTCCGCCTGTGCTGTCAATGAGTTAGCTCTGGTCCGGGCCTTGCTGTTGGAGCCGCCACCGTGTCCCGATTCGCTTTCGTGCTCACTCTAGGTCTGTCGCTCGGCGCCCCCTGGGGCGTGACAACCGTTTACGCGCAGGCGACGTCTTCATCGTCGTCTTCTTCGTCAGCGTCGACGGCAGCCGCCGCTCAGTCGTCGTCCGACGACGACGCGACGCTGCGGCCGCTCGAACCCGATTTCACCGTCGTCAACCTGCCGACGACGCTGCCGCTGCCGCGCTTCGGCGGCAACTTCCACCTGACGCACCGCTTCAACCAGAACCTGCGGCGCGCGCCGTTCGACGAGCAGCTCAGCAACCTGTTCGGCCTCGATCAGGGCGCGACGATTCAGTTCGAGTACCGCTTCGGCATCATGCGGCACCTGCAGGCGATCGCCGCGCGCACCAACAACGGCAAGACGTTTCAGTTCTCGGGCAAGTACGACGCGTTTCACCAGTCCGCCTCGACGCCGGCCGGCCTCTCGGCGATCGTCAGTATCGAGGGTGAGGACAACTTCCGCAGGGACTACGCACCCGCGCTCGGCGTCGTCGTCTCGCGCACGCTCGGCAACGTCGCCGCGGTCTATGCGACGCCGTTCTGGGTCCACAACACGCTCTCCGGCACCGGCGTCAGCCGCGACACTGGCTTCCTCGGCCTGGGTGCCCGCGTGCGTGTCCGCCCGACCGTCTACGTCGTCGGCGAGGTCTCACCGCGGGTCGGCGGGTTCGTCGCCGGGGATCCGCTCTACGCCTTTGCGATCGAGAAGCGCGTCGGCGCGCACGTGTTCTCGCTCACCTTCGCCAACGCCGCGGCGACCACCTACGCGCAGATCGCGCGCGGCGGCATCCCGGAAAGTTTGTTTTTCGGCTTCAACCTGGCTCGTAAGTTCTACTGAGGAGACCATCGATGAAACCAGTGTCAGCATTCGTCATCGCGCTCAGCCTGCTGGTGGCCGGCTGCGGCAAAGACTCGTCGACTCCGACCACGCCGTCGCCGTCGACCAATCCGATCTTCGTCGCCAGCCTGTCGCCCGCGAACGAAGTGCCGCCGGTGACCAACTCGGAATCGTCGGTGAGCGGCACCGCGACGATCACGTTGAACACGACCAGGGACAGCGCCGGCAACGTCACCTCGGCCAGCGCCACCTTTGCCGTCACGCTCGGCGGGTTCCCGGCCGGATCCGCGATCAACATCGCGCACATCCACGAAGGCGCGAGCACCTGCGCCTGCCCGGTGGTGGTCAACACCACGCTGGCCGCCGGCCAGGTGACGGTCACGAACAACCTGGCGTCGTTCACCAAGGACAACATCCCGGTGACGGCGGAGGTCGCGAACCGGATCATCGCCAACCCGGGCAACTTCTATTTCAACGTGCACTCGACGTTGAATCCGGGCGGCGTCGCGCGCGGCACGCTGGTCAAGACCAACTAGTTCTCGCACGCTCGCACGCCGGCCGCGCGTGATGCGCGGCCGGCTGCGTCCGCCTGCAGCCCGGCCGGGCGCCGCGCTCGTATATCATCCCCTGATGCGAGCCCCCTGCCGCTCTCTCATCACCGGCTCGATGTGCGCGCTGGCGACAACCCTGGCGCTGGCGCAGGAGCGTTCGGCGCCGCGCGCGCTGAGCGCCGCCGACTACGCGCGCGCCGAGAAGTTCATGGGCTACAACACGACGCCGCTGGTGCTGCATGCCGGCGTGCGGCCGGCGTGGGTCGTGGGCGACCGCTCGGATCGGTTCTGGTACCGGACGACGACCGAGAAAGGCGCGGAGGCGGTGCTCGTCGATCCGGTGAAAGGCACGAGGTCGGCCTGCGATCTGCCGGTGTGCCGGCCGTCCGAGCCGGAGGATGCGCCGCGTGCGGGACGGTACGACGAGCTCTCGCCCGATCGCCGCAAGCTGGCGTTCACCCGCGACTGGAACCTCTGGGTGCGCGACGTCGCCAGCGGGCGCGAGACGCAGCTGACGAAGGACGGGACCAGGGACTTCGGCTATGCCACCGACAACGCCGGCTGGACGCGCAGCGACCGGCCGATCCTGAAGTGGTCGCCCGATTCGAAGAAGATCGCCACCTTCCAGCAGGATCAACGGGCCGTGGGTGAGATGTACCTCGTCGACACCCGGGTCGGGCACCCGGTGCTGCAGGCGTGGAAGTATCCGCTGCCGGGCGACGAGACGGTGACGATGATCCAGCGGGTGGTGATCGACGTCGAGCGCGGCAAGGTCGTCCGGCTGCAGATGCCGCCGGATCAGCATCGCTCGTCGCTCTGCGACGACCTGGCGTGCCGCGGCGAGTGGGGCGACGTGCAGTGGTCGCCCGACGGTTCGACCGTGGCGTTCGTGTCGACGGCGCGCGATCACCGGCGCGAGCAGCTGCGCGTCGCCGACGCTGCGAGCGGCGCGATCCGCGAGGTGCTGGAAGAGAAGGCGGAAACGTTTTTCGAGTCGGGCAACGGCGCGGTGAACTGGCGCTACCTGCCGGCGTCGAACGAGGTGATCTGGTTCTCGGAGCGCGACAACTGGGGCCACCTCTATCTCTACGACGCGCGCAGCGGACACGAGAAGCACGCGATCACGTCCGGCGACGGCAACGTCACGCAGCTGCTCCGCGTCGACGAGAAGAACCGTCAGCTCTACTTCATGGCTGTCGGCCGCGAAGCGGGCCGCGACCCGTACTTCCGGCATCTCTATCGCATCGGCATGGACGGCAAGGGCCTGCAGCTGCTGACGCCGGCCGATGCCGACCACGACGTGTCGTTCTCACCGTCGGGACGCTTTTTCGTCGACGTCTATTCGCGACCGGAGGTGCCGCCGGTTGCCGAGCTCAGGGACGCGGACGGCACGCTGGTGCTCGCGCTGGAGACCGCGGACGTCAGCCGGCTGGCCGCTGCCGGCTGGCAGCCGCCGACGCCGATTACAGTGAAGGCGCGCGACGGCGCCACCGATCTGCACGGCCTGCTCTACAAGCCGACCAGCTTCGATCCGGCGCAGAAGTACCCGATCGTCAATCACATCTATCCCGGCCCGCAGACCGGCAGCGTCGGCAGCCGCCAGTTCAGCGCCGCGCGCGGCGATGCGCAGGCGCTCGCCGAGCTCGGGTTCGTGGTCGTGGAAATCGACGGCATGGGCACGCCCTGGCGCTCGAAGAAATTTCACGAGGCCTACTACGGCAACATGGGCGACAACACGCTGCCCGACCAGGTCGCGGCGATGAAAGAGCTGGCGGCGCGATATCCGTGGATCGATCTCGAGCGCGCCGGAATTTACGGTCACTCAGGCGGCGGTTACGCCGCCGCGGACGCGATGTTCCGCTACCCGGATTTTTTCAAGGTCGGCATCTCCGAGGCGGGCAACCACGACAACCGCGTCTATGAAGACGACTGGGCCGAGAAGTGGCAGGGGCTGCTCGAGAAGAAGCCGGACGGCACCAGCAACTACGACAGCCAGGCCAATCAGCTGGTCGCGGCGAACTTGAAGGGCAAGCTGCTGCTGGCGCACGGCACGCTCGACGCCAACGTGCCGCCGAACAACACACTGCTGGTCGTCGACGCGCTGATCAAGGCGAACAAGGATTTCGATCTGCTGATGCTGCCGAACCGGGGACACGGGTTCGGCAACGAGCCGTACATGGTTCGCCGGCGGTGGGACTACTTCGTCAGGCACTTGCTCGGCGCCGAACCGCCGCAGGGGTACGCATTGAAGCCCCCCGCGCCGGCCCGGCCTCCGACGCCGTAGTCGAATCATGGCGGGCGGCCCAACGGAAGGGCCGCCCCGTGGTCGATGCGTGTGTCAGACGACGGTTCGACGGCCGCTGAACAGTCCAACCAGGAACAGGACGATCGCTACGACGAGCAGCACGTGAATGAACGCGCCAATCGTGTAGGTGCCGACCATCCCCAGCAGCCATGCAATCAGCAGAATGACCGCAAGCGTGTAAAGCATTCTGACCTCCGCCAGACTACTGCTGCAAACGGCGGTGCCTGAGCGGTATCTGTCGGCGAAACTGCCGGGTTTTGCCCGGAAAAGCCGGTTGGAGACAACGAAAGACATCAAACAGGCGCAGCCGAGCTTAGAAATTCGTGTATCTTTCTCGGCGCGTTTGGAGTCTAAACAGGGGAGTAAGGAGTAAACCGATGGCTAAACGTTCCACCTCGGGTATTGTCTGTCCCCGCTGCGGCGTGCCGAGCGCGCGCGTCATCGGGCGTTCGGAGGCGCTGCCCGTCCTGTATCTTCGCTGCGACGACTGCGGAAAGACGTCCGTCTCGCCCGAATAACCGCCATTTTCCGGGGTCCGGTCAGTCGGTGCATCCGCCGCTGACCGGACGCACGCTCTTCACGCGAAATTCCGGCAGCTGTACGACGCCTGGTCCGGCCGACCCGCCGGCTGCGGCGACTGCTGCCCGTGCCGGATCCATGTCGCCCGCCTGCGCCGCCACGTTCGGCGACGGCGTCAGCCCGCCCACGATCTTCAAACGTCGCGGTGAGGGGATTCCCCCAATCAGCTCCACTCGACGGCCGATGTAGTCGCGCAGATCGGTGCCGGTGAGGCGATAGCTGCCCGCTGTCTTGTCCTCGATGGTGTATTGATTCGGCGCGGTCTCGCCGCGCACGACGCAGCCGCTCAAGGTGAGGACTTCCGGCTTCGGCGGTTTCGACGGCTTCTCCTGGGCGGCCAGCGGCGCGAGCGTGGCGGCCGCGGCCACGATGAGCGCCGAGGCGCAGCGGATCGACGACATCACGACCTCCCGATATAGCCGCTCAAGATCGCCGGCAGGGGCCGTCCGGCCAGCGTGGTCGCGACCTCGGCGGCAAGCTCGGGTGCGACATCGGCCATCGCGATCAATGGTCGCACATAATCGCCTTCCATCGCCGCCAGCGGCACGCCGTCGCGGTAGAGCACGCGGGTGGCGGCGACGGCGCGCACGCGATCGCCGGCGGTGACGACGCCGGCGAGGTTGAGCGGATCGGCGCCGCTGACGACCAGGCATCGGCCGTCGGCCGGCGTGCGGCGTACTTCGCGCAGCCGCTGAACCGCATCGGGCAGCGCGAACTGTTCCCCGGACATGCCGGACACGAAGCGGCCGCCGCGGAGCTCGCCGCGCGCCTCCAGCCGGCGGTAGACGCGCGTCAGCTCGCGCCAGGGCGCGGCGTTTGCCTCGCGCGTCAGGAGGCGGCGAAAGACGACGCCATAGCGCCGCAGCAGCGCGCGCGCCTGCGTCTCGACCGCCGCGTCACCGGCGGCGTCGGCGGTGCGGCTGTCGGCGACGAGCGACCAGCGTCCGGCGACGTGCGGCCGCCCGGATGGCGCCGCGACGCGCGCGCCGGCGGCGCGAAGCAGCGCGCGCAGGCCGCCGAAGCCGTCGGATGCAATCCGGCCGGCGGAGACGAGCTCGGCGAGCGCAGCGCGGACGCGAGGCTCGTCGAGGCCGGTGGCCGCGGTCAGCTCGTGGATGAACGAGGCGCCGCGGGTGCGGAGCGCGGCGAGCACGGTGTCGCAGACCGTCTCCGAGACGGCCTCCGAGTCGGGGTCGCAGACGGTGTCGGAGACCGTCTCCGACACCGTCTGCGACCCCGTCTGCGAGACGGTCTGCGACCCCGGGGCTTGCGGCGCGCTCCAGACGCCGGCGTGTTCGCGGAGGAACAGCGCAACCGGGGTTGCGCCGACGACCTGCGTCGCCTCGCGGCTGCCGTCCGACAGGCGCGCCCAGGCGACTTCGCCGGTGAGGCAGAGCGTGTCGAGCATCGACGGCTCGTAGCCCTCGACCCGCGCCGGCAGCACCGTCCGCTCCCACGCCTCGGCGGCGAGCTCGTAACCGTCGAGCGACTCGACCACCGCGCGGAGCCCGTCGACGCCGGTCAGGCGGCTGGCGGGGTGGACGTGCTGCCACTGAAACAGGAACCGCATGAAGTCGGCGGGGCTGACCGGTTCGATTTCGGCCCTCAGCCGGTTGAGCGTGTAGCGGTGGACGCGGGCAAGCAGCCGGCGATCACACCATTCGATGCGGCCGGGTAGGGAGGGATCGGACCCAACACGCGGGTCGAATCCCGCAGACGATCTGAACGTCCCGCGCAGAACGAGCCCCTCACCCTCGAGGGCGAGAAGTGCCTGATCCACTTCCGCGGTGTCGACGCCGATTGACGCCGCGAGCTCACGCGACGTCGTCGGGCCGACGATCGCCATGCGGCCGCGCAAGAGTTCCACCAGCGCATCCTCGCGCGTCCACGCGCGCGCCGCGCGCGATGGCGGCGGCGCGATATCCGGCTCGCACCGGCCGTCGGCGTGGATCGCGCGCAGTTCCGGCAGCCGCTCTGCAGCCACGTGGATCGGCGATGGGGACTGTGGAATCCAGCATGCGGTGGCGCGTCCTGCTGCAGTCAATTGCGCGAAAAACTCGGCCGGCAGCGCGCACGCCTCGGCATCGGTGAGACAACCGGCGCTGAGCAGCGCGTCGTGCAGTTCGTCGGCGTCGCGCGGATCGGGCCTGGCCTCCTCGCAGACGCGGTCGATTGCCGACGGGTCGAGGCGGCCGAGATCGTCGGCGCCCGATGGGTCCATCGCGCGCCGCGTCTGCACCGCCTGCGTCCGCCGCTCCTCGAGCGGGGCATCATCCATGAACGAGTACGGCCGCGCGTTCAGGATCTCGTGCGAGAACGGCGATGGCTCGACCGTGTCGCGGGCGACGCAGCGGATCTCGCCGGCGTGGATCCGCGCCAGCGTCGCCGCCAGCGCCTCGAAATCCATCGCCTCCTGCAGGCAATCGCGCACCGTCTGCGTGACCAGCGGGTGATCGGGAATCTGGCGATCGCCGGGAATGTTCTCGAGACAGGCGGCGGCGTCGGGAAACACCGCCGCCATCAGATCGTCGGCGAGCATTCGCTGCAGCTGCGGCGCGACCTTGCGGCCGTTGCGGCTGCGCGGCACGGCCAGCGCGACGGTGGTGTTCCATCGCCAGCGCGTCTGAAAAACCGGCGCGTCGAGGAACGCCTGCACGAGGACGTCTTTGGCGGTGGCCGGGTGCAGGTAGCGAAACACGTCGGCGAGCGGGAACGAGTGCTGCGGCCCGAGCGAGAGCAGCAGCGCATCCTCGGTCGCCGCGGCCTGGAGCTCGAAATTGAACTGGCGGCAGAAGCGCTTGCGCAGGGCGAGGCTCCACGCCTTGTTGATGCGGCTGCCGAACGGCGCGTGCAGCACCAGCTGCATGCCTCCGGCTTCGTCGAAGAAGCGCTCGAGGACGAGCGTGTCCTGGGTCGGTACGACGCCGAGCGCCGCGATGCCGGCGGCGAAGTAGGCGACGATCTGTTCGGCGGCGGGTTCGGGGATGCCGCTGTCGGCTGCGAGCCAGTCAGAGACGGGGACGACGTCATTGTCCGTGGCGTCCGCCTTCAGGCGCACCTCCACGTCCGCGCGCAGGTCGCTCACCGCCCTCGACAACTCGTCGCTGCGCGCCGGCGCCTCGCCGAGCCAGAACGGAATCGTCGGTGGCGCGCCCTTGGCGTCGGCGACGCGGACCACGCCGGTCGACACCTGCAGCACCCGCCACGACGCGTTGCCCAGCTGGAAGACATCGCCGGCGGAGCTCTCGATGGCAAAATCCTCGTTCAACGTGCCGATGAAGGTGTCGCCGGGATCGAGGATGACCCGATAGTCCGCCACTTCCGGAATCGCCCCGCCCGACGCAATCGCGATCATCCGTGCGGCGCGCCGGCCACGCACGCGGCGGTTGACCTCGTCGCGGTGGACCAGCGCGCTGCGTCGTCCACGGCGCGTGGCGAACCCCTCGGCCGTCATCGCGAGCACCGAGTCGAAGGCGACGCGCTCCAAATCGCGGTACGGCCACGCCCGCTTGAAGAGCGCATACAGCTCGTCTTCGCCGAAGTCGCGGCACGCCGTTTCGGCGACGATCTGCTGCGCCAGCACGTCGAGCGGCGCATCGTGCTGGACGATGCGATCGAGCTCGCCGCGCCGCACCGAGCGGATGAGCGCTGCGCATTCGACCAGGTCGTCGCGAGACATCGGGAAGACGCGCCCTTTCGGCATCCCCGCGATCGTGTGGCCCGAGCGGCCGACGCGCTGCAGCAGCGTCGCGATCCGATGCGGCGATCCGATCTGGCAGACGAGATCGACCGAGCCGATGTCGATGCCGAGCTCGAGCGACGCGGTCGCAATCAGCGCCCGCAGCTGACCGCTCTTGAGCCGCGTTTCCGCGTCGAGGCGCTTTTCCTTCGACAAGCTGCCGTGGTGGGCGGTCACCGCCTGCTCGCCGAGGCGATCGCTCAGGTGCCGCGCAACCCGCTCGGCGAGACGCCGCGTGTTGACGAAAACCAGCGTCGTACGATGCTGCTCGATCAGCTCGGTGAGGCGGTTGAAGTACTCCTCCCACACCTCGTGCGCCATCACCGCGTCGAGCGCCGATCCCGGCATCTCGATGCTCAGATCCATCGCCCGCCGGTGCCCTTCGTCGACGATCGCGCAGTCGTCGTCCGCGCCGTCCCGGTTGCCGACCAGGAACTGCGCCACCTCCGCGATCGGCTTCTGCGTCGCCGAGAGGCCGATGCGCAGGAGCGGCCGCTGGGCGACCTCCTGCAGCCGCTCCAGCGACAGCGCCAGGTGCGCGCCGCGCCGCGTGCCGATCACGGCATGGATCTCGTCGACGATCACCGTGCGCGCCGTCTGCAGCATCGCGCGGCTCTTGTCTGCCGTCAGCAGCAGGTAGAGCGACTCCGGCGTCGTCACCAGGATGTGCGGCGGCGTCCTCAGCATCGCCGCGCGCTCGGACGAGGTCGTGTCGCCGGTGCGGACCGCGGCGGTGATGCGGGGCGGCTCGAGGCCGAGCTCTTCGGCGAGCTTGCGGATCCCCGCGCGCGGCTGCGCGAGGTTCTTGTGGATGTCGGCGCTCAGCGCCTTCAGCGGCGAGACGTAGACGACGCGGACTTCGTCCGGCAGCGGTGCGGTCAGCCCTTCGGTGACCAGATCGTCCAGCGCGGTCAGGAATGCCGCGAGCGTCTTGCCGGAACCGGTTGGCGCCGCAATCAGCGTGTGCCTGCCGCCGCGGATCGCTTCCCATCCGCGCGCCTGCGCCACGGTCGGAGCGCCGAGCGTGTCAGTGAACCAGCGCGCGACGATGGGATGAAAGGAGGAGAGAGCCATTGAAACCCCGGGGAATGATCAAGGATAGCGCAGAGTCGCGTCTCGTGGCTTTCAGGCGGACCGGGATCAGTTCACTCGAGGTGAAAGGCACCGCCGCTCCATTCTTCCGGAGCGATGTCGGCGATCGTTTGGGTGAAGTCCCAGCGATGGCCACAATAGTCCTGGGCGTTGTATTGGCGCTCGCCGTAGGGCTGGTCTTTCGGCTCGGCGAGGATGATGGCTCCATTCTGGCGCGCGCGCTCGCAATGACCATCGGCATCCTCGATCCGGACCTGAACGATATGTGAGTTGTTCGGCGCAACCGTGCCTTCGGCGATGGTGAAGCAGCCGTCTCCGGCTTTCATCTGGATGCGGTGGTTGGCGATGCGCAGGCGGATCGTAAAACCGAACGCCTTTGATAGCCAGTCAGCGGCTGCGCCGGGGTCGGGATAAATGAGCACAGGGATCACGCTGCAGGGTGGTACCGAGCGATTGAGTCGCATCTCAGGAACTCCAGGCTAGAGCATTTTTTAATTCACGTAGTGTCCGCCTTCAGGCGTACCTGCAAGTCCGGCTAAAGCCGGACACGACGAACGAGTGAAAATCGCTCTAAAGCTGAACATGACGAAAAGAAAAAGGCCCGGGAACCGAAGTCCCCGGGCCTCTACTAGCAGCTCGCAACCAGCAACTACTGACCAGCGGACGAACGAGTCGACGCTGCCGGCAGCGCGAACGCGATGTACTCGCCGGAGTAATTGCCGCCGCTGACGCCGACGACGATGTACTGGCGGCCGTCGAGCATGTAGGTCATCGCCGAGCCGGTGTTCGGGGCCGGCAGCCACACCGCGCCGACTTCCTTGCCGTTGGTCTTGTCGTAGGCGCGCAGCATCGCGCCACGCGGATGCTCCGGCGTCGTCGTCACGCTCGGATCGCCAGCGATCACAAGCGTCTTGGTGATCGCCACGCCGACGTTGCCGCTCTGCCCGGTCTTCGGGATGTTCAATCCCTTGAGGGCAGGGTGGTTGCGGACGGCGTCGGGCGTGTCGCCGTGCGCCGTCTTCCACGCGATCTCGCCGCGGTCGAGATTGATCGCGACAATCGAACCGTACGGCGGCTTCACGATCGACAGGCCCTGCACCGTCGCGCCGAATCCGCCGCCTGCGGGCGGCGCGGGCGTCGCGCCGCGGCCACCGGCCGCAGGCGCCGGCGGTGGTGGCGGGGGCGGAGGCGGCGTTGCGGGACGCGCCGGCCGCGGCGCATCCGCGGCTTCACCCTCGCCGCCGCCGACGACCGGACGGAACGTCGTGCCCGCGGTGCCCATCACGTAGTCGAGCGCCGAGAAATCCTTTGGCGGCGCGACCAGGCCAAGCGGCGCGATGCAGGCCTCGCAGACGTGGCTGAAGAACGTGCGGAGCTCCGGATCGTAGCCCGAGCCCGGCCAGTTGACGCCGCCGCTGAGCGTGCCCGCCGTCAGCGTCGCGATCGGCCCTTCGAGCTTGCTCACCACCGGCGGCGTGAAGACCGGCCCCAGGCGGTAGCGCTTCGCGGCTTCCAGCCCCTGCGCCTTCAGCTCCGGCGTGAAGTCGATGAGATCGCTCTCGACCACACCGTTGCGCGAGTACGCCGGCGGCTTGGTCGGGAACGGCTGTGTCGGCGCCGTTTTCTCGCCCGGCACGTCGGTCTGCGGCACCGGCCGTTCTTCAATCGGCCACACCGGCTGTCCGGTCACGCGATCGAAGACGTAGAGGAAGCCCTGCTTGGTCGGCAGCGCCACGGCCTTGATCGCGCGGCCGTTGACGTTGATATCGGCGATGAGCGGCGCGGCTGGCAGGTCGAAGTCCCAGATCGGATGATGGCAGACCTGGTAGAACCACTTCCGCTGTCCCGTCTTCAGGTCGAGCGCGACGAGGCTCTCGGCGAAGAGGTTGTTGCCCGGCCGGTGGCCGCCGTAGAGATCCGAGGTTGGCGTCTCGACCGGCGCATAGACGATGCCGAGTTCCTCGTCGACCGTCATCTGCGTCCAGACGCCGGTGTTGCCGTTGATCGCCCACGACTCTTTCTCCCAGGTGTCGTTGCCGAACTCGCCCGGCTTCGGAATCGTGTTGAACTGCCACACCAGCTTGCCGGTGCGCGCGTCGTAGCAGCGGACGAAGCCCTTGGTGTTGTTGTGGTGCTTTACCGTCAGCCCTTCGCGAAACGACGAGCCGACCAGGATGTAGTCGCGGGTGACGGTCGGCGTCGAGTGCAGGCCGATCTCGCCGGTCTCGAGATCGATCTGATCGCCTTTGCCGATGACCGCGCCGACCTTCAGATCGACGACGCCGTTGGTGCCGAAGCCGGCGACCGGCACGCCGGTCTTGGCGTTCAGCGAGACGAGGCGATAGCCGGTGGTGACGTAGACGACGCGGTCGTCGCCGCGTCCGTCGGTCCAGTAGGAGAGGCCGCGGCCCGACAGCTGGCGCGGGGCGTGAACGGCGCGCATGCCTTCCTTCTCCGCGTGCACCCAATTGAGCTCGCCTGTCTTGGCATCGAGCGCCACGACCGACCGCCGCGTGCCACCGGTGGCGTAGATCATCCCCTTCACCATCAGCGGCGTGCCTTCGAGCTTGAACTCCGGGCGCGTGCCGAGGTTGTCGGTCTTGAAGCGCCACGCCACCTCGAGCTGGTTGAAGTTGCTGGCGTTGATCTGATCCAGCGGCGAATAGCGCGACCCCTTGACGTCGGCCGTGTAGTAAGGCCACTCGCCGTTGGCGGTGGTCAGGAACCCTTGCGCCTGTCCCGAGAGATCCGGCGCGATGCGCGGACCGACGACGAGCAGCGCGACGACGCCGGCGAGGAGAGCCGCCGCCAGTACGGTGCGTCCGAATGTGCGTGCCATCTTGTGCCCTTCGATAAAAGTGAGCCGGCGCGTTCGGCGCCGCCGATAAAGACGTGCGACCCTGCACAATATATGGCGATGGGGCGCCGCTTCAAGTGAAAACTGGCCGCGATGCACTGTCAATCGTCCAGGTTAACTATGTTTTCGACAAGGAGTTGAAGGATCCGGTCGACCTGCTCGACCGCTATGCCACGCTCACCGGATGGAGCGAGGCGCTCGTCGCCGCCGGCGCCGGGGCGGTCACCGCGGTGCAGCGTTTCCATCACGACGCGCGCATCACGAGGAACGGCGTCCGGTATGTCTTCACGCGGGCGCGCGGCTGGCGGTTCGCACGCGAGATCGCGTCGGCGCGCGGCGATCTCGTGCACGTGCACGGGACGATCTTTCCGGCGCGCACGCGCCTGCTGCGCATCGCCCTGCCGGCCTCGGCGGCGCTGGTCGTCCAGAACCACTCCGACGGCGGCGCGGTGGGCCGGGCGCCGGTGTTCCGTCTGCGGGGACGGCTGAATCGCGGCATTGTCGACGGCTATTTGTTTGCCGCAACCGAACACGCGGCAGCCTGGCGCGACGCCGGCTTCATCGCCGCGGCGCAGCCAATCTACCAGGTGATGGAATCGAGCACGTCGCTGCGTCCGATCGCTCGCGACGCCGCGCGGCACACCACCGGGATGCTCGGTGATCCGGCGGTGCTGTGGGTCGGCCGCCTCAACGCCAACAAAGATCCGCTGACCGTGCTCGCCGGGTTCGAGCAGGCATTGGCCGCCCTGCCGGATGCGACGCTGACGATGGTCTACGGCGGCGCCGATCTCGTCGACGAGGTGCGGCGCCGGGTCAATGGGTCGGCGCGACTGCGCGACCGCGTCCGGCTCGCCGGCGCCGTGCGCCACGAAGAGATGCCGTCATTTTTCAGCGCCGCGGATCTCTACGTCGGCGGCAGTCACCACGAGGGAAGCGGCTATGCGTTGATCGAAGCCTGCGCCTGCAGCGTCGTGCCGGTGGTCACCGACATCCCGACCTTCCGGCTGCTCGCCGGCGGCGCCGGGGCGTTGTGGCCGCCCGGCGACGCCGGCGCATGCGCGCGCGCGCTGGTCGACGTGGCGCGGCGCGATCTCGGCGCCGAGCGCACGCGCCTGTCGGCACACTTCACGCGCGAGCTGACGTGGACGGCGATCGGCCGTCGCGCGCTGGCAATCTATCAGGAGGTCGTCGCGCGCCGCGCTACCCGCCCTCGCGCTTGACGTTCTGCAGCAGCACCGGCTGCGTCCCGTAGTTCTCCAGCTCGAGCATCTTCTTGTCCTTGTCGAGGGTGATCTTGGTGGCGATCGACATCTTGCCTTCGCCGACGCCGTCGCGATTGATCCGCATCTCGATCACCGTGAACGGGTAGTCGATCGACCGCGGCCGGTTGCTCGCCTCCCAGAAGCTGATGTAGCGGTCGGTGGCGATGACGATCCGCTCGCCGCCTTCGTCGAGCGGCGCCTTCCGCGCGAAGTGCAGGTCGTAGCCGATCGAGTTCGGCGTCCGGATGTAGCCGGCCCGCGGCAGCTTCTGCAGCGTATCGAGCAGCTTGTCCGGGCCCTTCTCGGCGAGCGCCGTGAACAGCCGATCGCGCTCGGCGTCGCTCGACCAGCGTTGGACGACGATCTCCACCACCCCGGCGCCGGTGCGCGCCCCGGCCGAGGCGTCCAGGTTGACGGCGAACGCGGTGAAGCGTTCGCGTCCGCCGCGGGTCTGCGCCGCGCCGGTGGCGGCGAAGCAGGCGGCCAGCGTGATGACGAGGGCGTTCTTCATGTCAGCGCGACTCCTTCGAGACAACACTCGCGTTGTACCACCAGAGGCGGCGGCTCGTCGCGTTTTTGTCGGCGGTGGATGCGCGGACGCGCGGGCGGGCTTCGAGGCTACGAGGGCTTGGCCGCCGTTGGGCGGCGCCGCGCCAGCAGCGTGCGGGTGACGTTCAGCACTTCCTCGAGCCAGATCGGCTTGAAGAGCACTTCGGCGTCGAGGTCGTGCAGCTCGTTCAACGCAGGGTCGTCGATGCAGGAATCGCCGGTGATGATCGCCACCGGCGTGTGGCGGTGCGCGCCGAGCGCGCGGAGCCGATACAGAAAGCCGAAGCCGTTGACGAACGGCATCCGGAGATCGAGGAGAATCGCATCCGGCGCGCTCTGCGCCGCTTCTTCGAGGCCGACCAGTGGCGACGCCGCCGTGCGGACCTCGTAGCCCTCGAGCGTGAGCGCTTTCGCAAACGTCCGCAACACCGTCTCGTCGTCGTCGACAATCAGGATGCGGGCGTGGGCGGTCATCGTGGTGCGGCTGATCCGCGCGCGGCGATCAACAGGTCTTCGAGCTCCTGCTGCCGCAGCAACGCTGCTGATGAGGTGTTGAAGTATTCGACGATGACGCCCTGCGCGTGACGCACGGTCAGGCGGAACGGCCCGTTCGACTCCACGGTGAGTTCCCAGCGCACCATCTCGGGACCGGCCATGAAGAAATTCAGCACGCGCCTTCCTCTCGCAAGCAGGGTACCCGATCGACATGCATGGGATTGCACGGTTCCGCGCTGCGGGCGTGTGTCGGGAAAAGACACGAACGTCCGCTCTGGTAACTGAGCGGCGGCGGGGCCTCGCTCTCGGCACGCGGCGGTCGGGTGCGCGGCGTTCGCTTAAGATGGCAGCGGATGCGCGAGCCCCTGCTGCGCACGCTCGGACTGGCGGTCGCGGCGGCCTACGCGCTCTTCATCGTCTGGCTCTACGTGCGGCAGCCGCAGACCGTCGCGGAGATGACGGGCGCGATGAGCGCGTCGATCGGCGCCTACCACGTCGACGAGCTCGCCTTCGCCGACGGGCTGCGTCTGTTCCGCGCCAACCAGTTCGAGGCGTCGCGGCTGGCGTTCGACCGGGCGGATCGAGCGCACCAGGATGCGCGGACCCAGTTCTACATCGCCTACAGCTACTACCGTGAGGGATGGGGACGCGTCTACAACGACGACGTGCTGTTTCAGCGCGGGCTCGAAGCGATCGACCGCGCCATCGCCGCAGCGCCGAACGGCCGCATCGCCGTCGAGGATGCGGATCTGCAGCTGAAGAGCGGCGACGAGCTCAAGGCGGAACTGCAGGCCGGGATCAGGCGCGACGCGTCGGACTTCAACCCGCTGAAGGTGTTCCGGCAACGCAAATGATCCGAGAGGCGTTCATCCTTCCGCTGTCGTTTCTCACCGTGGCGCTGCTCGGCGGTCTGCGGATCGCCGACCGCGTCGTGCTGCTGCCGCCGCCGCTCTTCTCGCTGGTGCTCGGCTTCCTGCTGCTCGGGCTGCTGGTCCGCTGTGGCGCGCTCGCGCCAGAGCGGTTGATGAACGGCACTCGTTCGCCGCTCCAGAACGCGGGCGGCGCGGTGATTCTGCTGACGGCGTTTGCCGCCGCGGCGCAGGCGTTCAACGCCGCGATCCCTGAATCGGGGCTGCCGCGGCTGCTCTTCAGCGTGTTTCTGTTCGTGCTGCTGGTCAACACGTCGGCGGCCGCGCCCGATCGCGTGCGTGTGCTGCGCAGCATGCTGGTGATTTTCGGGTCGGCATTCATCCTCAAGTTCATCGTCCTCGCGGCGCTCTCCGACCCCGCGGGTGGATGGCTGAAGCGCACGCTGCTGGCGATGCTGGAAGGACTCACCCTCGGCACCCTGTCGCAGGAACCTTACCGGCCCGCTACCGGCTATGTCGCGTTTGCCGCGCTCGCCCTGTTCCTCGGATCGCTCACCCTCCTGCCGGCGCGGCAGACCACCGCGTTGACGCGCACGTCGTAACACCAGAGCGAGTTCCGGGTGAACGAATGTTCCGAGGGAACGCGGGCTTTTAGTCTGCTTCCCGGAAGACTTCCGTCGCCGCGCCCGGCCATTTGGCGAGAAAAATTTACCAGTCGTGATGGTCAGCCATTTGCTGAACTCGTCGGTGAGGATACGGCGGGGCCCCGGCCCCGACATATTCGACCGGCCGTCCCGAGGGGCATACCTTCGCACGGCGCGCCTGGTCGAGATCGAAGCCGGGCCTTCCGCCGCATCCGGCGAATCCGCCGCAACGGGCCGCTCGTATGCATAGCGTATGAACCACAAAGTCGTACGCGGCAGGGGCTCGTCCGCGCGCGGCTCGTCTTTTCGAGGTGCCATCGTGAGCAACCGGGGGCTGACAGCAGCCATTCTCGACGTCATGGAAGAGCAGCGCGCGTACGACCAGAGCGCGCTCAAGGCGATGTTTCCCGACATCAGCATGGACACGCTGCGCGAGGCGTTGCACGCGCTGTGGATCGAGCGCCGCGTCGAGCGCGTGGGCGCGTCAGGCTGGCGGCGATTCGAATCGACCTGGGACGGCCGTCCCGCTGCGGCCTCTGCGCCCGCCGCTCATCACTCGCGCGCGTAGACGGCCATCGGCGAGGCCCGGCGCTGCATCGCCGCGACGTTCGAGCTGCGTGGAATCCCGCCGCCTCCGATTTTCGCTTTTCGAGAAACCCGACTGCCCGGCGATCGACTCCGCCTCGAAAAAACAACGATTCCGCATGGCGCGATGTTTGAAAGTAGGCTCAGCAGGTCAGGGTGCCACACGCCATATGTGCGTGGGCCCGGCGAGGCAAGAGCGCTGTTCCGGCTCTTGTCTCCCTGACCGGCCATCGCAGCCTCGCGCGCTGCGCGTGCGATAATCGCGCGCGTGCGCGCTCTCGTCGTTGCCGCACTCGTTGCGGTTGCCCTCCCCGCAGGTCCCCAATCTCCGTCATCGACACGCGAATCGTGGATTGCGCTCGCCAGGGGCGGCTTCGCCGTGCCCGCCGGGCGCAGCGCGATCGCCGTGCTGCTCGAGATGAACGCGCTCCTCGCTTCAGACGATCCGGTGCTGCGCGACGACGTCGCCTACAGCGCCGCGGAGCGGTGGATCCTGCGCGACCGCCGCCTGTCGCCAGCGGATCTGCGCCGGCTGCTGCAGCTCTGGACGGCGAATCTCGACGACGGGCTCGGGGACGCGCGCGGCGATCGTGTATTCAAGCGCTCGTTCTCGGCCTTGTGTCTCTCGCTGATTGCGGCGGCCGATCTGTCGGCGCCGTTTCTCGAGCCGGCGGAGGCGCGCGCGTTCTTCGATCGGATCCTCGAGTATTTCCAGAAAGAGCGCGACCTCCGCGGCTTCGACCCGGTGCACGGCTGGATGCACACGGTCGCGCACACTTCGGACACGCTGAAGTTCCTGGCGCGAAATCCGAAGCTGGCTGCCGGCAGCGATGCGCGGCTGCTCGCTGCGGCGCGCGCCAAGATCGAGTCGCACGACGCCGTCTTCACCTGGGGCGAGAACGATCGGCTGGCGCTGGCGCTGCACTCAGCGGTGCGGCGATCCGACGCCGATGCGCCGGCGTTGGCGGCCTGGATCCAGCACTGGGTCGACGAGCATCGTCAGCTGTGGGCGAACGGGCCTCAGGTCGATCCGCGGCGGTTCGCCATCGTCGAGAACGCGAAGCAGGTGATGCGCAGCCTGCACGCCGCGCTTTCGATGGAGACGACGCCGACGCCAACCGGCGACGCCGCCCGCCAGGCGCTGGTCGCCGCGCTCGCGAAGATGCGATAGGCGGGACCGGCTACCAGTCGGTCGGCCGGTAGTCCTTCAGGAACTGTCCCCACACGTGCGTGCCGGTGTTGAAGCCGGTGACGATCGGCGCGACGATGCGGGCGCCGCCGTCGACGCTGTCGAGCGGCGGATGGAAACGCTGGTCCGCCACCTTGCGCGCGGCGATCTCCACGGGATCCTCGTCGGTGATCCATCCGGTGTCCACGCTGTTCATGTGGATGCCGTCGTTGTAATAGTCGGTCGCGGCCGTGCGCGTCATCATGTTGAGCGCGGCCTTCGCCATGTTCGTGTGCGGATGCCGCGTCGTCTTGCACGTGCGATAGAACTGGCCTTCCATGGCCGAGACGTTGACGATGTGCTTGTCGCGGCCCGGCGTGCGGAGCATCAGCGGCTTCAGGCGCGCGTTGAAGAGAAACGGCGCGACCACGTTCACCAGCTGCACTTCCAGCATTTCGACCGTCGGGACATCCGCGAGCAGCATGCGCCACGAGTTGCTCGTGCGAAGGTCCAACTGCTGCAGATCCTGATCGAGCCGGCCGGCAGGGAAGAGGTCGGCCCTGGCGACAAACTCCTCGTCGAGCAGCGGCACCTGCGAGAGGAGCGCCGAGCGGATGGTTGTCCGGTCGATGTACCCCGCCGCATCGAGCATCGCCGCTTGCCCCACCAGCCCGACCTGCCCTTCGGCGGCCATCATGTGCGCGTAGAAGCCGGGCGGACGCCGGACGGTCTGGCACGCGTTGTTGATGATGAAGTCGAGGCGCTCGCGCGAAGCCACGAGCTCGCGGCAGAACGCTTCCACGCCGGGCGTGTCGCGCAGGTCGAGGCCGAAGATCTCGAGCCGGTGCGCCCAGTCGCCGAAGTCGGGCTCCTGCGCATAGCGCGCGGCGGCGTTGCGCGGGAACCTCGTCGTGACGATCAGCTGCGCGCCCGAGCGGAGAAGCTTCAGTCCCGCCTGGTAGCCGATCTTGATGCGACCGCCGGTGACGAGCGCAACCCGCCCGCGCAGGTCCGCAAGTTCGCTGCGCGCGGCGAAATTGAAATCGGCGCAGGCGGGGCACAGCTGATCGTAGAAGTGGTGAACGCGGGAGTAAGCCGCCTTGCAGACGTAGCAGACGCGAGAAGAGGTTCGGGGTTCGTCTGCGACGTCGTCCTCGCGATCGTGCGCCGGGAAAGGCGCGGGCGGGAACACGTTCGGCGTGGTGACGACGGGGCGCCGGCGCAGCCGCCGGATGCCGGTCTGGTTCAGCACCGCCTCTGCCTGCCGGACGCGTTCTGCTCTCGCGGCCTTCTCCCGTTTCCGCTTCGCCCGCGGGTCCGGTACCGAGAGCCCGGCGAGTGCCTGATGCAAGCGGCGCCGATCCTCCGGCGCGAGCCGCTCGAGCAGCCGCCAGTCGGCAGCGATCTGCTCCAGCACGTCGATGGCGGCGCGCAACTGTTGGTCGACGCTGTTGTCCGCGGCCGAGGGCGCGTCTGTCGTGATCATCGTCAACAGGGTAGCTGAAACGAGGGGTGGGTAGAACGGCCGGCCCCGGGGGTCCATCGGTGGCGCAAAAAATCGCGCAGCTCGTGGAGGAAATACGGCCAGATCGACGTGCCCGGCGGGCGCCGACGGTTGGTGCGCCGCCTAAATGAACCGTCAAAAGAACTAGAATGCCGACGTCCACGCGATGTCGGCCGAATGGGAGTTTCTGATCACGCTGAACGAGTGGCTGCGTCCCCTGAGAGATCCTGTCGAGATCCAGGGAGTCGCGGTCCGGCTGATCGGTGAGCATCTCCAGGCGAGTCGTGTCGACTACGCACACATCGAGGGCGACGAGTTCGTCATCGAGCGGTCCTATGCGGGCGCGGTCGCGCCCGCCGATCGAGGTCCCGTCGCGTGCTTCGGCCACGCCCTTATCGAGGCATGCCGGCGCGGCGAGACGGCCGTAGTCACCGACGTCCAGACCGACCCACGGTTCACGGACGCGGAGCGCGCGGAGCTCCTCGCGAGCGGAATCACGTCGTTCGTCGGCGCCCCGCTGATCAAAGAGGGTCGATGGGTCGCGAGCTTCGCCGTCCACAGCGCGACGGCGCGCACCTGGACGCGAGATGAAATCGCGCTCATCGATGTGGCGGCTGAGCGGATATGGGGAGCGGGCGAGCGCGCGCGCGCGGAAGAGGCGCTGCGGGCGCTGCGTCGCAGCGACGATCGGCAGGCGTTCGTGTGCAACCTGGCCGACACCATCCGTACGCTCGCCGATCCCGCGCGCATGCTCGACGAGACCTGCCGTCTGATGGGCAGCTACCTCCGCGTCAACCGTGTCGCCTACGGCGAGATCGAGGGCGAGTACTGCACCATCGTCAACGATTACGTGGACGGCCTGCCCTCGCAGGCCGGCCGCTTCCGCTGGACCGAGCTGGGCGGCAGCCGCACCGACGAAATCCTGCAAGGCGGCACGCTGTTCGTCAACGACACCTCAACGGAGCCGCATACGGCAGCCGAGCGCGAGGCGCTGCAGGCGGCGGGCATCGGCGCCTACATCTGTCCACTGCTCGTCAAGGACGGCCGGTTCGTCGGGTCGTTCGGGATTCACAGCCGCGAGCCGCGCGTGTGGACGGCGCACGAGATCGCGCTGGTGCAGGACGTCGCCGATCGGATCTGGACGACGCTCGAGTACCGCAAGGCCGAAGCGGAGCTGCGCGCGAACCAGGAGCACTTGCACTTTCTCCTCCGGCTCAACGACGCGCTTCGGCCGCTCAGCGATCCCGGCGACGTCCAGGAGACCGCCGCACGCCTGCTCGGACAGCACCTCGGCACGACCCGGGCCGGCTACGCGGAACTCGACGGCGCGGGCGTCGAGTACAACATTCGCCGGGAATACACGAGCGGGGTCCCGCCGCTCGTAGGCGTGCGGCCGGCGATCACGCTCGGCGGCGAGTTGCGCCAGGTGCTCGAACGCGGCGAGACCGTCGTGGTCAACGATGTCCAGACCGATCCCCGCCTGGGCGACGGCGACCGGACCAAGATGCTGTCGCGGCAAATCGCCGCGTTCATCGCGACGACGCTGTTCAAAGGCGGACGGATGGTCGCCGCCTTCGGCGCCAATCACTTCGAGCCGCGCACCTGGACGGAATCGGAGATCGAGCTGGTTCGCGAGGTCGGCGAGAGGACCTGGGATGCGGTTGAGCGTACCCGCGCCGAGGCGGCGTTGCGCGAGCAGAAGCACCGGCTCCGGGTGGCGCTCGAAGCATCGGCCGGCGGCTCCTGGACGTGGACGGCCGCCACGCAACAGGTCGACTGGGACGAACGGTTTCGCGCGCTCTACGGGTTCACGCCCGACGAGCCCGCGAGGCCGGACGCGTGGGCGCCGCTCGTGCACGAAGACGACCGTCCGCGGGTGCTCGCCCTGCTCGACGAGATCCTGACGTCGAAAACGAAGGATGTCTGGGAGAGCACGTTCCGGATCGTGCGGCCCGACGGAACGGTGGCGTGGATCCAGAGCCGGGGACGCGCCGAACGTGACGCCGACGGCAGCGTCACGCGACTCTGCGGGCTCGATCTCGACTTCAACCAGCACCAGCGGACGGAGGAGGCGCGGCAGGCTCGCCGCGACGAGGAACACGACCGCGCGCTGCAGACGCTGCTCGAGACCGCCACGCAAGGCATCGTGTCGGTGGACGCGCACGGCGTGATCGAAACGGCGAACCACGCCATCGAAGCGATGTTCGGCTGGGCGCCCGGCGACCTGATCGGCCAGCCGATCGAACGCCTCCTGCCGCTGGCGTTTCGCCAGGCGCATGCGGGCCATCGGACCAACTACTTCGCGGCGCCGCATCCCCGCCTGATGGGCGGCGGCCTGCACCTGGTCGGCGAGCGCAGGGATGGATCGACGTTTCCGATCGAAGTCAGCTTGAACCACGTCGCAACGGCGGCGGGCGGACGCGCCTTCGCGTTCGTGACCGACATCACCGACCGCCAGCGCGCCGCCTCGGCGCTGCAGGAGCGCACCGCCGAACTCGAATACCGGACGAGGCAATTGAGCCGGATGGCGTCGGAGCTGACCCTCGCCGAACAGCATGCGCGCGAGCAGATCGCGAAAACGCTCCACGATGAGCTCCAGCAGCTGCTGGTGATCGCCTCGTTCAACCTCGAGCAGCAAGTGAGGCGCGACCGCGAGGCCGGAATCACGCCAAGCGACCCGCTGATCGAGGCGAAGCATCACCTCGACGAGGCGATCGCGGCCGCGCGCTCGCTGAACTTCGAACTGTTTCCTCCCGTGCTCCAACATTCCGGACTGCCCGCGGCGCTGACGTGGCTGGCGAACTGGACACGCGACAAGTACAAGCTCGACGTCCAGGTGGTCGCGGATCCGCGCGCCGATTCCGCGCGCAAGGACGTCCGCACGCTGCTGTTCGAATCGGTCAGAGAGCTTCTCTTCAATGCGGTGAAGCATGCGCGCGCCGATCGAGCCACGCTCGAGCTGGCGCTCGACGCCGACGATCAGCTGTGCATCACCGTCACCGATCAGGGGAGCGGGTTCGAACCGGCCCGCCTCGACGACCGATCGAAGGCCGGAGAGGTGGGCTGGGGGCTGTTCAGCATCCGCGAGCGGCTGACGCTGCTCGGCGGCCGCTTCGAGGTCGACAGCGCGCCCGGCACCGGCACGCGGGTCCGGCTGGTTGCGCCGCGCGGCGTCTCGGAGAGCGCCGGCGCCGACGCTGGGGTGTCGAGCCAGGCGCCGATCCCGCCGGCCCCGGCAGCGGACCTTGGCCGCGCCTCTCCGGACGCGCTGAGGATTCTCATCGTCGACGACCACGCGGCCGTGCGCACGGCGCTCCGCGACATTCTCCACGAGCGGCCGCAGCTCTCGGTCGTCGGCGACGCGTCCAACAGAGTCGAAGCGATTGCGCAGGCGCACACGTTGCGGCCCGACGTCATCCTGATGAACATCGCCATGCCGCACATGGACGGCGTCGAAGCGACCGCGCGCATCCACGGCGAACTGCCGGGGATCGAGATTCTCGGGCT
>Ga0134123_10000468_pt1 | contig 26585 bp, 21 predicted proteins | sample KB303_FD_96460 | JGI IMG/M metagenome (GOLD analysis project Ga0134123, IMG submission 96460) | Terrestrial soil microbial communities without Nitrogen fertilizer from Kellogg Biological Station, Michigan, USA - KB3-0-3 | ecosystem: Environmental > Terrestrial > Soil > Unclassified ...
GTCCAACTTGGCTCCATCCGCAATCCTGATCTCCGGCCGTCGTCGCGATCACTTCGACCTGACGTGAGCTTCCCTCTGGCGCGTGCAGCTCAACCGCCGGATTCCGGATAGAGCTCTGACGTTGGACTGCGCTATTTTCGCCGTCGCGTATCAAAAAGGAAGTCCAGTGATGAATCTCTCGGAGGTATCCCCGGGATGCTCCGAACAAGTTCGCTCACCGGGTTATCCGGATCCGCGTACTGAAGATGCTCAGCTCGCGCGAATGCCTCGTCCACGAGTGGAAGGTCGTTGCGGAAGTAAAGCGCGTTGCGTGCATACACTTGCACGGCATGATTGCAGACGTCCACCTCCGCTTCGTTCAAGACTATCGTGGAGAGGCGAGGTTCAACCATGTACGCGATTGGACGAGTGATGATTACAGTTATATGCGGCGTTATTGGAGCAACGATCGTCGGAGCTTGTGGCCGATTAACGACGGCTGTTACGTTGTGGAAGAAGCCGTCTCCGAAAACGAATTCCCTTCCGCGCGAGAATAGAACTGCGAATTTCGCGCTCGCCCCTATGCTGTCCGCGGCGAGCCGCTGCGAGTTGCGCATATTCATAGCAATCAGCCTCTCGCGTTCAGGGTTCTTGAGCGGCCCCCGAATATGTTCGGCCGCTGCTACCGACGCCTCGCGGTTCATCGGGCTTCGCACAGCCAAAGACACGACGCACTCTGTGAGTCGCCGCAGCTCTTCATCGCCAGTGGCTTGCGAAACGAACCTATCCTGAAAACGTGGGTAGGTTGTCACTCGGCGGTCGAGTCCTTCGAGCCACGACACAACCGCAGGAAAATGGCTGTCGGCTGCGTCGAACTCATCTTCGAAACTGCTGTCCCAGTATGTCGAAGCTCCTTGGTCACCGAGTTTGATGTGATGACCGTCGCGGATCACTCCTAAGTGATGTGGCGGAAGGCGCTTACACGTGCCGTCTGGTTTGATCCAACCAGTTGTCCCATCTTCGGCGGCCCAAAGCGCCGATACACAGCGAGGCCACCAATGATGCAATTCAGACTTCAGTTTCGCCATATTAAGACATCAAGCATAAACGAGGAGAATTGAGCGTGCTATCAAGTTGACTAGGCTTTCCAATGGTGCTTCTGTATATGTTGCTTGCCCACGTTCGTGGCGTCTAGCACGTTGCTCGCGCCGATCTCTTCTCAGCCAACCGGGCGGTGTTCGTGTCAGCCCAACTTTGAATTCACTAGCGGACAGAGTCGCCCTTCCCGCAGTGTAGCCCGCATATCGTCCATGGAACCTCTCCGCGTTATTCGACTCACGGCGTGTCGAGGGCTGCGTACTCGGCGGGCGCTGTGCCGTAGCACGGAGGTGTAGATCATGGTGGTTGTGGTCGCGGTGTCCGAGCCATTCCTGTACGGGCCGGGTATCGGGGCCGCGCTCGAGACGCGCTTGTCGAAATCGACGTCTTTGATTCTCAGCGTCAACGCTCGGATCGTCAGGACGACTGCCAGTCGCTCCGGTCTCTGCGCACGCATCAGGTCTTCGAGCCACGGCAACGGCTCCTCGAGCACATGCCGATTGAGAAAGCAGCCCGCATAACGCCGTGATTCGACTGCCGAATGGGGACTGTGGTGCGGGCGACGCAGACGGATGGTTGACCTCGCACGGCTCACGTCTTGTCATGAATGCCAACCATGGATCGCGAGAGTCGCGAGACTTTAGCCATGCGTGCGATCCATGGTGATCACCCATGCCGATGCGGTCGGCAAGCGTCGTAACCAGGGTTGTTGCTCATGCCCAACCAGAATGCACGGCTGATAACCATGGATGGCAGCGGCGACGGGTCGTTCGGCGTGAGTGACAACCATGGTTGTGGATCATGGCGGATTGCCTGGCTCGAATGATAACCATGGATTGCATTCGTGCCGGCGGCCTGGGCGATGGTGATCACCATGGTGAGCAGGCGTGGCAAAAGTTGATCTCGATCGCCAACCATGGTTATGAAACGAGGCAAGTCCACCGGCCTGGATCGGTCGGTGAGGGGGCGGAGCGGGTGATCGGACAGGGAGTGCGGTCAAAATTCATCGTTACGTTGCTCATCCGGCGGCGCTGATTCATATACTCCGGCGATGCGCCGCATCTTCATCGTTCTCGCACTCTTCGCCGCCGTCGCCGCCGTCGCCGCATCCGCGGCTCCCGCCAACGTCGAGAAAATCGACTCCTATCGCGGGATCGATCAGTACCGGCTGAAATCCAACGGCATGACGCTGCTGCTCGTGCCCGACCACACCTCGCCGGTGTTCACGTTCATGGTCGTGTATCACGTCGGCTCGCGGAACGAGGCGCCGGGCAATACCGGCTCCGCGCACCTGCTCGAGCACATGATCTTCAACAAGTCGACCGAGAACTTCGGCCGCGCGAACGGGCACAAGACCTTTCAGGAAGTGCTGTACGAGGCGGGCGCGGACTTCGGCTCGACCAACATGACGACGTGGTGCGACCGGATGAACGGCTACTCCACGCTGCCCGCGGACAAGCTCGAGCTGGCGATGAAGATCGAGGCCGACCGCCTCGGCCGCGCGCTGATCCTCGACTCCGAGCGGCAGTCCGAGATGTCGGTCGTGCGCAATGAGTTCGAGATCGGCGAGAACAACCCGTCCGACGCCCTCGAGAAGGCCACCGTCGCCGCGGCGATTCAGGCGCATCCGTACCACTGGTCGACGATCGGCTATCGCTCCGACATCGAAGGCGTGACGACGGAGAAGCTGCGCGAGCACTACAAGAACTTCTTCTGGCCGAACAACTCCGAGGCCATCCTCGTCGGCGACTTCGACACCGAGCAGGCGCTGGCGCTGTTCGACCGCGAGTTCGGCGCGTTCAAACCATCGCCCAACCCGATCCCGCAGGTCATCACCGCCGAGCCGCCGCAGGAAGGGGAGCGCCGCGCGATGGTGCGCCGGCCCGGCACGGTCGGCCTCGTGCTGATCGGCTACATCCGCCCGGGCGGCGAGCATCCCGACTACATCCCCATCGACGTCCTCTCCTCGATCCTCTCCGACGGCGTGAACTCGCGCCTGCATCAGGCGCTGGTGGAGAAGGGTCTCGCCACCAGCGTCACCTCCTCCAATTACACGCTGCGCGATCCGTTTCCGCTGCTGATCGAGGCGACGATCGCGCCCGGCAAATCGCACGAGGAAGTGGAGGCGGCGATCAAGGCCGCGCTGGCCGAGGTCGGGGCGAAGGGCGTGACGGACGAGGAAGTGAAACGCACGCAGCAGCAGATCGAAGTCGCGGTGGTGCGCAGCCGCGACGGCACGTACAACTTCGCCTCGACCCTCGGCGAAGCTGTCGCGTCGACGAACTGGAAGTGGTTCCTGAACTACGTCGACGACGTCAAAGCCGTCACCGCCGCCGACGTCCAGCGCGTCGCCGCCACGTATCTCGTCCCCGACCACGCCACCGTCGGCTGGTTCGTGCCGACGGCGAACGCGAAACGCCCCGAGGTCATCGCGAGCGTACCGGGCGGGCGGCGCGTCGAGGAACGTGCCTCGCAGCCCCGCCCGAGCCCCGGGTCCCTCGCTCACGCTCGGGATGACACAAGCTTTGGCAAGCGCACCACGCGCCGCGTCCTCCGCAACGGCATCACGCTCGACCTCGTCGAGAACCACTCCCTGCCCACCGTCGCCATCCGCGGCCTCGCCTTCGCCGGCGACACCTCGGCGCCTCCCGGCAAGGCGGTGCTTCCTGCGCTCACGGCGAAGATGCTGCAGCGCGGAACGGTGAAGCGCTCGAAGGAAGAGATCGGCGCGCTGCTCGACGGCGCCGGCGCGACGCGCGCGTACAACACCACGCTCAACGAGGCGCTCATCAATGCCAACGGAATGGCGCGCGACCTGCCGCTGCTGCTCGACGTCCTCGCCGACGAACTGAAGAATCCGGCGTTCGCCGCCGACGAGCTGGTGCAGGCGAAGACGGAGCTCGAGAACGACATCCTGCGCGCCGACGACAACACTTCCGCGCGCGCGATGGCGCGCCTCAGCCAGCTCGTCTACCCGCAGAGCCATCCGTACTACTCCTTCGGGAAGGCGGAGAAGCTGGCCGCCCTCGGCACGGTGACGGAGAGCGACCTGCGCGCGTTCCACCGCGCGCGCTACAACGGCGCCGGCCTCATTCTCGCGATCGTCGGCGACATCGACACCGCGAAGACCATCGCGCTCGTCGAAAAAGCGTTCGGCGATCTGCCGAAGGGCGAGCGCCTCTCGCTGACGAAGCTCGAGCGCACGCAGCCCAAAGAGGAGGGCCTGCGCGAGGCCGTCACGATGCGCGGCAAGGCCAACATGAACATCGTCATGGGCACGGCCAGCGGCCTGCGCCGCAACGATCCCGACTACGAGGCCGCCCTCATCGGCAACGCCGCGCTGGGACAGAACTCGCTCACCTCGCGCATCGGCAAGCGCGTGCGCGACACGGAAGGCCTCTCGTACAACCTCAACTCGCGTTTCGGCTTCAGCGATCAGCTGGACGGGCTGTGGTACGTGAACGTGAACGTCGCGCCGCAGAACGTGGCGAAGGCGATGAAGTCGACGCGCGAGGAGGTCGACAAGTTCGGGCGCGAAGGCATCACCGACGCGGAAGTCGACGCGCAGAAGAGCTTCTTCGCCGGCAACTATCAGGTGGGCCTCGGCTCGAACAGCGGCATCGCCAACGCGCTCGTGACCGCCGAGAAGTTCGGCTTCGGCCCGAAGTATCTCGACGAGTTCCCCGCCCGCATCCGCGCCGTCAACCGCGAGCAGGTGAACGCCGCCATGCGGAAACACTTCTTCGCCGAGCGCCTGCACGTGATCGTGGCCGGCGACCTGGAGAAGGTACCCGACTAGCAGGACTAGCAGTCTCCGCCCACCACCGTGTCATCCTGAGCCGCGCAGACGGCGAAGGATCCCCTGCGGATGCACCTACTGCAAGCAGGGGGATCCTTCGCCGTCGATGCGGCTCAGGATGACACGGTGGGCGTGCCGGCTAGTCGTCGAGGGTCACTGCACTACAATAGCGGCATGTCTCTCGGCGGCATCATCCGCACCATCACGCGAGGAAAGGCGACCATGCTCGAGCCAGGCGAGGACGCTCCCGATTTCGACGTCACCGACCACCAGGGCAATCGCGTGAAGCTCAGCGACTTTCGCGGGCGCAGGGTCGTGCTCTGGTTCTATCCGAAAGCCGACACACCCGGCTGAACGCGCGAAGGTTCCGGGTTCCGGGACCTCAGCGAGCAGTACGCGGCGAAGAACACGACCGTCCTCGGCGTCAGCTTCGACAGCGAACGCGCCAACGCCGCCTTCGCGAAGAAATACAACTTCCCCTTCCAGCTCCTCTGCGACACCGACCGCGCCATCGGCCTCGCCTACGGCGCCGCCGACTCCCCCAAAGACGAGTACGCCCGCCGCATCGCCTACGTGATCGACGAGAACGGCAAGGTCGCCCAGGCGCACGCGAAGGTGGATGCGACGACGTATCCGCATACGCAGCTGGAAAGCCTTTAGGTCGCGCAACCCCACTTGTAACAACCCAACCTGCAACTATTTCCCGCTCCGTACGAATACAGCCTCCAGAACACCTGGAGGTTTGGAACATGAGCGCGAAGCGGAAACGCAAGGTTACGATCATCACGATCATCGTTCTCGTCGTGGCCATTGCCGGCGCGGTGGCGGTGAAGGCGAACGGGAAAGACAAGAAGATCCCGGAATCGCCGATCAAGACGACCAAGGCGGAAGTGGCCGACATTCAGGTCAAGGTCACCGAAGTCGGGACGGTCGAGCCGGAAGTGAAGGTCGAGGTCAAATCCGCGATCTCCGGCAAGGTCGTCGAGATCATGCGCCGCGACGGCGACGTCGTGCAGCGCGGCCAGGTACTCGCGCGCGTCGAGCCCGACCTCAGCCAGGCGCAGTCGCTCGCCGACACCAAGAACTCGCTCGCCTCGACCGAGATCCGCTTCCAGGAAGCGAAGAAGAACTGGGAACAGGACAACAAGCTCTTCCTCCAGGGACTCCTCGCGCCGAAGCAGCATCGCGACACCGAGACGCAGTTCCTCGAGTCGCGCCAGGAGTACGAGAAGGCGCGCGAGAAATACGCGCTCGTCGAAAAGAGCGGCATCCCCATCAGCCAGTCGCCCGCGAACTTCCAGGGCTCGAGCGTCGTGGCTCCGATGGACGGCGTCGTCCTCACCAAGAACATCGAGATCGGCGAGTCGATCACCTCGGGGGTCTCGTCCTTCAACGCCGGCACGGTGCTCTTCACCGTCGCCGACACCTCGAAGATGATCGTCAAGGCCGGCGTCAATGAAGTCGACATCGGCAAGATCCGCGTCACGATGCCCGTGCGCGTCACCCTCGACGCGTATCCGAAAGTCCTCTTCAACGGCAAGATCGACCGCATCGCGCCTGCCGTCCGCGTCGACGACAAGGTGCGCGTGTTCGACGTCGAGATCCGCCTCGACGCCCAGGGCCGCGAGCTCCGCTCCGGCATGACCGCCAACATCGAAGTCATCGGCGAGAAGAAGGCCAAAGTCCTCTCCGTCCCGGTGGAGTCGGTGTTCAAGCGCGACGATCAGGAAATCGTCTACATCAAGAAGGCCATCGACCCGAAAGCCTTCGCCGAAGCGGCGAAGAAGAAGGGCGACGGCGCGAAGAAGGACGACAAGGACGCGTGGAAGCAGTTCTTCGACAAACGCGTCGTCGTCACCGGCCTCGCCGACAACGCCCGCGTCGAAATCCTCAGCGGTCTCAAGCCCGGCGAAGAAGTCGCGCTCGCGGACCCGACCGTTGAGAAGGACAAGGACGAGGATAACGATTAGTGGTTGGTGATTGGTAGTTGGTAGTTGGGATCACAGCTCCCAATCACCAATCACCAGTCACCAATCACCAGCCACCAGTCCCACGAGCGAGCGGAGCGAGCGAACATGAGCGCCGTATTCAAATTTCACGAATGGACCGAAGCCGCGCCTGAGCCGCCGTCGGCGGAGAAGGCCGGGAAGATGCTGATCCAGCTCGAGGGCGTGCGGAAGACGTACGACTCCGGCGAGAACGCGGTCGAGGCCCTCAAGGGCATCGACCTGCAGATCGATCGCGGCCGCTTCGTCTCGATCATCGGCCCGTCGGGCTCCGGCAAGTCGACGCTGATGCACATCCTCGGCTGCCTCGACACGCCGTCCTCGGGCAAGTACTTCCTCGACGGGGAAGACGTGGCCACGCTCTCCGCGCGTGCGCTCGCGAAGATCCGCAACCTCAAGCTCGGCTTCGTCTTCCAGACCTTCAACCTCCTGCCGCGCGCCACGGTCTGGAAGAACACCGAGCTCCCGCTGCTCTACGCCGGCATCGACAGCGACGAGCGGAAGGCGCGCGCCATGGCCGCGCTCGAGCGCGTCGGGCTCGCGAACCGCGCGAAGCATCGTCCCGGCGAGCTCTCCGGCGGCCAGCGCCAGCGCGTCGCCATCGCCCGCGCCCTCGTCAACAACCCCGCGGTCATCCTCGCCGACGAGCCCACGGGCAACCTCGATCAGAAAACCGGCGGCGACATCATCCGCCTCTTCGAAGAACTCGCCGCCGGCGGCCAGACCATCATCCTCGTCACCCACGACCCCGGAATCGCCGCCCGCACCGAGCGGAGGATTCGTATTGTGGATGGTCTCATCGCTGACGGAGAGGACATGGACTGATCGGTTGCGCAGTTGCGCGGTTACGCAGTTGCGCGGCAGAGCGTGCAACTCGACAACCGCGTAACCGCGCAACCGCGCAACCGCGCAACCGAGGAACCGATGCTCATACTAGAAGCCATCATCGACGGCATCCGCGACATCAGGGACCATTTCGGGCGCACGCTCCTGCAGCTGCTCGGGATCATCCTCGGCGTCGGCTCCATCGTCGCGACGTTCTCCCTTTCCGTCGCCGGGAAGGAAGCGTCGATGAAGTACTACCGCGTCAGCGGCGGCATCGAGCGCATCTGGATCAGCAACAAGCAGTCGAACAAAGTCACGCTGGACGCGAAGGCGAAGGCCTCGCAGGGACTCACCTACGCGGACGCCATGGCCATCCGCGCCGAGGCGAAGGAAATCGACCTCGTCTCGCCGGTCTCCGAAGACCAGATGACCGTCCGCTACGGCTCGAAGGAGAGCAACCGGCCGGTGATGGGCGTGACGTCGTTCTACTCGCCGATCAGCTTCTTCAAGGTCGAGCACGGGCGCTTCATCACCGACACCGACCTCATCACCGCCGCGCGCGTGGTCGTCCTCGGCACGACGCGCGCCGCGGAGTTCTTCGGCGGCGACAACCCCATCGGCAAGACGCTCACCCTCAACGGCGCCGGCTACCTCGTCGTCGGCGTGATGGAAGAGAAGTACTTCAGCTTCGACAACGGCGAGCACAACGCGCTGCGCTGGATGAACCGGCAGATGTACATCCCCATCACCACCATGATGACCCGCAAGGGCGAGCCGCTGGAGCAGGGGAGGATCTCCTTCATGCACGCGCGCATGAAGGACGTGCAACGCCACAAGGAGGCGGTCGCCGAGCTGGAGGCCATTCTTCACCGCCAGCACGGCACGAAGGACTACGAAGTTTTCTCGCGCGTGGCCAACCTCAAGCGCAACGAGTCCGAGAACAAGATGTACGACGTGACGTTCATGATCTGCGGGATCATCTCGCTGCTCGTCGGCGGGATCGTGGTCATGAACATCCAGCTGGCCTCGTTCAACGAGCGCGTGCGCGAGATCGGCACGCGCAAGGCCGTCGGCGCCGCGCCGATCCAGATCTTCTTCCAGATGCTCACCGAGTCGCTGATGGTCTCGATCTTCGGCGGCTTCATCGGCCTCTTCGTCGGCAAGCTGTTCACGCAGGGCATCTCGCTGCTGACGCGCAACCCCGCCGTCGTCACGCCGGGCACGATCGTCAACGCACTGATCTTCGCCGCCGGCACCGGCCTCATTTTCGGGATGTACCCCGCGATCCGGGCGTCGCGCCTCAATCCGATCGATGCGCTGAGGGTGGAGTAAGTCATGAACATCGGCGAAGCCATACGCACGTCCCTCGCGGAAGTCAAAGGTCATCCGCTCCGCTCCGCGTTCACGCTCTTCGGCGTGGTCCTCGGCACGCTCGCGCTGGTCGTGGTGATGTCGGTGCTCGACGGCGTGCAGAACTCCGTGCTCAAGGGCATCAACGACCTCGGCCTGGACGGCGTGGTGGTGGCGTCGGCGCGCACGCCGGTCGACCGCAACGAGCGCGCGAAGGCGCATCTCTCGCGCGGACTCCGCATCGAGGACATCAAGGCCTTCGAGGGCGCGGAGCACATCGAGGCGATGACGCCGGTCGGCGAGACGCGCTCGGTCGTCACCGCCGGCAACGCCACGCGGCGCGTCGACGTCTACGGCGTCACTCCCGATTTCCGCGAGATCCGCGGACGCAATCTCACCGCCGGCCGCTTCGTCAGCCGGCGCGACGTCGACACCGCGGCTTCCGTGGTCGTCCTCGGCTTCAACCTCAAGCGCCAGCTCTTCGGCGGCGAGGACGCGATCGGCCGCCAGGTGAACCTCGGCGGGCGCCGCCTCACCGTCATCGGCATCGGCGCGAAGATGGGCAACGAGTTCGTCGACGACGACGACTTCCGCAAGGAGATGGGCGGCGTGTACGTGCCGTGGACCGTCTACCGCGACATGTTCGGCCGCGCGAACGCGATCTCGTACATGCTCGCGAAGGCGACGTCGCCGGAGAAGTCCATCGATGCCGAGGATGAGGCGACGGCGCGGTTCCGCCAGGCGCACAACAACATCGGCGACACGCGCATCAACAACATCGGCAAGGACATGCTGAAGGAGCGGGCGCAGATCGACGTGATCCTGCGCAACTGGCGCATCGTCTTCTTCTCCATCGCCGGCGTTTCGCTGCTGATCGGCGGCGTGGGGATTTTCTCCGTGCTGAAGATCTCGATCTCCGAGCGCCTGTTCGAGATCGGCCTGCGCAAGTCGATGGGCGCCTCGGACGGCGCGATCTTCATGCAGTTCCTGATCGAGTCGGTGACCCTCTCCGTCGTCGGCGCCGCCGTCGGCCTCGGCCTCGGCATCGCCGTCGTCGGAGCGATCGCGCAGTTCTTCCCGGCGGGCCTGCCGGTCTCGGCTTTCGGTGTCATGGTCTCCACCGGCTTCGCCGTCGCCGTCGGCCTGTTTGCAGGACTGTATCCGTCGCTCACGGCCTCGCGGTTGACGCCCGTGGACGCGCTGCGCGGGTAATGAAGATCTGATGAACGTCCGGGCGCGAGAGCCTTTCGCTTCCGTCGCCCACGAGGATGTCCTAGCCACTATCTTCGCTTCGGCACGCGTATCGCGTCTGGCGGATTTCCGGATATTGCTCTCACGTTAGCGAGATGGAGGGTGGACTGTTATTCGCCGCAGGGACGAGAACGACAAGATCCGCCATCAAGTTTCGTAACTTGCAAAGTTCACTGTCGGTGCTTGCGTCGTTCACGCACTCCTATTATCGTCTCTAGGATGCGGCTCGTCGCACTTGGACTTGTTCTCATGTTGGCGGGTTGCGGTGGTCCAGACACAGCCAGCGCAACGCTCGAACGCAAGAGACTCTGCGCCGAAAGCGGGTGGCCATTCTTTGCACGTCTGAAGCAGCGATATTCAGACCCGACCGTGGACATCTCAGGGCCACTTTTCGCGTATAACGAATCACTGAACACGTGCCTGTGCGCCTATCAGATTCGTGCCCCGGAAGCGCGGACCAACGTCGGGGGTGAGTTTATTTCGTTCATCGTTGCCGACATTTACGCCAACCATGAGGTCATGGCATTCCATCGGAACTCGCAAGAAACCACTTGGCGCGAGCCCAACTTTGAAACCACATACAAACGGCTCATGGGCACCGAACCAGCGCCGGCATTGCTTGATGCAGCGGTGAGATACTAATTCTGCAGTTCTCCAGCATGCGGGTTCTCCCACGCGAGCGGTGCCGTGCGATTCACATCGGTCGTCGCAATTTCCAACCACGTGAAGTCACACGTAGTTGCAGGCACCTCATCACGGTGCCGCCTCCACATGTCTTCGCGAGCAGAGCTTGGCGGTAGTTTGTGGCAATTGCCTCTTTCCGTACTATGCCAAAATACTGCCCGTGTGTATGATGTTCCAGTAGTGAACGCACGGAGTGTCCATGAATAGTCAGAGTGTAAGCGTTGAGGCGATATGTCGCGATTGCAGCGTTGTCGAATACTTCCACGCCGAGACCGCACGTGATGCGCGAGATTTGGCCTATTTGGCAGGTTGGCGAAATCCACCTGATGAAGATTCCAAGTTCGGTCTGTGTCCTGAGCATTCAGGAGCAAAACACCGGGACGCCTAGAGTTTGCCGCCGCCTGGCTCTGCTAGCACCTGGCAACGCCCCGTTGTCTGGTCCGAAAGCCGAGCTTCCTACGGAACTTCCGAGGGCGTCACAGCGTCACGCTGGTAACATTTTGACCTGATTTTATGGATCTATTTCGTATCTTGCGCGAGCGCGTCGAGGAACTGCCATCTGGCGACCACGTCGCTGGCCTTCAGGCTGTGCTGCAGCATGTTGTCGTTGCCGGTAACCACCTCCAGCGTGGTCAGAGCGCTGCTGACGATTCCGCGTTCACGGATGCTATCTATCGAACCAACCAGGCATTTGAAGGAAGTCTGAAAGAAGCGTACCGAGTTCTTGCTGAGAAGGATCCTGCGCATCTTAACCCCTTTGAGATCGAAACCTATCTTCAGACGGCGAAGGTTCTTCGTCCGCGGCTTCTCGCGCTTTTCACCGGATATCGGAAGGAGTGGCGCAATCCATCAACGCACAATCACCGATTGGATTTCGACGCGAACGAAGCGCTTTTGGCCATCGTCTCGGTCGCGGCGTTCGCGATCGTTTTGGTCGACCAGATCTCTGCGAAACTACGCTTCCAGGCAGCCCGAGCTAGCGTAGTTGAGCCCGTCATACATAATCCGTCACAAACACTCAGTGACCAGGTGGCACAAGCCCTTCTGTCATTTCGCGGCGTCTCTGGCAGTGCATCGCCTAGTGAACCTCCCAAGTCCTCTGACTTGGTCGGGGCCCTCGCCGGTCACCTTGCGGCATCGCTAAGAACGGCATCTGTAGCATTTGAAGTGGATGGTCTTGGCAAGTCATCTCGGCAGATCGACATTTTGGTATCACGTGGAGAAGAACAAACCATCATTGATGTGCGGCGCCACCCTCATACAACGCCGATGGTATTGCGTTCCTATATTGGCACGGCGGTCAAGGAACTCATGGATCGCGCCGAAGTGCAACAAGCCATTCTCTACATCTATCCCGCGAACGAGTCACTGCAACAGCAGGCCTTCGCAATTGGTAGCGGTCGTGTAATAGTCGTAGCTCCGAAGAGCGCGTTTGGTCTGGAAGCGACACCCGCCTAACGCATATTGGAGCCGCCCCCCTTCCTGTAAGTTTGGAGTTGCGAAATGATAACGGAAGGAGGGAGGGCTGCCCGTGAAACAACAGGCGTTCACTATCTGCGTTGGACGTGCATCAGGCAACGACGGCGCGAGGGGAGGAGAGTCGATGCGGGCGAGGTGGCTACGGGAACTGCCCGCGGTCATCGGTTTGGTGGGAGGCTGTGGCCGGGCATGTACGTGTTTTCGAGGGGCTCGTTCGATGCTACTCGAACCTGCTGGACGACTCACAGAGTCACGCAAGGAGTCAAAGCTATCTATGGGAGAAGAGCCATCAACGCGGCCGTCGCAGCGAAAGTGTGGCCGGCCAAGCTCGAGCCAGGGCGGCGACCCGGTTGTGGAACGCCGCAGGATGTAAAATCGCTTGCACAGATCCCGAAGGAGTCCATCCATGGCCCGCAGGAGTACCCTTTTCTCGATCCTCGTCTTCACGTTCCCTCTGATCGCCGCGGCGCAGGTGCCGACGATCGTCAATGAGATCGGCGAGCTGGAATCGGTGCGCGATCCGAAGTGCTACGCCACCGCGAGCCGGCTCGAGGACTTCATCTACGGCACGCCCCTCGAAGCCGAGGCGCGGTTCGAAAAGATCGCGCTGCAGAAGCAGTTCATCCGCGCGCTGTGGGAGAAGGCCTCGAACGCCGCGCGCGCCGAGGGGAAGACGGAGATCACCGTCGACACGCTGCGGCCCGTGCTGCAGGCCGCGGTGCCGTACGCGCAGGCCGCGGACGGCTCGTGGAAGGTGAAGGACGCGACGATCACTGCGCGCGACAAGCGGCAGTACGGCACGGTCGCGTACGCATTGCGCGCGGTGCTGGCGGTGCAGCAGGACGCGCTCCTCGACCCGGCCGCGAAGCTGCTCCCGCTGCATCCCGACGCGGTCGAGCTGTTCAAGGAATCGGTCGACCTCACCACCCTCGCCGCGCTCCAGCGCGCCGACCGCGAGTCGCGCAAACTGAACCGCGAGCGCCTCGGCGCGGACGTGCTCAAGGCCGCCTGGAAGGAAGTCGTTCCAATCGACGCGCCGAAAACGCAGCTCAAAGCGGCAGCACCGAGCGGCGAGAAATTCGCGACCATCAAGGCCATCGTCGCCGAGAAGCTCGCCGCCTTCGAGGCCTACAACAACCTCTCCATGCCCGTCTTCCTGCGCAACCTGCAGGTCTACATGGCGCGGCACATGTGGCCCGAGAATCCGGAAGAAGGCAAGGCCTTCCGCGATCAGTTCACGAACGTGATGGTCGCGTGGATGAACGACGTGCTGCTCGAGGCGGACGCGCAGGCGAAGAAGGCCGGCCATCCGCTGATCCGCGTCGAGGACGTGCACGCCGCGCTGCAGGTGTACCAGCCGCACGAGGCGAATCAGTACGAGGACATCATCTACTTCCCGCGCCTGCCGAAGAACGAGCGCGTCGTCATCGAAGCGTACGACCTCGACTCCTTCCGCGATCCCGGCATTCACTGGCTCTACCTCAGCGAGGCGATCAACGATCCGAAGTACAGGGGCACGATCGAGCCCGATCCGTTCGCCGCGGAACTGCTGACCGAAGGCGCGGCGCAGATGGGCGTGCTCGTCCTGCGCATCGCCGGCAACATCGCCGGCAGCGAGGAGCGCGAGCGCCTCGAGCTCGCCGACCTCGGCAAATCGCTGAAGACGATCCAGGCGAAGCTCGACAAGCACGCGAAGATGCCGGCGCCGAAGAAAACGCAGAGCGCGATCGCCTCCGCGCCGGCGTCGCAGGAAAAGAAAAGCGCCGGGAAGTTCTTCGACGACGCCACGGCGTCGAGCGGCATCCAGTTCGAGCATCGCCTCTCCGACTGGCTGGCGCGCTTCATCCGCGGCTATACAGTGACCGAGGGGAACACCGTCCGGCTCGCGGTCCCGCCGACCTTCGGCGGATCGGGCGTCGCCGCGGAAGACATCGATAACGACGGAGACGTCGACGCGCTGCTCCTCGGCGGCGCCGGCAATGCGCTCTACCTCAATGACGGCAGGGGGCGCTTCACCGACGTCACCGAGGCCGCGGGACTGGCGTGGAAACGCGCGGACGGAACCGCGGGCGAGCCGCGCCAGCCCATCATCGCCGACTTCGACAACGACGGCCTGCAGGACGTGCTGATCACGTACGTCGACGATGACCACCGTCTCTACCGCAACCTGGGGAACGCGAAATTCGAAGACGTCACCGCGCGCACGAAGCTCGGCGGCAAGGGCCTCGTCGGCGGACCGGCGACCGCGCTCGACTTCGACGAAGACGGGCTGCTCGACCTCTACATCGGCTACTTCGGCGACTACCTGCACGGCACGCTGCCGACGCTCTCGCGCCGCAACAGCAACGCCCTGCCCGACAAGCTGTTCCGCAACAGGGGCAACTTCGTCTTCGAGGAAGTGCCGAACAGCGGCGTCGAGAACAACGGCTGGGCGCAGTCGGTCGGCCATCTCGACTTCGACGGCGACGGCCGCGAGGACCTGATCTGCGGCAACGACTTCGGCACCAACGCCTGGTACCGCAACCTCGGCAACGGCAAGTTCGAGGACGTGTCGTCGAAGATCGGCACCGACAAGCCAAGCTACACGATGAACCTCGGCATCACCGACCTCAATCGCGACGGCCTCCCCGACGTCTACATCTCCAACATCGTCACCATGGACAAGGACGAAAAGTACGTCCTGCCCGACACGCAGACGCGGATGAAGTTCAATCCCGCGAAGATGGCCAACATGCGCGTCGTCGAGGCCAACGATCTCTGGGTCTCGACTCGTGGAGGACAGGCAATCCTGCCTGTCCAGTACGAGCAGTCGAAAGCCATCGGCCGCGGCTTCCGCTCCACCGGCTGGTCGTGGGGCGCGCAGTTCTTCGACTACGACAACGACGGCGACGACGATCTCTATCTCGTCAACGGCATGAACGAGTACGCGGTCTACTCGAGCGTGAACCCGTATCTCACCGATCCCACGGGCAAGCCGACCGGGGCCGTGCTGCCCGTCGCGGAGAAGGAAGTGCCGGTGTTCTTCGTGAACACGAAGGGGATGCTGCAGGAGGAGACCACGCAGAGCGGCGCCGACCCCGCCGGCAACGCCCGCAGCGTCGCCTACCTCGACGCCGACGCCGACGGCGACCTCGACATGCTGGTCAACAACTTCAGCTCACCGGCGATCTTCTACCGCAACAACGCCCGGAAGAACGGCAACCACTGGCTCAAAATCCGCCTCACCGGCGACCCCGCCAAAGGCGTTACCCGCGACGCCATCGGCGCCCAAATCCTCGTCGACACCCCGAAGGAAAAAGGCCTGTGGCGCGAAGTCTTCAGCACCATCGGCTACCTCTCCGCCCACCCGAAAGAACAACACTTCGGCCTCGGCACCGCCACCCGCGCGAACGTGACCGTGATCTGGCCGAATGGGGAGAGGGAGAGGTTTGATGGGTTGGGGGCGGATCGGGTGCATCGGATCGTGCAGGGAGGGGGCGGCAAATGAATGCAGAATGCAGAACTGAGAATTGAGAATCAGATGAGAATCGTGGCGAAGCCAATTCTCAATTCTGCATTCTGCATTCTGCATTCTGCATTCATCTTTCTCTGCGCTTCGCTCCCCCTCCACGCCGCCGACCGCCTAAGCTCCGAACGCTCCCCCTACCTCCAGCAACACAAAACCAACCCCATCGACTGGCACCCCTGGTCCCAGGCGGCGCTCGATCTCGCGAGGCAGACGAACAAGCCCATCTTCCTCAGCGTCGGCTACTCCACCTGCCACTGGTGTCATGTCATGGATCGGGAGTCGTTTTCGGATCCGGAGATTGGGAAGCTGATGAACGAGGCGTTTGTGTCGGTCCTCGTCGATCGGGAGGAGCGGCCGGATGTGGACAGCGTGTACATCGCGGTCACGCGGACGCTGACGGGCGATGCGGGGTGGCCGAACAATGTCATCCTCACGCAGGACGGGAAGCCGTTCTTCGCGGCGTCGTACATTCCGAAGGACAAGTTCCGCGCGCTGATCCCGCGCGTCCAGGCGATGTGGCGCGAGCAGCGGGAGCAGATCGCGTCGTCGGCCGACATGGTCGTGCGCGCGCTCGCGCCGCCTCCGCCCGGCAGCGAGTCCCTCGGCGCGGAGACGCTCGCGAACGGCTATCGCCAGCTCGCCGCGCGCTTCGATGCCGCGAACGGCGGCTTCCTGCCCGAGCCGAAGTTCCCGAGCGCGCATCACCTCATGTTCCTGCTGCGTTACTGGCATCGCACCGGCGACGCCAAGGCGCTGGAGATGGTCGAGACCACGCTGCGTACCATGCGCGCGCGCCCGATCTACGACGCGCAGCGATTCGGCTTCCATCGCTACGCCAGCGACGCCGCGTGGCGCGAGCCGCATCACGAGAAGATGCTGTACGACCAGGCGCTGCTCGCCATCGCCTACCTCGAGACGTATCAGGCCACGGGCAAAAAAGAATACGCGGCCGTCGCGCGCGAGATCTTCACCTATGTCCTGCGCGACCTCCGCGCCCCGAACGGCGCGTTCTACACCGCGCACGACGCCGACGACCGCTCGCGCCGCGACGAGAAGATCCTCACCGACTGGAACGGCCTCACGATCGCCGCCCTCTCGTTCGGCTCGCTCGTCCTCGACGACGCCTCGTACGCCGCCGCCGCCAAACGCGCCGCGGACGGCTTTCTGAAGGGCAGGCTCCAGCATCAGATTGGGCAGCGCGCGTACCTCGACGACTACGCCTTTTTCATCTGGGGACTGCTCAATCTCTACGAGGCCACGTTCGAGCTGAAGTACCTCGAGTCCGCGATCGCGCTCGAAGACGAAGCGATCCGCCTGTTCCGCGACTCCGCCGGCCGCTTCTACGTCACGGCCGCGGACGCCGAGCCGCTGCTGGTCCGCCCGCGCGACGCCGGCGACGGCGCGCTGCCGTCCGGCAATTCCGTGCAACTGATGAACCTCATCCGCATCGCGCGCATCACCGCGCGCGAGGACTACGAGCGCGTCGCGAACGAGCTCATTCGCTCCGTCGCCGACGAGGCGAGCCTCGCGCCCGTGGCCTCGACGTACCTCCTCAGCGCCCTCGATTTCGTCCTCGGCCCGTCGTTCGAGGTCGTGCTCTCCGGCGCCGATCCCGCGCCGCTGCGCCGCGCCGTCTACGCGAAGTTCGTCCCCAACAAAGTCGTGCTGCACCGCCCGCCCGGCGACGACCCGCCGGTCGCGCGCATCGCGCCGTTCACGAAGGAACAGAAGCCGATCCGGAAACGCGCCACCGCCTACGTCTGCACCAACTACCTCTGCAAACTGCCGACGAACGAGCCGGCGAAGATCGCGGAGCTGCTGCATGGCGGACGCTAGGAAACTGCTCGCGCAACTGGCGAAGATCTGTCTCGCGCTGCCCGAGGCGAGCGTCGAGCTCTCGAACACCCACGCCATCTTCCGCGTGCGCAAGAAAGTCTTCGCCTACTTCCTCGACAACCACCACGGCGACGGCATCGTCTCCGTCTGCTGCAGGACCCGCCTCGGCGAGAACCGCGACCTCGCCGCGCAGGACCCGAAGCGCTTCTATCTCCCCGCCTACATCGGCGTCCGCGGCTGGATCGGCATTCGCATGGATCGGGGGAAGGTCGACTGGGGCGAGATCGCACGGTTCGTGGCTTCCAGCTACGACGCGGCCGCGCCGAAAAAACTGGTCGCCGCGAGGGAACGCATTCGATGAGCAACGAAACACTGGTCGCCAGCGCCTCCATCACCATCGACGCACCCAAAGACAAGGTCTGGGACGCGCTCGTGGATCCGAAGGCCATCAAGCAGTACATGTTCGGCACCAACGTAACCAGCGACTTCCGCGAAGGCGGCCCGATCACATGGAAGGGCGAGTGGCAGGGGAGGGAGTACGAGGACAAGGGGACGGTGCTGCAGGCCAAACCGGGCGAGGTCCTGCAATACACCCACTTCAGCCCGCTCGCCGGCCTGCCCGACAAGCCCGAGAACTACCACACCGTGACCATCAATCTCTCGCCCGACGGCGGCGGCACGCGAGTCTCGCTATCGCAGGACAACAACCCGACCGAGGAAGAGAAGAAACACTCCGAGGACAACTGGAAGATGATGCTCGGGAAGTTGAAAGAGTACCTCGAGGGCTGACGGTCACTGCCAGTGCAGCTGCCACTCGCAGCACGCGCCGCCCTTCGCGAAGCACTGCGTCTTCTCCACGCGCACGTCCTTCGCGCCCGTCAGCTCCGCCATCTTCTCGATCCAGCCGGAGAAGCGCGCGCAGCCCGCGGTCTCGGTCGGAAAATTCACCAGCCGGATCCGCGCGCTGTGGTCGGTCTGATCCGCCACCTGCAGCTGCCCGCGGTTGTAGAGCGAGCTCCACATCTGCCCCGCCTTGCCGAGCAGCGCCGGCGGCGTCATCACCAGCGCGAAGAAGCGGTAGATCCCCTTCACCGCGTCGCCCGCCCCCTCGCGTCCGGCGCGGCGCGCGAACGTTTCCAGAGGCTCGCCCTTCGCCTTCGCCGCCTCTTCCGTGAAGCGGTTCAGCATGTGCACGGGAATCGTCTCCGTGGCGAGAATCGGCGAGCGGAAGCGTGCCGCATACTCCGGCGGAAGCGCGGCGAAAACCGCGTCCCGCTGCGCGGCATCCAGCTCGGAATCGATGAACTTCTGCAGGCTGCGAACGGGAGAACCTTTGACCGTCACGCTCTCGTCGATCATCGTAGCGTGCCGAGTATAATCCGCCCGCCCAACCGCCGCGAGGAGGACCTGATGGAAGACCACACACCGGCGGTGATCGCCGCCGCCGAAGCGAGCAACGAGCCGGTCATCGGGAAGAAGGACCAGCTCGAGGCGCTCGCCGTCAACACGATCCGCTTCCTCGCGGTCGACGCGGTCGAGAAAGCGAAGTCCGGCCACCCCGGCACGCCGATGGGCATGGCCGACATGGCGTACGTGCTCTGGACCGAGTTCCTCCATCACGATCCCCTCGACCCGCACTGGAAAAACCGCGACCGCTTCGTGCTCTCCGCGGGCCACGCGTCGATGCTGCTCTACTCGCTGCTCCACCTCACCGGCTATCCCGACATGACCCTGGAGGAGTTGAAGAACTTCCGCCAGTGGGGATCGCGCACGGCCGGACATCCGGAGTACGGCCACGCGAGCGGCATCGAGACGACGACCGGCCCGCTCGGCCAGGGATTCGCGCACGCGGTGGGGATGGGGCTCGCGGCGAAGATGCTCGCCGCGCGCTTCAACACCGCCGACCCGTTCCAGCCCGTCGACCACTTCGTCTACGCGATCTGTTCCGACGGCGATCTGATGGAAGGCATCAGCGCCGAGGCCGCGTCGATCGCCGGCCACCTCGGCCTGGGCAACCTCATCTACTTCTACGACGACAACAACATCTCCATCGAAGGCGAGACGCGCCTCGCATTTTCCGAGGACGCGAAGAAGCGGTTCGAAGCCGTGGGATGGCATGTACAGACCATCGACGGACACGACCGCGGCGCGATCCGCAAGGCGATCAAGCGCGCGCAGCGCGAGACCGGAAAGCCGTCGCTCATCGTCGCGCGCACGATCATCGGATGGGGGAGCCCGAAGTACCACGGAACCGCGCGCGCGCACGGCGAGCCCCTCGGCGCCGACGAAGTGAAGGCGACGAAGGAGGCGCTCGGCTGGCCGCTCGAGCCCACGTTCCTCATCCCGCCCGAGGTGCGCGAAGAATTCGCGCGCAAGACGAAGAAGCTCGCGCGCGAGCGCAAAAAATGGGAAAAGGAAATGGCCGCGTGGCGCGTACGCCATCCGCAGCTCGCGGAAGAGTGGGATCGCTACTGGTCACAGGCGCTGCCCGACGGATTCGAATCGCAGCTGCTCGAAGCCGCGAAGTCGGACAAGCCGCTCGCCACGCGCGCGCTCTCGAGCCAGGTCATCCAGAAGATCGTCGCCCTTGCGCCGTTCTTCGTCGGCGGCTCCGCCGACCTCGCACCGTCGACGAATACGCTGATCAAGGACGCCGGCAGCGTCGAGCGTCCGAAAGGCGCCGAGAACGCGCCGCCGGTGCTCGAAGTCTTCGCCGGCCGCAATCTCCACTTCGGCATCCGCGAGCACGCCATGGGCGCGATCGTGAACGGCATGACGCTCTACGGCGCGTGGCGCTGCTTCGGCGCGACGTTCCTGATCTTCTCCGACTACATGCGCCCGGCCGTGCGTCTCGCGGCGCTCATGCGCGTGCCGTCGATCTTCGTCTACACGCACGACTCGGTGTTCCTCGGCGAAGACGGTCCGACGCACCAGCCGGTCGAGCATTACTTCGCGCTGCGGCTGATTCCCGACCTGACGCTCTTCCGCCCCGCGGACGGCGCGGAAGTGGCGATGGCGTGGGCCTACGCCCTGCGCGCGAAGGAAGGGCACGGCCCGATCCTGCTCGCGCTCACGCGGCAGAAGCTCGAGCCGATCGCGCGTCCCGCCGAGTTCGACGCCCGGCGGATCCTGCGCGGCGCGTACGTGCTCGACGGCTACGAGAGCGGCGACCTCACGATCATCGCCACCGGTTCCGAGGTGCCGCTGGCCGTGAAGACCGCCGAGCTGCTGAAAGGCGAGGGGACGAACGTGCGCGTGGTGTCGGCGCCGTCGCTCGATCTGTTCGATCACCAGGACGCGGCGTATCGCGATCAGGTGCTGCCCGACCGCAGCCGCGTGGTTTGCATCGAGGCGGGCCGCTCCGACGGCTGGTACAAGTACGTCAACCACGACGCGCTGATCATCGGGATCGACCGCTTCGGCGCATCGGCGCCGTACGAGCGCATCGCGGAGGAGCTCGGCTTCACGCCGGAGAAAGTCGCCGAGCGCATCCGCGACTGGAAGTAACCTTAACTTCCAACAGGAGGCTTCTCTCATATGCGTCAGGTCCGGTTCTCGATTCTCGTTCTGATCGCTCTCTTTCTCGCAACAGCGCCGCTCTTCGCGGCGGATTACGTCCTCACGTCGTCGAACTGGGGCAACGCCCAGGCTTCGGCGGTCGCGGCCGCGGGCGGCACCGTGCGGTATTCACACGCGAGCGGCTTCGCGCTCGTCAGCTCGGACTCGTCTGATTTCCTCGCGAACGCCGGTGCTTCGAACAAGTTCCAGGAAGTCCTCGGCGACATGGTCGTGCAGTGGCAGTTGCCGACGCAGATCGTGGAGAGCGCGGTCACGCCCGGCGATGAGGCGTTCGCCGCCGCGCAGTGGGCGCCGACGGCGGTCAACGCGCAGGGCGCGTGGAATGCCGGCTACACCGGCGCGGGCGTTCGCGTCGCGGTCATCGACGGCGGGATCTACAACTCGCACATCGATCTGAACGGACAGGTCGACGTCGCGCGCTCGGTCTCGTTCGTCCCCGGCTTCGCCTTCAATCAGGACGTCGGCACGTTCTGGCATGGCACGCACGTCGCCGGCATCATCGCCGCGAAGGACAACACCATCGGCACGATCGGCATCGCGCCGGGCGCGACGATCGTCGGCGTGAAGGTGCTGCACAACGGGTCGGGCAGCTTCGGCGCGGTCGTCGCCGGCATCCTCTATGCCGCGACTCCCATCGCCGAGGGCGGCGGCGGCGCGGACATCATCAACATGAGCCTCGGCGCGGAGTTCGCGAAGAACGAGACCGGCGCCGCGGGACTCCGCACGGCGCTCAATCGCGCCGTCAACTACGCCGGCAACCAGGGCGTGCTCGTGATCTCCGCCGCCGGCAACAGCGGCATCGACTTCGGCCAGGCCCGCAACTACACGACCGTCCCGGCGGAATCGGGCAACGGCATCGCCGTCTCCGCGACCGGTCCTCTCGGCTTCGCGCTCGGCGCGACCAACTTCCGCCGTCCGGCCTCGTACTCGAACTACGGCGAGGGCACGATCTGGGTGGCCGGTCCGGGCGGCGACTTCGCGCTTCCCGGCAACGCGGTCTGCTCGCTGCCGCGTGTTCCCACCGGCACGGTCACCAGTTTCTGCTGGGTCTTCGACATGGTGCTGAGCACCGTCCGCGGCTCCGGCGCGAGCATCAACGCCTACTCCTGGGCGGCCGGCACGTCGATGGCCGCTCCCGCGGTCTCCGCCGTCGCGGCGCTCGCGAAGCAGGCGCACCCCGGCATCTCGCTCGGCGCGCTGAAGACGCTCATCCAGCGCTCGGCCGATGACGAAGGACCGAACGGCACCGACCAGTTCTACGGCCACGGTTATCCGAACGCGGGCAACGCGGTTCAGTAACCAGTAATCCTGCGTAGAATCGCCGCGATGCGAACCATCATCGCGGTGATTCTCCTCCTCCTCGCCACCTCCGCCCGCGGCAACTACCGCGAGTTCCTCGACCTCCCGCTCGATCCCTCGATCGCGACGAAGCTCCGCATGGCCGCGGCGGCGACGCTGAAGGCGTACCCGAAGCTGAAGGACGAGGACATCGCGCTTTCGGCGATCGACGTCACGAGTCTGACGACGCTCTCGCGCGGCGACTATCACGGCGACGCGCCGTTCTATCCGGCGTCGGTGATCAAGCTGTTCTTCATGGCCGACGTGTACGCGACGCATCGCGAGGGCGTGCCGGACGCGGACCGCGCGCTGAAGGAGATGATCGCGCTGTCCGACAACGACGCGACCGCGTATCTCGTCGACGTGCTGTCCGGCGAGACCGCCGGTCCGTCGCTCGAGGGCCGCGCGCTGCGCCGCTTCGTGGAGCACCGCCGCGAGATCAACCGCCGCTTCCAGCGCCTGGGGTATCAGGACAACATCAGCGCGATGATGAAGCCGTGGAGCTTCGGCCCCTACGGCCGCGAGCTGCAGCTCCTCGGCGCGAATCGCGAGAATCGCAACAAGCTCACCGCGAACGCCTGCGCGGCGCTCCTGCTCTGGATCGTCCGCCGCCGCGCTCCCGGCGCCGAGGGGATGATGACGCTCCTCAGCCGCCCGCTCGCCCCCCTGCGCGAGGACGAGAATCAGGTGAAGGAGTTCCTCGGCGAAGCCCTGCCGCCGGAGTCGAAGCTCTGGTCCAAAGCCGGCTGGACCAGCGAAGTCCGCCACGACGCTGCGTACTTCGAGCTCCCGAACGGCCGCAGGATGATCCTCATCGTCTTCACCCGCGGCCTCGCCACCGACCTCACGCTGCTCCCCGCCATCGCGCGGAACGTGTTCGCGGAAATGCAGTGAAACGAAGGTGGTCATGCCGCGAGGGCGAAAAGTGGCTCTTGTGCAGGTCCACTCGCTCGATCACGATCCCTCCTGCCATGAAGCCACTGAGAATCGCCTTCGTCCTGCTCGCCTGCGCCGTGACCGTCCAGGCGGATACCGTGAAGGAACGGGACGGCCAGCACGACTTCGACTTCGAGATCGGCACCTGGTCCACTCACGTCCGCCGCCGCCTGCGTCCCCTGACCGGCTCCACGACGTGGGTCGAAATGAAGGGGACGACCGTCGTGCGCAAGGTCTGGAACGGCCGCGGGAATCTCGTGGAGCTCAGCGCGGACGGACCGAACGGCCATTTCGAAGGACTCAGCCTGCGTCTCTACAACCCGCAAACGCGGCAGTGGAGTCTCAACTTCGCGAACGCCAGCGACGGCCTGCTCGCGCCGCCGACGATCGGCGAGTTCAGGGACGGCCGCGGCGAGTTCTACTCGCAGGAGACGCTCAACGGCCGCGCGATCTTCGTCCGGTTCGTCATCTCCGACATCACCGAGAGCTCGTGCCGCTTCGAGCAGGCGTTTTCGGACGACGGCGGCAAAACCTGGGAAGTGAACTGGATCGCCGTCGACACGCGGGTGGTCAACAGGTAACTCGCACGAGCCTGACCTTCGCGACGTCGGACGGTTCGGGCACATCGCTGAACGTGCTGGCGACGCCTTCCATGGCAGGAAGTACAACCGAGAGGGTGAAGCCGACGAAGCCCGTGCTCCAGGTAAGCCGTACTTCCTTCGCGCTGACGACCGCCCACTCCGCGAACATGAATTCCTGTCCCTCGCGGGCGCCTTTGATGACGAACTGCTGTGCTCCCGGCTCCGTCGGCACGGTGGTGAGCTCGAAGTTCGCCGGCGGCAGGAAGCTCGCGTCGGCATATCGCGGAAACGGGTTCTTCGACTTCCATTCCGTTCTGTAGCACCCGGAAAGCGGCGCGAGCGTGGCCTGCTGGCGCGTCGCGATCTCGCGTGCCCACCTCCCGCCGGGCATGACCGGCCGGTACGAGATCGCCCACTTCTTCCCGCCGAGCCGGATCGCCTGACGCTCCCCGAGCTGCGCCACGAACGCTTCGAGTGCGGGGAGCTCCGAGCCCGGCAGGATCAGCGACCAGTCGTCTCCGCGCTGGAAGGCCATCGGCGACGTGAGCGCCGGCCAGTGGGCGGGCCAGTCCAGCGGTTCGTCAGGAGAATATTCGTACGGCCAGATCATCACTTCGCCATACCGAGGAGCCCACACCACTTCGTGCGCCGGCTTCAGCGCGATCAGCAGCCGGGAGATGCGGCCCACCTCACGCGGCAGGCGATCGGCCTTCGCCGTCGGGTCGTAAAAGCTGGTCGAGGCGGGCGGCTTCCATCCGCCCGGTGCGTATCCATAGACCATGACTTGCTTGCTGCGCTTTCCCTCGGACACGATCAGTTCCGTGGTCATCAGGTCCGTGACCGTGGGCGCCAGGTCGTACCGGTCCTTCAAACGCCAGAAGCTCGCCGCCGGCCGAATCGCCTTCTTCACCCGAACCAGTTCCGGAGGCGTCAACTGCGAGACCAGGAGCCGAGGCTTGTGCGTCTGGTCCCCGGGGTCGAGGCGGATGATGATGCCGTCCTTGTAGATCTCCGCGCGCGGTGTGTCGTCGCCGAACCACGGGTTGTGCTCGATCAATACGGCCATCGGTTCTTCGGGCCACGCCCCGGCGGCGGGAGCTTCCACACCCTGTAACGTGCCCACTCGCGGCCGGCATGCGACCAGAAGCACGACGAGGAAAACCCGGCCCGCGCTCTTCACCATCTGCAGATGGGACACGCGCGGGCGACGGTTCGCAACCGCTTCCGGATTCCCAACCGAAGTTTTCGCGAGCGTAACGTTTGACACCTGAGTGCGAGCTACATTGCTCGTACTGGAGGTCCTGATGCGCTATTCCTGCTGATTGCCCTGGCGACGTATTTCGTCGAGTGGATCCCGAACAACCACACCGCGTCGACGCCGGGCGAATTTCCCTGGCAACTATCGTCGTAGCCACGGCGTATCGCGATAAGAATCCGCTACCACCCAGGCACCTGCCGTCAACGCCCAGGAGACGACGAATTCGCTCCAGTCGGAGGCGTTGGGGCTTGCCGCCATGACGGGTCCCCACACCAGCAGCGTGAACAGGCCCAGCTCCAATGCTGAAAGGGCGGCTGCCAGCCGTGCATACATACCGGTGAGCACCCCGATGCCCGCCGCGATGAAGGCAATGCCGGTGAAGTACGCCCAGCCCAAATGCCACGGCAGCCAGGCCGGCACCATCGAAACGGTCCGATCGAGATAGGTGAAATGCGCGACGCCGAAGGGAATCAACCCCAGGCCGTAGAGAGCCCTCGCGATGCGCAGACCCCTGCCGCCGGCGAACCAGACGTAAAGAACCCAGGCGCCTGCCACCATCACCGCGGTTTCACCGCACGCCCACCACGTGACCGTCGCAGTGGGAGCGGAAACGATGAGCGGCACCCGAAACAACAGAAACCAGATCAGGAGCCAGAGGAGCAGCACACGGGACGCAACGGCGGCTGTGCGCCGCCAGAGCAGCCCGATCCCCGATCCCAGAGAGATGAACGCGCAGAGATACGCCAGTCCCTGGCGCGCCGGCATCCATTTCGGGACCCCCGTCCAAATGGGGGTGAAATGACCCTGGACCAGGCCCATGATGCCGAGGCCGATCATGGTCGCAGCGAACATCGCATGACCCGGACTTGCGATGCGCAGCGGCCTTGTTTCGGTGGGATTCGCGTTCATGGATTCGCTTGCAGGATGAAACCGCAGTCCTTTCATCCATGCCGGAAGAGTTTCGCCCGAACCTCTTCCCAGGGAATTGTTTGAACGTTGCCTGACTCGATCTCGCGCCAACGACGCTCAGCCACCTCCGCCCAAGCCTCTTCGACGTCGGGCTCGGGCGGCGATTCGA
>Ga0134123_10000470_pt1 | contig 26540 bp, 23 predicted proteins | sample KB303_FD_96460 | JGI IMG/M metagenome (GOLD analysis project Ga0134123, IMG submission 96460) | Terrestrial soil microbial communities without Nitrogen fertilizer from Kellogg Biological Station, Michigan, USA - KB3-0-3 | ecosystem: Environmental > Terrestrial > Soil > Unclassified ...
CCGCCGCCGAACGTGCCGACCCACAGCTCGCCCTGGCGATCCTCGTAGAGCGACATCACGCCATTAGCGGGCAGACTCGTGTCATCGCCTTCGACGTTCTGATACGTGCGCGCAGTGCGTTTCGTCAGATCGAAGCGCTGCAGTCCTCCGGTCATCGTGCCGATCCACAGCGCGCCGTGACGATCGAGCAGCAGCGACATGACACGGTCGTCGCCGAGCCTAAGCTCCTTATCGTCGCGCCCGTGATGGCGCTCGCGGCCCGTGCGCGTGTCGATCTCGACGAGGCCAGCTGAAGTTCCGACCCACACAGTGCCCGCGCCGTCTTCCGCGAATGCGTACACGGCCGCGCCGCCGCCGAACGCAGCGCTGCGATAGTGGCCGAGTAGCCAGCTGTTCGGATTCCAGTGGCTGGCGCCGCCGTCACGCGTGCCGACCCACAACACTCCGCCGCGATCCTGATAGAGCGCCATGACGTTGGGGCTGCGCAGACTCTGCGGATTGTCCTCGTCGCGGCCGTAGCGCACGAATTTTCCGGTAGCGCGATCGAACAGGTTCAAGCCATCGCGCGTCGCCACCCACAGGCGGTTGGCGTCGTCTTCCAGCACTGCCTGCACGCGATCGTTGCTGAGCGAGCCCGGCACTTTGGGATCGTTGCGGAAGGCCGTGATGCGGCCGGTGTCGGGATCGAGGCGATTGAGGCCGCCGCCGAGTGTGCCGATCCACAGTGCGCCGGTGTGGTCCTCGCGAATGACGCGGATGCGCACGTCGGTGAATCCGCCGGTCGCACCAATGCCGTAGTTCACGAAATCGTCGGTGGCCGGCTCGTAACGGCTCAGGCCGGCATCGGTGCCGACCCACATTCTGCCGGCGTGGTCCGCGTACAGCGCGTAGACGGCATCATGCGCCAGCGAGCTCGCATTGCCAGCGTCATGACGGAAATGCCGGGCCACGCCGGTCTTGGGATCGAGCACATCGAGCCCCTGCTCCGTGCCAACCCAAATGCGGCCGCGCGCATCGATGAGCAGCGTGCGCACCGCATCGCTCGACAGCGAGTCGGGTTTCGCCGGATCGTGCCGGAACTGCTGGAACGTGTCGGTGCGTCGATCCCAGCGAGCGACACCGCCACCGACTGTCGCGAGCCACAGGTCGCCGTGTGCGTCCTCAGCGATCGTCCAGATGAAATCGCTCGCGAGTCCTTTTTCGTTGCCGCGCTCGCGGCGATAGGCACGAATGGAATAGCCGTCGTAGCGATCCAGGCCGCTCTCCGTCGCAAGCCACAAATAGCCTTGCGAGTCCTGCAGGACGCTCATGACGGTGCTCTGCGAGAGACCGTCGCGCATCGTCAGGTGTTCGAAGTAGATCGGTCGCGCGGCCGGCACCGGCGCAGCGGCCTGCGCCGCGCCGATCGCGAACAGCGTGGCGCACGCCACGAAGGCGCGGATCATGTTGTGCACGCGCCTTCGCATCTGAATCGCTCTACTCCTGCTTCGCGGCCTCGACGCTGCCAGTGCTGTTCGTCGTGGCGTTGTTGCTCCAGGCGTACCCGTTGCTCCACGCGTAGCCATTGCTCCAGGCGTAGCCGTTACTCCACGCGTAACCATTGCTCCAGGCGTAGCCGTTGCTCCAGGCGTAGCCAGTGGCGCCCGGAGGGCTGCCGTCCCAGGTCTCGCCGTCGAGCAGCGTGGCGACGCCGATCAGCAGATTGCCGAGCAGCGGCACGCTCTTGAGCGTCTGGCCGAGACTGCCAACCAAGCCACCGAGGCCGCCGAGCAGGCCGCCGAGCAGTGAGGTCTGCGAAGAGCTCACGGCCATGATGTAGTAGTTGCCGTCGGCGTCCTGATTCGCACGACCGCCGAAGTGCTTCACGCCGGACAGATCGAGCAACACGTTGAGGCCGACATTGGCGCAACTGTTGGCGGTGCTGTACGACGCGTCCTGCGCATTGACGAGGCCCGCGCCCTGCTGGAACACCGAGTACGCGAGCGTGCCGTCGGATTTGACGGCGGGACGCGCGCTGTCCATCAAGCGGCACTTCACCTGATCCGGCGTCAGATTCGGATTGACGTCGAGCATCAGTGCGACGACGCCGCTCGTGACTGCCGCGGCCTGCGAAGTGCCCGACATCGTGAAGTCGTTGAAGCGGCTGTCGACCCACTGCGGATAGTTGCGTGCGAGCGTGCCGTCATACGGCGCGTAGGCGCGGACGTGTCCGCCCATGGCGACGACTTCGGGCTTCACGAAGCCTTCGTACGTCGGGCCGGCCGACGAGAACGACGCGAGGCGATATTGATCGGGCTCCATCGGACGATAGCTGTCCGTGACTGCACCAACCGTGATGACGTACGGGTTGTTGCCCGGCACGCCGATCGACATCGGCGACGGGCCTTCATTGCCCGCAGAGACGACGACCACGATGCCCGAGGCCCACGCAGTCATCACCGCCTGGTTGAGCGGATCGTCCCAGTAGTGCGAGCGCACCGGTGCGCTGAGCGACAGGTTCAGCACGCGGATCTCGTAGCGCGTCTTGTTCGACACGATCCACTGGATGCCGCGGATCACGTCGAAGTAGCGGCCCGCACCGTTGCTGTCCAACGCTTTCACCGACACGAGATTCACGCCCGGCGCGACGCCTTGAAAGCGGCCAGTGCTCGCGACCGCCGCGTTGCCGATGATCGAGGAGATGTGCGTGCCGTGACCAAAACCGTCGTCGTAGTTGGTCGGATTCGTACGGCCCTGGATCGCGTCGTACTGCGCGAGCACGCGCTGATCCTTGCCATAGGAAGTCTTCTGCAACGGGCCCTGCTGGCGCCACAGGCCCGAGTCGAGCACGGCGACAGTCACGCCGCGACCGGTGAGTCCGCCTTTGTGCAGGTTGGGCGCGCCGACTTCGCTCGGATAGTTGGTCTCGGGCAGCGCGCTCGTCGCGCTGGCGCTGACGGCAGCGTCTTCGTAGACGCGCAAGCCGTCGACGGGCTTCTCGTACAGCGCGGCGAGCTCCTGTGCATCGAGCGCCGCACCGACAGCGCGAATGATATCGAGCTCGCCGGTCACTTTACCGCCCGCCTTCACGACGGCCTGGCGCGCGAGATCGGTGCTCGCAGCCTGCACGATGTAATCCGCGCGTTCGCTCTTCGCGACCTGCGCAGGCTTGGGCTGCTGAGCCGTTGGCTTCGGCGGCAATTGGTCGGGCGCGATCGGCCAGGCGACTTCCGCTTGCTGAGCGGCGGGCGCGGCGGGCTCGCGGTTCAGATAGACCAGTGCCCCGACAATGAGCAGCACGCCGAGGCCAGCTCCGGCAATCCGGAGCCGTCGAGAAGTCAACGCCATATGAATCGTCCCGGTTCTTGTGACTTTGCGAAGCCCGCGCTTCGTGGAGTCATTTGTACCGGAGGTCGCTACACCGCGACAGGACGTGCGGCGCTTACGACGCGTGACGCGTGTCGCAAGTCATGCATGTTTACCCGATATGTAAACGCGATTTCGCACCCGCTGTGAGGCGCTGAACATAAGCGCACGCGGGGCCGAAGCGGGAGCGCGATTCAGGAAGATGAGCTGGGTGTTCTTTTTTGTGCCCGGCAGTGCGCGACACACCGCCCCTTCCCACTTTCACATTAGACCTGACCCGGGGGCTTGCGGGAAGTCCCCGGTCTTGCTTTTCAATCGCCGGCCTTCACCCCAGCGGAGGCATTCGTACGATGACCGACCACACAGTACTGATCGCCGGAGGCGGCCCCGCGGGAATGACGCTGGCTGCCGAGTTGGCACTGGCAGGTATCGACGTCGCCATCGTCGAGCGACGCACGAGCCAGGCGATCGCCGGCTCCCGGGCCGGAGGCCTGCACGCGCGCACCATCGAAGTCTTCGATCAGCGAGGTATCGCCGAGCGGTTCATCTCGGAGGGAAAGCCTGTTCAGGTGGTGGGCTTCCAGATGATCCACCTCAACATCAGCGACTTCCCCACCCGGCATCCGCACACTCTCGGCCTGTGGCAGACCCACATCGAACGCATCCTGGCCGAATGGATCGGCGAGCTGAAGGTGCCGATCTATCGCGGACGCGAGGTGACGGGCTTCTGGCAGGACGACAGTGGAGTCGACGTTGGCTTGTCCGACGGCCAATCGATGCGCGCGCAATACCTCATCGGCTGCGACGGCGGACGTAGTCGCGTGCGCAAAGCTGCCGGCATCGATTTCCCAGGTTGGGATCCGACCACCAGCGCGCTGATCGCCGAGGTCGAGATGACCGAACAGCCGCCGCTCGGCATCCGCAACGACGAGATCGGCGTGCACGGCATCGGCAAACTGAACTACGAGATCCGCAACGGCGAAGTCGTCTTCCTGGATGGCGGACCGATGCGCGTCATGGTGACCGAAAAACAGGTCGGCGCCACGACCGAGCCCACGCTGCGCGATCTCAGTGAGGCGCTCATTGCGGTCTACGGCACCGACTATGGCGTCCACAGTCCCTCCTCGCTTTCGAGGTTCACGGACATGACTCGGCAAGCGGCGACCTACCGCGACAGACGCGTGCTGCTGGCCGGCGACGCCGCACACGTGCATTCACCGGATGGTGGGCAGGGTCTCAACACGGGTGTACAGGACGCAGTGAACCTGGGCTGGAAGCTGGCTCAGGTCATCAAGCGGACCTCGCCGGACAGCCTGCTCGATAGCTATCACGCCGAGCGACATCCGGTCGGCGCCCGCGTGCTGCAGATCACGATGGCCGCGGTCGCGCTCCGCCGCCCGGACGAGCGCACGAAAGCACTGCGGGACATGATGGCCCAGGTGCTCGGCATGGACGAGCCTCGCAAGCGAATCGCCGCGGAGATGTCGGGTCTGGGCATCCGTTACGATTTCGGCGAAGGACATCCGCTGCTCGGACGCCGCATGCCGGATCTCGATCTGGTCACGGCGAACGGCCCACTTCGTGTCTTCGCTTTGCTGCACAAGGCGCGACCGGTGCTGATCAACTTCGGCGAGCCCGGCACACTCGACATCACTCGTTGGGCAGATCGAGTTCAGTCGATCGACGCCAAGTACGATGGCCCGTGGCAGCTTCCCGCACTCGGTGCAGTGACTGCTCCCACCGCCGTGCTGATTCGTCCGGACGGCTATGTTGCCTGGGTCGGCGATGGAGATCAGGCGCGCCTGGCTGACACGCTTACCACTTGGTTCGGGCCGCCCGCGTGAGCGGCCCTCCCCAACGCTTCTACACCTCGACGCACTGACTCTGATCATCCGTGCACACGACCAGCGTGATTTTGCAAATCTCGCGATCGTCGTGAATCGTGCATGACCAGTAGTTACCCACGATGAGCGCCGAAGGCGGCGTCGGAATGCGCGCAATCTTGAGCTTGCGGCTGACATCGAACGGCAGCACCCGCACGTCGCGGGTGACGACTGCCCCGACGTCGGGTGCGGGTTCCGCGACGACCTGCGCGAGCACAGGAGCGGAAGCGATGAGACCAAAAGCGGCGAGCGCGGCGAACTTGAAACCAGTGTTCATGATGCAATCTCCCTCGGACTTTTTCTCCCACGCGGAATTGCGTGAGATGTCCGTCTAAACGTCACGGCTCGCCGCTTCCCTCACCGTGTGAACTGTGTCGCACGACCGTGAGGGAAGTGCGTCACAGAATCGTGCTCGCAATGTTCAGCGTCACAGATTCGCAGTCGTCCCGACCGTACTGGAGTACATCTATTCGTCGTCAGGGTCCACGCTGAAAATAGCCTCGCGTCAATGTAACTCGCGAGGGGAAAATCAACATGACCAGACTCTCGATCAGACTTCGCTCCGCTTGGCTCGTGGCGCTTGCGGCCGCCGCAATGCCGGTGCTCACGCTTGCCGGCAATCCGATTTTAGAATCGAGCACGACCGGACTGCTCACGTTCTCGAGCGAGGACAAGGCGCTGCGCGTCGCAGTCGTGTTCGCGGAGCAGGACGAAGCGGTGGTGCCGACGCTCGTTCGCTTCATCGATTCGCGAGGTAAAGTCCTCAAGCAGACGAAGGGCGAACTGCGAGCGGATCAAGCGGTCATCGCGCAGCTGACTCGCAGCGATGTCGGCGCGAGCACAGATCTGCTCGTGCGCGTCGAAGTAATCCATGAGCTCCCTGGCGCTCGGCTCAATCCTTACCCGATTCTCGTGACGATGCAGCCGCTGGCGCTCGGCGGTGCTGGACGATTCGTGCTCGATTGGGATACTGGCGGTTGCGGCTGCCCGACTTGCGGCCCGCCGCCCCCACACCCGACACACGTTGACTGCGAGCCTGAAGGCCCGACGGACCTCTGATTGAACTGCGCCACGCGCGGACGCGTTACTTCGCTGACTCGCGTCCGCGCGCTCCTCACTGTGCTTCTAATTGGCAGCGTCTGCCACGACGCGTCGGCGGCAGCGAGCTTCGATCGCTGCGCCGCCGCCGCAGCTACTCAGCCCAACGCGTACGAGTCATATCGCTGCTACTACGAAGTGGCGAGCAGCAGCGGCGACTGGCAGGCGGCGAGTCGCCATCTCGACAGACTGGCCGTTGCACATCCCGAGATCGACTGGATCGTGTTCGTACGTGCGGTGGTCACCTCAGCGTTGAGCCCGGAAGCTGGCGAACGCCTCTACCTGGAAGCTGCAGGCCGCTTCGAAGCCACTGGCAACATCCGCGGTGAGGTACTGGCGCGCGCCAATCTCGAATCGCTGTTCTATCAGTCCGGTCGCCTCGCGAGCGCAGCTCGCGAGGTCGAGCGCATCACTGCATTGGCCGCCACGGCGCGGGACTCCGAGGTGCGCGTCCGGGCGCGCGTAGTTGAGGCTGAGTTCTTCATCGATACGGGAACGAATCTGGGACGAGCCCAACGAGCACTGGAGCAAGCCGAGCTCGAGCTGGGAGATTCACCCGCGTACTGGTTGCGGCAGCACGTGCTGTATGGGCTCGGCAGCGTGCTCCTGCTCACAGGACGCTACGACGAGGCGATCGCGCACTATCGACGACTGGAGAGCGCCGCAGCCGCTCAGCAGGATCTCGTGACAGTCGCGCGTGCGCGTCTCGCCATTGTGAATACCTTGATCGAGAAGCGCAGTGAAGCGCCGGGTTCGGTCAACTCAGCCCGGCTGCTGGACGATACGGAGCGAGCTCTCGTCGCCGCACAACGTGCGCAGGATCCGGACCTCGAGCTCAGTGCACTGCGCATCATCGGCGAAGCACTGATGGAGGAGCAGGCGCAGCGTGCGCGGCCCTACGTAGATTCATGCATCGACAAGGCACGCCGCTCCGAGCGATCGCCAGCGTTGAGTCAGTGCCTGTGGATCAGAGCGCGCTTGCTGGCAGATACAGACACAAGCGGTGCGCAGCGTGCAATCGACGAAGCGATTGCCCTGCTACAGCACGAGGAAGGTGCCGACGATGCCCTCCTCGCCTACGCGTGGCGCCACGCGATGCGCATCGCCTGGTCGACGCAGTCACCCGACGATGCGATAGCGACCGGCAAGCAGGCCCTCGATGCAATCGAGCGCTTGCGTGACCTGCAGCCGGGCGGAGAAAGCCGAGCCGCCGCATTTTCGGCGTGGACGCAGGACTACTACTGGTTGTCGAACCAGATCCTGCGGCTGGCGAGACAGGCTGAGCACGCTGCTCACGCTCGATTGCTGATGGACGAGGCGTTCCAGATCGCAGAGCGCATGCGGGCGCGCTCGCTGCTCGATCAACTCAGGGCGCCGGCGCCTGCGCTGGTGGACGCGGACGAAGCGGCATTGCAGCGCCGAGAGTCACTGTTGAAGTCGATCGTCGCAGTGAACCGAGAATTGCTCCAGCTGAAGAAGGGCGGCGATAGGACTGCGCTTCTGGGCAAGCTCGCATCCCTGGAGCGAGCAGAAGCAGACGCGCGCGAAGCGCAAAGCCGCGCACACATCTCGACACAAGTAGTCTCGCTCGCTGAGGTGCAGCAGAGGCTCGCGAAGAACGAAGCTTTGTTGTCATTCCAGGTCGCTGGTTCATCCTGGCTCTATGTCGTCACGCGCGACCAGGCACGAGTCATCGAGCTGCCGGATCGTCAGTCATTGACTCAGTCACTGGCTCTCTTCAAAGGTTTGATGCGCCAACCGGAGCATCTGCAGCGCGCTGGCGTCGCGCTCTTCGACCGCCTTCTCAAAGACGCGATCGATGGCCTGCCGTCGGGGATCGATCGCCTGCTCGTCGTTCCCGACCTGCCCCTGGATACGTTTCCGTTGTCGGCACTGACCACTCGCTACGAGATCGCTCTCGTGCCCTCCGCCACCATCTGGCACGACTGGCGGACGCATCCAATGACAGCCGACTCTCGCGAGGTGTTGGTACTTGCCGACCCACGCCTGACCTCTGCCTACGGCCCATTGCCCTATGCGCGTGACGAAGGCCGCGAGATCGTCGAACGTCTGCAGGGCCGCGGCACGCTGTTGATCGGAGGCGAAGCTTCGGAAGCAGCCTTCAAGGCGACCGACCTTTCACGATATGGCGTCGTGCATTTCGCCGCCCACGCGGTTGTCGACAGCGTCAACACCGACCGCTCGTCGATCCTGTTGGCGAGCGGAGCCGAACAGCAGGATGGGCTGCTGCAGAGCCGGGAAATCTCGGAGCTGCACCTCGACGGTCAACTCGTCGTGCTGTCCTCGTGCCAAAGCGCGACCGGCACGGACGTGCGTGGCGAGGGCGTGATGGGTCTGGCGCGCTCGTTCTTCGCCTCGGGCTCTCGAGTCGTCATCGGCAGTCTCTGGCCGATTCGCGACGATTACGCCGCGGCGTTCTTCGAGCCCTTCTATGCCGCGCTGGCCGAGGGTCGAAGCGTCGGCACCGCATTTCACTCCGCGCAGCGCCGCCTCATCGATGAAGGACTGCCGATGGAGGCATGGGCTGGGTTCGTTCTCATGGGAGATGCGGACGCAATGCCCGTGACTCGTATCGAGAACGTCCGGCCGCGCGCCGATCGTTGGATAGCGATCGCAGCTTTCATGGGCATCGCGTGCTTTATTGCACTCGTACGGCGTAGGTATGCGACGCAACGCGCCGCCCGTCGGGCAGCCGTGCTTCGACCTGCCAGAACAACTCATCGCCCGCTTTCACATTCGCCAGCACTGAGCCTGGAATAGCCAGCTCCGTGGCGGCGATGTCGGATTGGTCAAGCAACGGCGTAAGGTCCGCGGTGCTGACTCGAACCAGATATGTCGTACCCGGCGGCCCCGCTGACCATCTCAATACGAACTGCTCACGTGGCAGGGTGGCGCCAACCGCGGAGACCGGCGCGAGCGGATCGACTCCCTCGCGATACTGCGGAGTTCCTTGATCGACCGGGATGACGAGATAGGTCACCAGTCCAACGGCCAGAATGACGCTCGCTGCAAGCGCGAAGTGCCACGGACGCCGGGTGACGGAAGTCTTCGTACTGCGCGCGCCGACCTCGAGCGCAATCCGCCAGGCCTGCGTGCATTCGGCACACTTCGCAACGTGGTCGATGATCTCCAGTCGCCGGTCGCGATCTAGATTGCCGGACGCAGCCTCGTACAGCTCCTCCGGATCCGGGTGTTGCTCATGCGCAGAGGACTGATCGCGTGCCGCCCACGCGCGCGATAGCTTCTCGAACTCTTCCTGCTGCGGGTTCACGGGCTCAATCCCAAGGCTAGAAGGCACTCGCGCAGTTGTGCGAGGCCTCGGAGTGTCAGGTTCTCTGCGCGCTTCGCATTGCACTCGAGCATCCGTGCAACCTCGGCTCCGGCGTAGCCGAGCAGGTGCAACGTCAGCGCCTGGCGGCGGTCGTCCTGCAGACGTTGCATGCACTTTTCCATCGCATTACCCAACGCAGTGTCCGGAGTTGTCGAGGGTCTCTCGTCGGGTGTCGCTTCGATGTCGACCTCGGAGCCCGAAACCGCCGCCGGCTGTCTGCGCCGGCGGCGGATTTCGTCGATCACTGCACTGTAGGCGACCTTCTTGAGGTAGCTGGCGGAGAGTTCACTGGCGCCGTCCAGCTTGCGAGCCCGCATCAGGCGGATGAACGACTCCTGCACCAGATCCTCGGCATCTTCCGCGAGCGATCGTGGACAGACGCGACGCACAGCCCGCACGAGGGTGGCACGCAGCGCTTGGTGAGCAGAGTCGGCATCCTCCAGCGTAGTCGCCTCCCTCAGTTGAGGTCGTCAACATATCAGGGCACCCAGGCGTTGTCGAAAGCATCCCGCAGCACGTCGCATTGATACGCCATCGCGCCGCGCTCTGAGTTGATCAGCAGCGAGGCCTCCACGACGATCGGGAAGATCATGAAGCACGAGTGCAGCTGACCCGAGCCGTGATACCAGTCGCCGCCGTGCGTGAAGTACACGCCGAAGTCGCCGTTCGCCGAGCCGTAGCCGTTTGCTGGATTCATGAAGCCCAGGAAGTTGTCCTGCATCTGCTCGCGCATCTGCGAGGACATCAGCTGCTCGGTGTTTCGCAGCGTCGACATCACGCCTGCGAGCTCGTTGGCGCTGATCTGCCAGCCGAAACCGCCGCACGACAGCGATCGATCCGGCTCCTCGTAGCCCGCAGCGCCGGGGTCCGGAAAGCGATACTGGACCGTCGGGTATAGCTCGGTCGCCTTGCAGTCGACGGAGACGCCGATCGAGCCGTAGAGGAACTGCGCCTCCAGGAGGAACGCGCTCGCCGTGAGGGAATCAGGCGAGAATTCGCCGTGCTCGACCGGGTCGATGCCCGCCAGGCCCGCAATCGCGACGCGCAGCAGGCCGAAATTGTCGTTGTCGTAGTCGAAATCGTGGTCGCCTACGGGCTTGCCGATCAGGGTACGCAGCGACTCGTAGCTCGAGCCCGAGACGCCCAGCTCGCCCCACTGGCCGAAGCCCGTCTCGTGCGTCATGAAGTCCTTGAATGACAGATTGCTCACACCGGCGCCGAGTGACCAGTCGCTCGGCAGGTACGGCGCGACTTTCTCGTCGGGCGTCAGCCCGAGCTCGTCCAGGAGATGCAAGGTCACGATCGTGGTCAGCGTCTTGCTCACGCTCGCGACGTGCATGTCCTTGTCCGGCGATTGCGAGGTCACGGGCATGTCATAGGCCGTGCGCGCCAGGCCTCCGGCATGGCCACCGTTGTAGGTCTGCCCGTTGAAGGTAATCGAGAATGCGTAGCCGACGGTCTGGTCATCCACTGCATCGATGATGTTCTGCTCGAACAGCCCGACATCGAAGGTGATCGTGTTGGCCGCAAAGCCGAGCGAATCGCCGAAGTGAGCAGTGGCGATGGGGTAAGCCAGCGTGCTCAAGGCGGCCTGCCCGCGCTGGAAGCTGACTTCCGCAGACGCGAGTCGGTCCGACGACACACCGGCGCGGCGAGCGGTGTCGAGAATGCCCTTGGCCGCGCGCTGCGTGATGAGCGTCAGGTTGCGCTGAATGTCCAACAGGACGGAATTCTGCACGCTCGCTGTTGGCGAGTTGCTCGCGAGCTTCAGCTGCGTCTGAGCGTTCTTCACGTGCCCGTACGTGACCTTGGCGAAATTGAGACTGGGTTGCTCGCTCCCCGTGTGGAGCGTGGACTGGGCGAGCCGCAGCTCGATCAGAGCGTTCGCGATGGCCGCTGACTGCGATCCGGAAGCGCTGCGGAGCAGATTCTCGAGTCGCCTGATTGCGATCGGCAGTCCGACGCCGGGAGCCAGGACGTCGGGCGCGCCCGGTGCGTCCGCCTTGCTTTCGTCGCGCTCGTCGATTGCGGGCGCCTTCTGCAACCGCTCGATCATCCGCAACAGGTCAGGGGAAAGCTTCCCGGATTCCGACGCAACCGGAGCGATTCCGACGCGAGGCTTCGCGATCGTCGCTGCTGCCGCGCTTTTGACTATCGCGGTAGCGAGAGCAACCCCGACAGCGGCCGAAACGAGTGGACTAAGGACGTAGGTGAGCGCGCCCCGAACGAATCTGGACGCAGTAATGGAACGAGCGGCAAGCATGGTGTTCTCCTGTAGTGAGTGGGACTCACCTGGAGAAACGACGCCTGCCGGAAATCCCCTCAGCTCAGGAGTACTGCCGGGCCGCCGCTGCGAGCTGCTTGTGAACTTCGTCACGCAGCGCGGCCGGCTCGATCACTTCGACGTGTGATCCATGTCGCATGATGTCCATCACCAGCTCGCGCGAGTCGCGATACGGGATGCGCAGTTCGTAGCGACCATCCTGCAGAGACTTGCCCTGCTGCTGCGGATGCCACGCTTCATCTGCGACCCATCGAGCGCGCTCGGCCGAGAAGCGCAGGACCGCGATCTTGTCCGCCTTGCCGCCGAAGATGCCGTACGCGCTCGCGTAGTGGTTGTCGAGATCGGCATCGGGCAGGTCGAGCGCAGCGTCCTCCAGTACCTTCGTACGACGCAGGCGATCGAGCGAGAACGTTCGCAGCTCGTTGTTTTCCTCGTCCCACGCATCCAGATACCAAGCCTCGCGATAGTGCGTGAGCCGCTGTGGAGAGACCGTGCGCTCGGATTGCCGATTACTGCCACGGGAATGATATTCGAACCAGAGCTTGCGTCGCTGCAGCGTTGCTGAGGCCGCGACTTGAAACGCTTCGCCCGCTGTGCGTGAAGCGACGCCCGGAAATCGAATGCGCGCGGCCGCTTCGCCGAGATTCAGTCGCCGGTGCTGGACGAGCTGATTCAGATGTTTCGTGATCGCAGACACTTGCTCGGCGAGCAAGCCGCCGCCGAGGTCGCGAAGAATCCGCTGCATGACTGCGAGTGACTGCAGCTCCGCGGGCGAGAACCACAGCCCCGGCAGCTCGTAGCTCTCGTCTCCGGGCACTCTCTTATATATGAACCCGCCGCGGTCCGAATCGAACTCGATCGGCGCGTTCAGGTAATCCTTCATCGACTGGACGATGCGATACAACGTCGCCCGCGAGCATTCGAGCCGCGCCATCAGGCTGTCCACGTCGATCGGCGTGCGCCGGTTCGCGAGGATGGAGTGGAGCTGGAAGATGCGGTCGAACTTATCCAACGACTGCTCTTTAGTGCGAGGCGCAGACGCGGATCTCGAGATCCGCCTTGACCGGCGACTGCACCTGGCCGCACGACTGGCCGCGACCTTCGAGCTCAGCGATCAACGCCGCCGTCACACCGACCCGCGTGATCCCGACATCGCCCTCGAAGAGCGGCTCGAAGAGCCACCGCGAGACTTCCTCTTGCGCAACCTCGGCCCAGGGAGTCTTCTTCCCGATCAGCTGCAGACCAGAGACGCGGCCGGTGCTCGTCACATCGAACACGAAGATCGCTACGCTGGGTTTCCCGGCCCGCCGGACCTGCGAGCCGACCACCGGCTGCGTGACATCGCAGCTCTTGAGCGGATTTGCCGCCGGATCGAACGGAATCTTCCGTTCTCGCTTCAGCGAAGTTTCCAGCTCCGTGAGCTCACTCAGGCTGCGTTTGCAACCGGGCGCCGGCGCGGCGTTGCCCAAACCGCAAAGCATCAGCAGTGCGGCGAAGCAGGCAGCGGAAGCCAGAGTCGAGTGGCGCATAACACCGAGTGTACACGCGCTGCTGTACCATCCGCGCATGGGGCTCAGCCGCGCGGAAAAGGAATTGCGTCAGTCCGTAAAGGAAAACTCGGCACTCGAGGGCATTCATCATCCATTTGCCAAGGGGAAGCGGATGTACTGGCCGAAGACCATGGAGGACTTGGTCAGGTATTGGAACAAGCGGGTCGCCAAGGACCGTCTATCGCGGAAGAAAAAAGCGACTCGAGCGGCGCGTAGTCGCGGCTCATCGCGGCGTGGATAGCCTGCACGTACGTTCGTTTTCCCGTACCCGCCAAAGCGCTCAACCTGAGCGGGTTGATCCCCGCCTGCCGCGCCATCAGTAGAGCCAACAGGCGCGCCAGTCTTCCATTTCCGTCGTGAAAGGGATGGATGAGTATGAGCTCTGCATGCACTTGCGCGAGTGATTGCGCGACGGACGCATCCCTCGCTCGTCCACAGGGCGTATGCCTGCGCAGTACCTCTCTTCCCAGAATGGCCATGAGTCGCGGAATCAGCGGGGCATGTGCAAACTGAAATCCGCCCCTAGCGATGTTCAGTGTCCGATAGTTCCCGGCCCACGGATAGATTTCCCCAAGCCACATTCGGTGCAAACGACGAATGTCGCCAGGTGTGAATCGATGAGCCGGCCCGTAGGCCTGCTCCGCCTCTCGTTGCGCTGCCTCGAATGCATGCGTTTCAACCTCCTCCATCTCCCGCACACGTGTGATGCCCAGAAGATTGCGCAGAACGCGGCCGCGGGAGCCTGGCTGGAACTCCGATTCGCTACCCGCGGCCGCATATCTTTTCGATGCCATGCCCGTCCCTGGCGAGATCGCTCATTGCTTGAGCATTCGATGCTAAGCACTTGAGCTACGTATTAGCTTCGCAACTACCTCCGTCTTCACGCAGAAATTGATTCCCACGACACCTAGCCGAACTGCTAGTGCTGCTACCATTTCCGCCCCGACACCCAGTCGTCCGCGGTGACCTGTGCCCGACCAGAAGATCGAACCCCCGACCGAGAAAGACATCGAGAACATCGCGATGGGCGTGGTGCACGCCGGGCAGGTCATCGAGCAAGCTTTGGGCGAAGACATCGACGGCACGCGCAACGATCTCGCGCTGATCCAGCGCCTGCTCGATCAAGGTGTGGTCGAGCCCGAAGCGACGTACACCCTACAGGCGCTCGGCCTCGCGTTCGGTCGCGCGTTCCTGAACGAGTTCCCGGACTACGACTGGTGGATGGTCGAGGACGAGTACGGCCGCGATCCCGCGATCCGTTACAAGGAAACGAGCCTGCTGGTGTTTCCGATGACGATGATCTCGAAGCGCGTCGAGGACGGCGAGCCCTTCGACGTCGGCGAATTGTTCGATGGGCTGGCTAAGCAGCTCGCGGAACTGATCGACGAAGGCGTCTACGGCGAGTAGGCGCGCGTCTCACCCGCCGCGCTTCTCCCACTCGCTCCTCAACATCGCGAACGTCTGCAGATCGTGCCACGCGTTGCGCACGAAGAACGACTTCAGCTTGCAGCCTTCGTACCGGAAGCCCAGCCTCTGCAGCACCTTCTCCGACGCGGTGTTTCCGACGAACACATGCGCCCACAAGCGATGAGCGCGCAGCTCGCCGAAACCGAACTTCACGAGCGCCACGGTCGCCTCTGACGCAAGACCCTGCCCCCAGCGATCCTTACGCAACACGTAGCCGAAGCCGTACTGCGGGCCATTCGTGTCGCTGCGCATGAGGCCGCAGCTGCCGATCAGCTGATTCGTCTCTTTGTGGATGAGCGCGAAGGTGTAGTTCGCGCGATCGTCCTGCGAGGCCTCGCCGGCTACGAGCTCCAGGAATCCCCTGGTCTGCTCCGGAGTGTTCGGCCCGAACGCCGTGTAGCGCGTGACCTCCGAGTCGCTCGCGTACTGGTGCACGGCATCGTAGTCGTCCACGGTGAAAGCACGGAACGACAAGCGAGCGGTTTGAATGACGGGCTTCATGGCAATTCGGAGCGTGGCACAGCCCGAGTGTGCCTCAGACCCTGCGCAGGACGCTAACCGCGCGAGCGTCCTCGCTTGTAGTCGCATGCCGGAAGACCGGCTTGACGGGCATTTTCACCCCGCTGAGGCTCTCCCCGAACGCCTCTTTTGCCCCAAAATGCCCAGATTCGCGCGCACCGCGTCCAATTCCCGCTTCGCCGCGCGTCTCTAAAGCAGGCGAAGCATGGTGCCCGCCGACGACCTGACGGAGAACTTCGATGCAATATCTTCTCGTCCTTCACGTTAACGAATCCGGCTGGGGCCAGATGACTCCTGAGCAGCAGCAGCAAGGTTTGGCCGCCTACCTGGCTTACGGCGAGGCCCTGCGCAAGGCCGGTGCGTTCGTCGGCTCCAACCGGCTGAAACCGTCTGCCAACTCGACCACCGTGCGCGTCGCCAACGGCAAGACGCAGGTGCTCGACGGTCCGTATGTGGACTCCAAGGAGCAGGTCGGCGGCTACTACCTGATCGACGCTCCGGATCTCGATGCCGCGATCACCTGGGCTTCGCGTTGCCCGGCCGCGAGTCACGGCGTCGTCGAAGTGCGTCCGGTCTGGCAGATGCAGTGAGCCGACGCTCATGAGCTTCCCTGAAGGCGACGAGGCTCGCAGAACTGCCGACGCGGTGGCGCGTCGCAGTTACGGCAAACTCGTCGCCTTCCTCGCGGCTCGCACGAGGGACGTCGCATCGGCAGAGGACGCGCTCGCGGAAGCGTTCGCGTCGGCGCTCGTCGATTGGCCGGCGAACGGCTGCCCCAAGAATCCCGAAGGCTGGCTGCTCACCGTCGCGCGGCGCAAGCTCATCGACAGCGTCCGCCGCCGTCAGACCGGCGAGGCCGCGAGCACACAGCTGGAGATTCTCGCCGAAGGCCTGGAGGATGCTGCCGCGCAAGCGGAGAGAGACATGCAGATCCCCGACAAGCGCCTCGCACTGCTGTTTGCGTGCGCGCATCCAGCGATCGAAGCCGGGATCCGCGCGCCGCTGATGCTGCAGGTCGTGCTCGGATTGGATGGCGAGACGATCGCCTCGGCCTTTCTGGTCTCGCCGGCAGCGATGCGCAAGCGGCTGTCGCGTGCGAAGGAGAAGATTCAGCAGGCGGGGATTCCGTTCTCGATTCCCGAACGTGAAGAGCTGCCGCATCGGCTCGACACGGTGCTCGATGCGATCTACGCAGCCTTCGCCGAAGGCTGGACCGACGCGAGCGGCACGGATGCGAACCGCCGCAATCTCACGAGCGAGGCGCTTTTCCTCGCACGACTCGTCGTCGAGTTGCTGCCGCAGGAAGCAGAGGCACTCGGTTTGCTCGCACTCATGCTGCATGCGGAAGCCCGGCGAGCCGCCCGACGCAGCGCCGCCGGCGAGTACGTGCCGCTCGCCGAACAGGATCCGACGTTGTGGAACGCGCAGATGATCGACGAAGCCGAGAGCGTGCTCTATCGCGCGAGCGCACTCGGGGCAATCGGCCGCTATCAACTCGAAGCAGCGCTGCAGTCGGCGCACGTTTACCGACGTCGCACCGGTCAAAACAACTGGGCCGAAGTCGTGCAGTTCTACGACGCGCTGTCAGCGCTCACGGACTCGCCCGTCGTCGCGATCAATCGCGCGCTCGCGATCGCCGAATTGCATGGCGCGGAGGCCGCGGCCGAAGCGATGAAGGACATCGCGACCGATGATCGCCTCACCGAGTATCAGCCCTACTGGGCAGCGCGCGCCGAGCTGTTATCGAAGACTGGCGCGTACGACGAAGCGCGTCAGGCGTACGAAATGGCCATCGGGCTCGAGCGCGAACCCACGGTGCGAGCATTTCTGCAGAAACGCCAGGGCGCCCTGCCCCGCTAGATCTCGCGACCGGAACCTAACGCATCGTCAGGTGTTCCTACCGCCTGTGACTCTGATCAGGACACCTTTTGGCTTCTCGAGCACCGCTGCAGACGTCGCAGCCGGTGTCGATCTCGCTGGCCGCCGCGTCATCGTTACTGGCGCTGCGTCGGGCATCGGTGCTGAAACAGCACGAGCGCTTGCCTCGTGTGGAGCGGAAATCACACTGGCTGTGCGCGACGTCGCCGCTGGCGAACGCACGGTTGCAGCTATTGCCGCGAGCACAGGCAACAGAGCATTGCGTGTGGCACGGCTGGAGCTGGCCGACCTGCGCTCCGTCTCGAACTTCGTCGCGTCGTGGGAAGGGCCGCTCCACATATTGATCAACAATGCAGGTGTGATGGCCTGCCCCGAGGCCCGAACGCCGTCGGGCTGGGAGCTGCAACTGGCCACCAACCATCTCGGACACTTCGCACTAGCCGTAGGCTTGCATAGAGCGCTGGCGGCCAGTGGCGGCGCACGGATCGTGGCCGTCAGCTCGAGCGGTCACCAGATCTCGCCGGTGATCTTCGACGACCTGCACTTCAGCTTCCGCCCCTACGATCCGTGGCTGGCCTACGGACAATCGAAGACAGCGAATGTGCTGTTCGCAGTGGAAGCGACTCGGCGCTGGAGCAATGACGGCATCACAGCGAACGCGCTCATGCCGGGTGCCGTGTACACGAATCTGCAGCGTCACACCGGCGGCAAGGGCAGCGGACGCACGCCGGCAGAGTGGTTCAAGTCGGTCGAGCAAGGCGCCGCCACCTCGGTGCTGCTGGCGGTATCGCCATTGCTCGAAGGCATCGGCGGACGCTATTTCGCCGACTGCAATGAAGCTGAGACCGTCGACCGCCGGACCGGCACCTTGGGCGGTGTGGCTCGCTATGCGCTCGACCCGACGAATGCCGAGCGGCTGTGGAATGTCTCCGAGGATGCGCTGTCGCGCTAGCGGCGACGGTTGCCCTCCTTTGCGGCATCGATGATCACTTCCCGCAGCCACGTGTGCGCCGGATCCGCCGTCTGGCGTCCGTGCCAATACAAACCGTAGTTCATCTTCGGCGACTCGAACGGGAACGCGAGTACGCACACGCCTGCCGGCCGCCGCAGATACTCGGCAACTCTGGAGCCCATCGTGGCGATCAGATCCGTCTGCCCGGCCGCGAACGCGGCGGTGATGAAGTGCGGCACTGTCATTGCGATCTTGCGTCGCTGCGCGCCTCGCTGCATGAGCAACTGGTCGACGATGCCCATGTCGCCTTCCGGGTAGTAGACGACCGCGTGATACGCGTCCAGGAACTGCGCCTGCGACAGCGTGCGCTTGATCGTCGGGTGGTTCTCGCGAATCACACAGACGAGGTGATCGATGTACAACGGCGCCGAAACGATGACCCCGCTCGGCTGATGCGCGCCTTGCGGGAACGGGCCGATCGCCAGGTCGAGCGCACCGGACGCCAGCTCCTGCGTCGGCAGCTCGAACACGCCGCTGACGCGGCGGATGACGAGCTTCATGCAAGGCGCCTGCGAGCGCACGCGCTTGAGGACCTTCGAGATCAGCGTCAACTCCAGGTCGTCGCTGGTCGCGATCCGCACCGTGACTGAAGATGACTCAGGCTTGAAGTTGGGACGACCGATGGCCTGCCGAACCTTCGCGAGCGCTTCGCGGATCGGCGCGTCCAGCTCGCGAGCGCGCAAGGTGGGTCGCATGCTCTTGCCGTCTTTTACGAACAGCTGGTCGCCGAAGACCGTGCGCAGTCGCGCGAGCGCTCCACTCAGCGCCGGCTGCGTGACATGCAACCGCCGCGCGGCGCGCGTCACCTGCCCTTCGGTCATGAGCGCCTCGAAGGCGACCAGCAGATTCAAGTCGAAGCGATCGAGATTCACGGCGCTGATGCTCTCGTATCTCTCAAAACGATTGGATCGGGCAGCGGCGCACGGCTAGGCTGCAACCGTGCGATTACATACGACATGGCTGATTCTAGCGTTTGCCGGGCAGGCAGTGGCCGGGCCTGCCGCGGACGAGATCCGCGAAAGTGTCCGCGCCTATCGCCTACAGCACGAACCGGCGATCGTCAGCGAGTTTGCAGAGCTTCTGGCGATCCCGAACCACGCCTCGGATAGCGCGAACATCCGCAAGAATGCGCAGCTCATCGCCCGATCCCTGCAAGAGCGGAAGGTCGAGACGCGGCTGCTGGAGCTCGAAGGGGCGCCGCCTGTCGTCTTCGGCAAGCTCGATGCGCCGGGTGCGACCAGGACGGTCACGTTCTACGCCCATTACGATGGGCAGCCGACGCGCCAGAGCGGCTGGACCACACAACCCTTTCAACCGGCGCTGCAACGTCCGGACGGCTCGACCGTCGACCTGCGCTCGCTGCCGCAGCGTCTCGACCCTGAGTCGCGCCTGTTTGCGCGCTCGGCCAGCGACGACAAGGCGCCGATCATCGCCATCGTCACTGCCCTCGATGCCCTGCGAGCCGCGCGCTGGCAGCCGAACGTCAACCTGCGCTTCTTCTTCGAGGGTGAAGAGGAAGTCGGCTCGCCGCACCTCTCCACCCTTCTGAAGACCTACGAAGCGGACCTGAAGACCGACCTCTGGGTCATCTGCGACGGCCCGGTTCATCAGGACGGCAGCAAGCTGGTGTACTTCGGCGTGCGCGGCGCGACGGCGCTCGATATCACCGTCTACGGCCCGAATCGCGGCTTGCATAGCGGCCACTACGGCAACTGGGCGCCAAATCCCATCGTGCTGCTCACCCACCTGCTCGACAGCATGCGCGACACGCAGGCGCGCATTCTCATTCCTGGTTTCTACGACGACGTCCGTGCGCCGACGCCTGCGGAGCTGAAGGCCGCACGCGAGATGCCCGACTACGATGCGCAGATCGAGCGCAACCTCGGACTTGCCCGCACCGAGGGTGAGCCGGCATCGCTGCAAACGCAGCTCATGCTCCCAGCTCTGAACGTACGTGGCATCGCCGGCGGCGCCGTCGGTGAAGCGGCCGCGAATGTCATCAGCCCGGAAGCGACCGCCTCGATCGACTTCCGTCTCGTCCCGAATCAAACGCCGGATGGCGTGCGCCGGCGAGTCGAGCAGCACGTCGAGCGGCAGGGCTACTTCATCGTTCGCAAGCCGCCCGATGAGGCCACGCGCCTCGCACATCCGAAGATCGCGCTGCTGGCATGGGACAACGAGGGTTCCTATCCCGCCGCGCGCACGCCGCTCGACAACCCCATGGCGCAGCACGTCGCTCGCGTCGTCGAGCAAATGGCCGGTGCCAGGATCGTCGTGGCGCCGACACTCGGCGGCAGTGTTCCGATGCACTTGTTCCAGGGCAGCGCGAATACGCCGGTCGTCGGCGTGCCGCTCGCAAACTTCGACAACAACCAACACGCAGCCAACGAAAATCTGCGCCTGCAGAATCTGTGGGACGCGATCGAGATCTTCGCAGGACTGTTCACCGGGGAGCCCCAAAAATGAAATTAGGCATGAGACCAATACAGCTAGCCGTCGCCGCCCTCGCCTTGCTAACTGCCGGCACAGTTTGGGCCGGCGCAGGAGACCTGCATCTCCAGCCGTGCACGGACAAGAAGCTGAAGCAGCCTTCCAAATGCGGCACGTACACGGTGTGGGAGAACCGCGCGGCCAAGTCGGGACGCACGATCGACCTGAACGTCAGGGTGCTGCAAGCGACGGCTGCGAATCCCAAGCCGGATCCGGTATTCGTGCTGCTCGGCGGCCCGGGCGAAGCCGCAACGTCGGCTGCGTCTTACTACGGCGATGACCCTGGAATGGCTGATCGCGACATCGTGTTGGTCGATGCGCGCGGCACCGGCAAGTCGAATGGCCTGCACTGCCCGATTCCGAAAGACGGCCCGCTGCAAGGCTTCATGCCGACGCTGAACGTCCCGGTGATCAAGGCATGTCGCCTGGAGCTCGAGAAGCACGCAGACCTGCGCTATTACCTGACGACGTACGCGATGGACGATCTCGATGACCTGCGGGCCGCGCTTGGCTACGACCAGATCAATCTCGACGGCGGGTCGTACGGTACGCGCGCCGCGCTGGTCTACATCCGTCAGCACGCGGAACACGTGCGCACTGCGACGTTGTGGGGCAGTACCGCCCTCACGCAGCCGATGCCGCTGTACTTCCCAAAAGACGCCGAAGGCGCCCTGCGCAAGGTATTCCGTGACTGCTACGCGGAGCCGGCGTGCAAGACCGCCTTCCCCGATCTGGAAGCCGACTACAAACGCACGGTCGAGCGGATCGAGAAAGGTCCGGTGCGCGTCACCGTCAAGGATCCGCGCAACGGCAAGGCGACGGAGGTCAATCTCGAGCCCGACGACTTCGCCGAATCGTTGCGCGCGATGATCTACAAGCCCGAGTCCATGCGCAGCATCCCGTTGCTGTTGCACAAGGCGGCGGGCGGCAACTACCAGGCCTTCGCCGACTATCAGATCGAGCGCAATGTCGAGCTCAACGACGAGATTGCCGACGGCCTGTATTTCTCCATCACCTGCACCGAGGACGTCGATCGCGTCGATCTGCAGCAGCTCCACGAGAACGGTCGCGGCACCTTCCTCGCGGACCATCGCGCGGGACCGCACCTGGAAGGCTGCAAAGGTTGGCCGCGCGGCAAGCTGCCGGCTGGATTCGGCGAAGAAGTGCAATCCGATGTGCCGGTGCTGATCATGGTCGGCGACAACGATCCGGCCACGCCGCCCAGCGCGGCGCGGGCCGCGGTGTCACGGCTGTCGAACGGGCGCGTCGTCGTGGTTCCTCACGGCGGGCACACGCTCGCGGGACTCATTGGCGAGAAGTGCGCGAACGGGATTGCCCAGCGCTTCCTGGAGACGGCGGATCAGCGGTCGTTGGATATCTCGTGCTTGAAGGACGTCAAGCACAAGCCCTTCGTCCTCGAGTGACAGTCAACACTTCGCGGCAATATAGGTCTGGTCCTTGACCGCCGCACCGCCGGGCACATTGCAGAACCGCGGATTCCTTTCGCGCTTGCCGTCTTCGTTGTCCTTCAGGAAGCCGCCAGCATCGATGGGCGCCTTCGGGTCCGGAACGGCAACCTCGAAATGGACGTGATTCAACATCGCGCAACCGACTGCGGCCTCGATGCCGAGCAAAGTACCCGCCTGCACGATGACGCCGACTTTCAACTGCGCATAGCCGGACACCGAGCCCTTTGCCAGATGCGAGTAGTTCGTCCACTCGCCATTCGCGTGCGCGATCCAGACGTAGTTGTTGTGACAGTCGGCCGCCGCCCGCCCGCTCTGCTGTTCGCTGTACGCGTCCTGGATCGCCATGACGCGTCCGGGCGCAGCTGCCACTACGAGATACGGCTTTGGTCCGTTGACGGCGAATAGATCGACTCGGCCGCGCGGACGATGGGAGCTGAAATCATCGAAGACCTTGACCTCGATACCATCGTTGTACGGCAACCGATAGATGCCCTGGCTCGTTGGCTGCGCGATTGGCTCTGCTGCGTCAGCGGCCACGAACACGCAACACACAACGACTGCGTAGCGAAGCTGTTTCATGCCCGACCACACGCGTACGCGCACAGCTCCCGGACCAACTTCGCCGCGACAGTCGCGGTCATTCCGTTGATATCCCGATCCGGGTTGAGCTCAACGATATCGGCACCGACGAGCGGCGCGCGCTGTGCCTGCAGCACATTCATGATATCCCGCACCGTCAGCCCACCCGGCTCGTGATGCGACACGCCCGGCGCGACTGCCGGATCCAGCCCGTCGAGGTCGATCGACACGTACAGTGGGCCTTCGAGAATCGGCACGGCGTAGGGTGAAAAAGTCCGCATCGGAATGATCTCGACCCCGAAGCGCTCGACCTGCGCGCGCTGCTGTCGCTCGAGCGTGCGGATCCCAACCTGCACCAGACGGCGCGCCAGCCCCTGCTCCATGATTCGTGCGAACGGCGAAGCATGCGAGCGCTTGTTGCCCTGGTACTCGTCGTACAGATCCGGGTGAGCATCGAAGTGCAGGATGTCGACCGGCCCGCGCTCCGCATGAATTGCGCGCAGCACCGGGTACGTCACCGAGTGATCGCCGCCGATGGAGATCGGACAATGACCGGCACGCAACGGCGCGAGAATCGAGCGCTCGATGATGTCGTCGTCGCCATCCGCCTCGCGCAGCGGCGCATCGCCGCAGTCGTTGATGATCAGATCGCGACCGAGCTCATGCCCGTCCTCGGAGGCGATCGTGGTGCCATCGCACGCGAGCGCGGCACGAACGAACGCGGGCCCCTTGGCGGGCCCGCGCAGGTAGGAAGAATGGCGATCGGTTGGCAGACCGATCAGGGCGAATGTCGGCTTCATCTCCGAATTATGCCTGAGGCAGGTTACGGCTCACTTAGTACCGCTGACCTGGTCCGACCAGGTCCCCGCGCGCGGATAGCCGTTGAGGAACGGCAGCGCCGTCTCGACCATCTGCGGCGCAACGCCCATCTCGTAGTGCGTCACGTTCGGCAGGATCGCGAGGCGATTCGCCGACATGTGCTCGCGCTGCCAGCCCGCATCTTTCAACCCGCCGCCGAGCATCTGGTAGAACTTCACGATGGACTCCGGACGCATCATGTCGCTGTCGCCATAGATGAGCATCGTCGGCATCGTCAGCTTCTTGACGTCCGTCGACCAGTCGTACGGCTTGCGCATGTACTCGCCCATCTTGTCGAGCAGCTTCGGAAAGTCCTCCGGATGCGGCGCAACGGCTACGTACGACTTGTACATCGGCGTTTCCTTCATCTGCTCCGCCATCTTGCCGCTGACCGCGGCCTGCTGCGGCATCATCTCGGGATAGAACCCGTCCGTCGAATAGATGCCGGAAACCAGCACCAGGCGGCGAACCGCTTGCGGCTGCTGGATGGCGAGCTGAAATGCGGCCCCGGCGCCGAACGAGTAGCCCAGCACGTCGACTTTCTGATAGCCGAGCTTCTTCAGCAGCACGCCGAGATCGGCGCCCATGTCGATCAGGCTCATGTCGCGATTGCCGAGGTCCGTGCGGCCGTGGCCCTGCAGGTCGACGCCAATCACTTCGCGGCTCTTCGCCAGCGTGGCGAGGTTCGGGCCGAACATCTCGATCTGGCCAAGGCCGCCGTGGAGCAGCAACAGTGGCTCGCCTTTGCCGTATACAGCGTAGTAATAGTTCACTCCGTTGATGGCCTCGTGGCCACTCTTCACCGGCTTGGGCATCTGGGTCATGGTCGGATTCTCCGCAGCGTTGGTGGGGGTCGGGACGACGGACGTAGCAATCGTTGCCGCGAGCGCTGCGGTCAGCGTAGCCAATACCGTGGCCGCCTTTGTATGCAGGGTCATCTGAAGCTCCTGTAGCGAATACTCGATGTCAGCCCAAGGACGCACGACAGCGTGCCGTTCCGACAGTGGACTAATACGCACGACAGGTCCCCCAGGGCAATAACCTGTCAGGTCATCGATACAGGTTAGCGCGCTTTGCGATGAGGGGGAGGATGGTCTGCAAAGAACGCACCCAGCCGTTCGGCCAGCCCGCGTGCGTTTTCAAGATGGAGCATGTGCGTAGCACCGTCGAGCACGAACGGCTCGGCATGACCCATCCAGGCGGTCAACAAATCCTGTCGCTGCTGCCAGACCGGCGAGATTTCATGACTCTTGCCGCCCATCACCAGCAGCACCGGCTGCACGATGCGCGCCGCCTCTGCTTCGCCAAAGACCCATTGTTGAATCGCCGGGAGCTCTTGACCGAAGAAAGTATCGGCGTCCGCCACGGCCTGATCGAATGCTCCGGGCAAGACGCGATCGGCGCACGACCGGTAACCGGACCCGGCGACTGCCTGCATGAATGTGTCGACCGCACCCGCCTTGTCGCCGGCGCGATAGAGCTCGACAGCCCGAAGAATCCCGCTGCGCCCCGGAGAGCCCGCGGGCAGTGGCAGCGCTGCTTCCAACAGCGCGAGCGATTGCACGACCTCCGGCGCATCGAGCGCCAATTGCATGATGATGTTGGCGCCGGATGAGTGTCCGACAAAGTGCGCGCGGTCGATCGCAATCCGTCGCATGAGCGCTCGCAGGTGTGCCGCCTGCTGCGAAAGGGTGATCGGACCGGGAGCATGAGTGCTCCCGGCATATCCGATGCGATGGTACGTGATCAGGCGATGACGCCGAGCCAGCGGCGGCTCGCGCAGCAACGGCTCGAACCAGTCGGCGAAGACCCCGGCGTGCACGAGCACGACCGGATCGCCCGCGCCGACCAGCCGGTATTCCAGCTCGATTCCTTCCAGCGTTGCACGCTGCCAGGTCTTCGTAAGCTGTGTCTCCTGAGCTAGAGCGCTTCCAGGAACGCGATCAGGGCCTCGCGATCGCCCGGCTGCTCGTCGAACTTGAAGTTCAGTTCCGACTCATAGTGACGGACGACCTCGTCCAGGTTCGCTGCTATGCCGTTGTGGAAATACGGCGCGCGCGCTACCACGCCGCGCAACGACGGTACCTTGAACCTATCCATGTCCGCCCACTTGCCGCTGCGGAGCGCACGACCCGGGTCCGTCGTCTCGTGCGTTTGCCCTGTGGCCTTGTTCTGCATCGTATAGAGCGGCATGCCGAGCGCGCGATGCTGGACCTGCGAAGCGTGGATGTCGAACAGCCTGCCGTCGACGTTACTGCCGTTGTTGGCCGCGTTGTGACAGCCGTTGCAGCCGCTCGAGTTGAAGACCTCCTGGCCGCGCGCGATCTGCGCTCGCTTGCGATCCGCGGCCCTGCTCCCGCACGAGCCCGGCTTGAGATCCTTCCAGGCATCGAACAGGTTGAAGGGTCCTTTCACGGGCAGCTGCGCCGAAAGATTCTCCGGCCCGCCCTTCGCGCCGCACGCCGTCAGCAGACCGGCCGTGAACGAGAACTGCTGCGCGAAGGCCAGCCCGAGCTCGTAGTTCACGATCGACTCCAATGTCGTGTCCGACGGCAGCTGCGGCGGCGGCAACTCCTGCGCGCCGGTGATGTTGCCCAGGGCCTGCAGCTTCAGGCCCGCATGCACATCGCCGCTGCCGTTGGTGTTCTGATCGTGCCAGCCGATGTTCTGCGCGATGTGGAAGTTCGCCGTCGCCAGCGGACGGCGGAAGGCCTGGACCGCCGTGGCCGATGCGCCGGCGCCCAGCGGATCGTCGA
>Ga0134123_10000471_pt1 | contig 26524 bp, 25 predicted proteins | sample KB303_FD_96460 | JGI IMG/M metagenome (GOLD analysis project Ga0134123, IMG submission 96460) | Terrestrial soil microbial communities without Nitrogen fertilizer from Kellogg Biological Station, Michigan, USA - KB3-0-3 | ecosystem: Environmental > Terrestrial > Soil > Unclassified ...
CACGGCCACACCATCCTCGAGGTGAGCTGGACCATCGCCTTCGCCGCCATCCTCGTGATCTTCGCGGTGCCCACCGTCCGCGTGATCTTCAAGACCCAGGAGGCGCCCGCGGCCACCGACCTCCGGGTGGACGTGGTCGGGCGCCAGTGGTGGTGGGAGTTCCGCTATCCCGGCCAGGGCGTCGTCACCGCCAACGAGGCGCATATCCCGGTGGGACAGACGGTGGCCTTCCACCTGCACGGCCCGGACGTGATTCACTCCTTCTGGGTGCCCCAGCTCGGCGGCAAGCGGGACGTGGTGCCCGGCCGCGTGAACCGGGTCACCCTCACCCCCGAGGTGCCCGGCGAGTACATCGGCCAGTGCGCGGAGTACTGCGGCATGTCGCACGCCAACATGCGCTTCCGCGTGATCGTGCACGCCAAGGGCGACTGGGAGCAGTGGGTGGCCGCGCAGAAGGCCCCGCCGGTGGACCCCAAGGAGGAGCTGGCCCAGAAGGGCAAGGAGATCTTCAGCCAGTCCGCCTGCATGGGCTGTCACACCATCGCCGGGACCTCCGCGGGCATTCTCGGCCCGAACCTCACCCACTTCGGGAGCCGGAAGACCTTCGGGGGCGCCAGCATGACCAGCACCCCCGAGAACCTGGCCAAGTGGGTCGAGAACCCGGGGCACATGAAGCCCGGGGTCTTGATGCCCAATCTCGGCATGCGCGAAGAGCAATCCAAGGCGCTCGCCGCCTACCTCCTGAGCTTGAAGTAGGGGAGCCCCATGGCGACACACGCGGCATTCATGCCGGGCGTCAAGAAGGAAGTGGCCTACACCGGCGTCTGGTCGTGGATCACCACCGTGGATCACAAGCGGATCGGGATCCTCTACGGCGTCACCGCCTTCATCTTCTTCGTGATGGGCGGCATCGAGGCGCTGATCATGCGGGCGCAGCTCGCGCGCCCCGACAACAACCTGGTGAGCGCGCAGACCTTCAACGAGCTGTTCACCATGCACGGCACCACCATGGTGTTCCTCGCCATCATGCCGCTCAGCGCCGCCTTCTTCAATTTCATGATCCCGCTTCAGATCGGCGCCCGCGACGTGGCCTTCCCCCGGCTGAACGCGCTGTCGTACTGGATCTTCCTGTGCGGCGGCCTCTTCATCAACTCGAGCTTCCTCTTCGCGGCCGCGCCGGACGGCGGATGGTTCGGGTACGCCACCCTCACCACGCGGCAGTTCTCTCCCGGCCACAGCATCGATTTCTGGATGCTCGGGCTGCAGATCCTGGGCATCGCGTCCATGCTCGCCGGCTTCAACTTCATCGTGACCATCGTCAACATGCGCGCCCCGGGGATGACCCTCATGCGCATGCCGGTCTTCATCTGGATGTCGCTGGTGGTGCAGTTCCTGGTGGTGCTCGCCTTCCCCGCCATCACGGTGGCGCTCATCCTCCTCATGTTCGATCGTTTCTTCGGCACCCTCTTCTTCGCGCCCGCCGCCGGCGCCGATCCCCTGCTGTGGCAGCACCTCTTCTGGATCTTCGGCCATCCCGAGGTGTACATCCTCATCCTGCCCGCCATGGGCATCGTGTCCGAGGTGCTGCCCACCTTCGCGCGCAAGCCGCTGTTCGGCGCCCCGGTGGTCATCTATTCCGGCATCATGATCGGCTTCTTCGGCTTCGGGGTGTGGAGCCACCACATGTTCTCGGTGGGAATGGGGCCGGTGGCCGATGCCGCCTTCTCCATCGCCACCATGCTCATCGCGGTGCCCACCGGGGTGAAGATCCTCAACTGGATCAGCACGCTGTGGGGCGGCAGCATCCGGTTCACCAGCGCGATGCTGTTCTCGCTGGGCTTCATCGCGATGTTCACCATGGGCGGGCTCAGCGGCGTCATGCACGCCTCGCCGCCGGTGGATCTGCAGCAGACCGACACCTACTTCGTGGTGGCCCACTTCCACTACGTGCTGTTCGGCGGCTCCATCTTCGGCCTCTTCTCCGGGTTTTACTACTGGTGGCCGAAGATGACGGGGCGCCTCCTCGACGAGCGGCTGGGCAAGCTCCACTTCTGGCTCATGATGCTGGGCTTCAACATGACCTTCTTCCCCCAGCACTATCTCGGCCTCATCGGGATGCCCCGGCGCATCTACACCTACGCGGGCGATCTGGGCTGGAACTTCTGGAACATGGTGTCGTCCATCGGGGCGTTCATCATCGCGCTGTCGATCCTGGTGTTCATCATCAACGCCTTCAAGACCCGGCGCTCGGGCCAGGTGGCGGGGCCGGATCCCTGGGACGCGCGCACGCTGGAGTGGGCCATCCCGTCTCCCCCGCCCATCTACAACTTCGCCGCCATCCCCACCGTGCACGGGCGGGACGAGCTGTGGCTGCAGAAGCACGGCGACGGACACGGGGGAGCCCCCACACCCCGGCCCGCCACCCCCACCGCGCAGGAGATCGCGGCCATTCACATGCCGCCGCCGTCCTACTGGCCCATCCTGCTCGCGCTGGCGCTGACCTTCATGCTCTCCGGTCTCCTCATCAGCACCTATCAGATCATCGCGGGCGGACTGCTGGTGCTCTACTGCATGTTCAAGTTCGCGCTCGAGTACCACCGCCCCGCCCAGGAGACGCACTAGTGGCCAGCCACGACGCCCACGCCGCCGCCGGCGCGCACGCCGTCCATCACGACCCGAATATCGGGACCACCGGGCTCGACAACCGCAAGGTGGGGATGTGGATCTTCCTGGGGTCGGACTGCATGTTCTTCGGGTCCCTCATCGGGACCTACCTGTCGTACAAGGGCAAGAGCGTGGGCGGCCCCGGCCCCCACGACGTCTTCAACATCCCGCTCACCTCGGAGAGCGCGGCGGTGCTGCTGCTCTCCTCCCTCACCATGGTGCTGGCGCTGGCCGCGCTGGAGAAGAGCGACCACAAGTGGACGGGACGCTGGCTGCTCGCCACCGCGCTCCTGGGCGCGCACTTCGTGGGCAACCAGGTCTACGAGTTCTACACCTTCGCCGTCCACGACGGGCTCCGGCTCAGCACCAACCTGTTCGGCTCCACCTTCTTCACCCTCACCGGCTTTCACGGCGCCCACGTCACCGGGGGCGTGATCTGGCTGATGGGGCTGTGGTGGCAGCTCAAGCGGGGCCGGCTGAACAAGAGCGACTACACCAAGGTCGAGATCGCGGGGCTGTACTGGCACTTCGTGGACATCGTGTGGATCGCGATCTTCACCATCATCTACCTCATCCCCTAGGAGCGCCGACATGGCCGACACGCATGCCGTCGCGGGACCGCAGAGTCACGGTGGCCAGGAGCCAGCACACGGCGGCGGGCACGCCAGCGTCCGGACCTATATCTGGGTGGCCCTCATCCTGGGCTTCATCACCGCCATCGAGGTGGCGACGCTCTATGTCCCGGGGCTCCCCAACGGGCTCCTGGTGTCGAGCCTCCTCGTCATGTCCGCCATCAAGTTCGTCCTGGTGGTGGGCTTCTTCATGCACTTGAAGTACGACCACAACATCATGCGGAGCTTCTTCATCGGCCCGCTCCTCCTCGCCATCCTGATCATCCTCGCCCTCATGGCGCTGTTCAGCGCCTACATTCTGCTGCCGCGCCCCTGAGATGGCACACGTAGTGCCCGGACCTGCGGGGCCGCCGCCCCTCGGGCCCGGGGGATTCGACTGGACCGCCTGGAACGCCGATGCCGGCGTGGTCGCCGGACTGGTGGTGCTGGGCGCCCTCTACACGGGGGCCACTCTCCTCCGGCGCCGCATCGATGGGGACGCGCGCGTGGAGCCCCACAAGGTGGCGTCCTTCGCGGGCGCGCTCCTGGTGCTGTTCGTGGCCCTCACGGGACCGGTCCACGATCTCTCGGACTATTACCTCTTCAGCGCTCACATGGTCCAGCACATGCTCCTGGCCTTCGCGATGCCGCCGCTGCTGCTCCACGGCGTGCCGGGCTGGATGATCCGCCCGCTGCTGCGCGAGCCCTGGGTGCGGGCGCTGGGCCGCCGGCTCACCCGCCCCTCGGGCTCGTTCGCCTGCTTCAACGTGGTGCTGGTGGCCTGGCATCTTCCCCCGCTGTACAACCTCGCCATGGAGCAGCACCCGGTCCACATCGTCGAGCACCTCATGATCATGGCCGCCGCGGTGATCCTCTGGTGGCCGCTGCTGTCGCCGGTGCCGGAGCTGCCGCGGGCGCTCTATCCCGTGCAGATGCTCTACATCTTCGTGGTGGGCCTGCCCATGGTGGTGGTGGCGATCTTCATCAGCATGGCGGACGGCATCCTGTACCCGTACTACGCGGCAGCGCCCCGGATCTGGGAGACGCTCACCCCGCGCGCCGATCAGCATCTGGGTGGACTCATCATGTGGATCCCCGGCGGCCTCGTCTTCCTCATCGCGCTGTCGGTGGTGTTCTTCCGCTGGCAGGCGGCGGGCGGCGACGACGTCGCGGTGGCTCCCACCGAGGCGCGCCGTGGCGGCTAGGCTTCCCCGCCGTCTCGCCTGGCTCGCCGTCGGTGCCCTGGCGCTGGTGATGACGCTGGGCAATATCGTGAGCTCCACCGGCTCCGGGCTCGGCTGCCCGGACTGGCCCCTGTGCCATGGGCGCGTGATTCCGCCCGGCGGCACCGAGATCTGGATCGAGTTCCGCCACCGCCTCGCGGTGCCGCTCTTCTCGGTGCTGCTGGTCGCCACCGCCTTCCTCACCTGGCGGCGCGCCACCGCGCCCGCGCTGCGGCGGCTCGCGGTGGCGCTCGTCGGCCTGCTCATCGCGCAGATCGTCCTCGGCGGCGTCACCGTGCTCCTCGGGCTATCTCCGCTGGTGAGCACGGTGCACCTCCTCACCGCGCTGACCGTGCTCGCCGGGCTCATCACCATCTGCGCGGTGCCCCTTGCTGGGCGAGGCGCAGCCGAAGGCGAGACGAGCAATTCGACAGTCCCTCGTCCGCCCGAGCCGCGGCTCGCGCGCCTGGCGACGGCGTGGCTCGTGGTGCTTATCGTACAGCTGGCGCTGGGCGGCTATGTCCGCCACTCGGGCGCGGGCCTCGCCTGCCCCGACTTTCCCCTCTGTAGCGGCGACGTGTTCCCCGGGCACTGGCTGGGCTGGGTCCACTGGCTGCACCGGTGGCTCGGCGTGCTCCTGCTCGGATTCTTCCTTCACCTCGCCTGGGCGAGCCGCCGCGGAGCGCTCGCGGGGGTCGGCGTCGTGGTGGCGGGCGCCGCGCTCGCGCAGGTATCCCTGGGCATCCTCGCGGTGCTGCTACGCCTGCCCGTCGCGGTGCGCGCCTCCCACGCGGTGGTGGCCTATGCGCTCTGGGCGCTCCTGGTCTGGATCGCGGTGCGCGCAAGCGGCTGGGGCGCGGCTGTCGGCTCAATTACCGATCCGCTCGGCTCGACCACTGATCCGCTCGGCTCGCCTTCGGCTGCACCTCGCCAAGCCACGACTTCACCTCGCCAAGCCACGACTTCACCTCGCCAAGCCACGGCGGCGCGCCGGCACTCGACAGGGCGGGAGTGATGCCGGCCGTTCCCGGGCCCGCGACGCCGTCACCCGCGCGCGCCGCCACGCTGAACGGCATGCGGCGGCGCGCCGGCGCCTATGCGGAGCTATCCAAGTTCGGAATCGTGCTGCTCGTGCTCGTGTCCGCCGGCGCCGGCTTCATGCTCGCGGCCCCACTGGGCCCGGACTTCCCGTGGGCGGCGGGCCTGATCGTGCTGCTCGGCGTGATGCTGCTGTCTTCGGGCGCGTCCGCGCTGAATCAGGTCCAGGAGCGCCGGCGCGACGCCCTCATGGCGCGGACCGCGGGGCGTCCGCTCCCGTCCGGCCGCCTCTCGCTCGGCCAGGGCCTCCTCTTTGCGATCCTGGCGCTGGCCGCGGGCGCGCTCATCCTGTGGCTGGGCATCGGCCGCACCGCCGGCATTCTCGGCGTCGTGGCCGCCGCCTTCTACAACGGGCTCTACACACCCTGGCTCAAGCCCACCTCACCCTTCGCCGCGGTGCCGGGCGCCCTGCCCGGCTCCTTGCCGCCCGTGATCGGCTGGGTCGCGGGTGGCGGCAGCTTGCTGGACGCGGGGGCCTTCATCCTGTTCGGAATCCTCTTCCTCTGGCAGATGCCGCACTTCTGGGCCCTGGCCCTTCGCTACAAGGAGGACTATGCGGCCGGCGGGTTCCCCATGGTGGCGGAGGCGGTCGGCGTCGAGGGCACCGCCCGGCTCATTCTCGTCTATGCCTTCGGACTGACGGCCCTCTCTCTCGCCGCGCCCAGCTTCGGGCTGGGCGGGGTGGTGTCCCTGGCCGCCGCCGCGGTGCTGGGCTGGCGCCTCATCTGGCTCGCCACCAAGTTCGCCCGCCATCCCGAGGACCCCCGCGGCTGGCTGTCGCTCTTTCTCTTCTCCAACTTCTATCTCCTCATTCTCTTTCTAGTTTTCGTCGGAGAACGGCTGGCTCGATTCGCTCTCGGCTAGAAAATCGGATCTTTGCTATCCTGACTGGAGGATCAATCACGCGACATGAACATCTGTGTGGTCGGCACGGGCTATGTGGGTCTGGTGACGGGGGCGGTGTTCGCCGACCTCGGCAACGACGTCGTCTGCGTGGACAAGCTGCGCGCCAAGATCGACTCCCTCAAGGCGGGGCACATGCCCATCTACGAGCCCGGCCTCGAGGAGATGGTCGCCCGCAACGTGGGTGACGGCCGCCTCACCTTCACCACCGATCTGCCGGCGGGCGTGCGCCAGTCGGACGTCATCTTCATTGCCGTGGGCACGCCACCCCGGGAGACGGGCGAGACCGACCTCTCTCACGTGGAGGCGGTGGCGGCCGAGATCGGCCGGACCATGGACCGCTACAAGGTCGTGGTCAACAAGTCCACCGTTCCGGTGGGCACCGGCGAGCTGGTCCGCGAGGTGGTGGCGCGCCATCAGCCCGCCCCCATCGAGTTCGACGTGGTCTCCAACCCGGAGTTTCTCCGGGAGGGCTCCGCCATCGAGGACACGCTGCGGCCGGACCGCATCGTGATCGGCGCCCCGAACCAGCACGCGGCCATGCGACTGGTGGAGCTGTACGCGCCGCTGGAACGGCCCATGATCATCACGGACCTTCCCTCGGCCGAGGTCATCAAGTACGCGTCCAACGCTTTCCTCGCCGCCAAGATCTCGTTCATCAACGCCATCGCCAATATCTGCGAGTCGGCGGGCGCCGACGTCACCCAGGTGATGAAGGGCATGGGCCTCGACAACCGGATCGGCAGCGCCTTCCTCCAGGCCGGCCTCGGCTACGGCGGGTCCTGCTTTCCCAAGGACGTGGATTCGCTCATCCACACCGCGGGCCGCCTCGGCTACGACTTCAAGCTGCTCAAGTCCGTGGTGGAGATCAACCGCGAGCGGGCGGGGCGGCTGGTGGAGATGATCCGGAAGGTGCTGGGCCCCATGGACGACAAGACGGTGGCGGTGCTGGGGCTCGCCTTCAAGCCCAATACCGACGATATGCGCGAGGCCAAGAGCGTCGAGGTGATCCAGCAGCTGCACGGGGCCGGCGCCACCGTCCGCGCCTACGACCCGGTGGCGGCGGACAATGCGCACCCGCTCCTCCCCGAGGGCGTCATCTACAGCGCCTCCCCCTACGAGGCGGCCCAGGACGCCGACGCGGTGGTGCTGGTCACCGAGTGGAACGAGTTCAAGTTCCTCAATCTCGAGCGGCTGCGGAGCGTCCTCCGCCGGCGGGCCATCTTCGACGGACGGAATATCTGGGAGCCCGATCGGATGCGCCGGCTCGGCTTCGAGTACTACTCGATCGGCCGCAAGCCCGTGATCCCGAGCTGAGGAACCCTCCCCTGCGCGTGCTCGTGACCGGCGGCGCCGGCTTCATCGGCTCGCACCTCTGCGATCTCCTCCTCGGCAAGGGCTGCGAGGTGGTGTGCATGGACAATCTGCTCACCGGGAACGCCGACAACATCGCCCACATCCGCGACGGGCGCTTTCTCTTCGTCAAGCACGACGTCACCAACTACATCGTGGTCGACGACCCCATCGACTACGTGCTCCACTTCGCGAGCCCGGCCTCGCCCATCGACTACCTGGAGCTGCCCATCCAGACCCTCAAGGTGGGCGCGCTGGGGACGCACAAGGCGCTGGGGGTGGCCAAGGCGCGGGGGGCCAAGTTCCTCCTCGCCTCCACCTCCGAGGTCTACGGCGATCCCCTCGTCCATCCGCAGCCGGAGGAGTACTGGGGCAACGTCAACCCGGTGGGCCCGCGCGGCGTGTACGACGAGGCCAAGCGCTTCGCGGAGGCCATGACCATGGCCTATCACCGCTTCCACGGAGTGGACACGCGCATCGCTCGTATCTTCAATACGTACGGGCCGCGTATGAGGCTCACCGACGGGCGCGCCATCCCCACCTTCATCCGCCAGGCTCTGCGCGGCGACTCGATCACGGTGGCGGGAGACGGCTCGCAGACGCGCTCGTTCACGCACTACTCCGACCTCGTGGACGGCATCTGGCGGCTCATGAACGAGCCCGTCAACGATCCCGTCAATATCGGCAACCCGCGCGAGATGACCCTGCTCGCGCTGGCCCGGATGATCATCGAGCTCACCGGCTCGCCCAGCGAGCTCGTCTTCACGCCGCTGCCGGTTGACGACCCCAAGGTGCGCCAGCCCGACATCGGCCGGGCGCGCCGGCTGCTCGGCTGGGAGCCGCGGGTGGACGTGGAGACCGGGCTGCGCCAGACCATCGAGTGGTATCGCAAGGCGGGGGCGTGGCGGTGAGAATCCTCGTGACGGGGGGAGCCGGCTTCATCGGCTCCCACGTGGTGGACGCTTTTCTGGGCGCGGGCCACACCGTCTCGGTGGTGGACAACCTCGCCACCGGCGATCCGGCGTGGCTGGCGGGCAAGCCCGTCCGCCTCCACACCGTGGATCTGCGCGCCGCCGGGCTGGCCGAGGTGTTCGAGGCCGAGCGACCGGAGGTGGTGGCTCATCTCGCCGCGCAGGCATCGGTGGGCCGCTCGGTCGTCGATCCGGCCTTCGACGCCTCCGTCAACGTGCAGGGGGGGCTCAACCTTCTCGAGTGCTGCCGCCGAGCGAAGGTGACCCGCGTCATCTACTCCTCGAGCGGCGGCGCCGGCTACGGGGACACCGACGTGATCCCCACCCCGGAGAGCCATCCGTCCCTTCCCGCCTCGCCGTACGGGGTCAGCAAGGTGGCGATGGAGCACTACGTCGCCGCGCTGGGCGCCATCCACGGCTGGTCCGCGGTGTCGCTCCGGTACGCCAATATCTACGGGCCGCGCCAGAATCCCGCCGGCGAGGCCGGCGTCATCGCGATCTTCTGTGACCGGCTCCTCCAGGGCCAGCCCCCCGTGATCAACGGCGACGGCACCCAGACCCGCGACTACACCTATGTGGAGGACGTGGCGGCGGCCAACCTCGCCGCGCTCGGGAAGCCGCAGGCGCAGGGCGCATTCAATATCGGCACCGGAGTGGAAACCTCGGTGAACGAGCTCTTCACGCGGCTGGCGAGAGCGGCCGGCTTTCGCGGGGAGCCCGTCCGCCGGCCGGCCCGGCCAGGCGAGCAGTACCGGAGCTGCCTGGATCCCGCTCGGGCCGCCGACGATCTCGGCTGGCGGCCCTCCGTCTCGCTGGACGAGGGGCTGGCTCGAACGTACGAATCCTTCAAGAGGGAGGCAGGACGATGATCGACGAGGAGCTCCGCGCCATTCTGGTCTGTCCGGCCTGCAAGGGTGACCTCCTGTTCGAGGAGACCCGCATCATCTGCCCCGTCTGCCGCAAGGCGTATCCCATCCGCGACGGGATCCCGGTGATGCTGATCGGCGAGGCCGAGCCCTGGGCGCCGGCCAAGTAACCGCCGTCATCCTCGCCGGCGGCCGGGGCACCCGGCTCCGGCCGCTCACCTATGATCGGCCCAAGCCGATCGTCCCGCTGCTCAACCATCCCTTCCTCGCCTATCAGCTCGCGCTGCTCGCGCGCCACGGGGTTCGCGACGCCGTGCTGTCCTGCTCCTACATGGTGGATGCGGTGCGGGCCACCATGGGCGACGGCGCCACGTGGGGCGTGCGGCTGTCCTACGCGGTGGAGGAGGAGCCCCTCGGTACCGCGGGCGGCGTGCGCAATGCGGTGGAGGTCGGGGATGGACGCGTGCTCGTGCTCAACGGCGACATCCTCACCGACGCCGATCTGGGCGCCATGCTCGCCTTCCACGCCGAGCGCGGCTCGGCGGCGACCCTCTATCTCACGCGGGTCCCCGATCCCTCCGCCTTCGGCCTCGTGGAGCTGGCGGAGGGCGGCCGCATCCAGCGCTTCATCGAGAAGCCCGATCCGTCGCAGATCACCACCGACACCATCAATGCCGGCGTCTACGTGATCGACACCCGGCTGCTCGCCCGCATTCCTCTCGGCCGCGCGGTGTCCATCGAGCGCGAGTTCTTCCCGGGCCTGCTCGAGGACCGCCTGCCCTTCTTCGGATGGGTGGCGGAGCACTACTGGCTCGACATCGGCAATCCCGCCAAGTATCGCCAGGGCGCCCTCGACCTCCTCGCCGGGCGCGCCACCACGCCGCTCCCGCCCGCGGGCGCGCAGGGCGGCGGCCGTTTCGTCGGACCGGGCGCGGCGCTGGACGCCGACGCGCGCGTGCTGAGCCCGGTGGTGATCGGCGCCGGCTGCCGCGTGGCGGCCGGCGCCACCGTGGGCCCCTCCACCGTGCTGGGGCCTGATTGCGTGGTGGGAGCGGCCGCCGCGGTGGCGGGGACCATCGTCTGGGAGCGCGTCGAGATCGGCCCGGGCGCCGAGCTCCAGGACTGCATCATCGGCGGAGGGGCGCGGGTGGGCGCCGGCGCCCATATCGGCGCGGGCGCGGTGGTCGAGCCCGGGGCCGTGGTCTCCGCCGGCGCTCGGCTGTCCTGACGGCGTGCTATCCTGAGTCCGATGGCCATCGAGCAGATCAGAAACTTCTCCATTGTTGCGCACATCGACCACGGCAAGTCCACCCTGGCCGACCGGCTCCTCTCTCTCACCGGCACCATGGACGCCAAGAAGGCGGTGGGCCAGGTGCTGGACTCGATGGATCTGGAGAAAGAGCGCGGCATCACCATCAAGGCGCACACCGTCCGCCTGCTGTACACCGCGCGAGACGGCAAGGAATACACGCTCAACCTCATCGACACGCCGGGGCACGTGGACTTCTCGTACGAGGTCTCGCGCTCGCTGGCCGCCTGCGAGGGCGCGGTGCTGATCGTGGACGCCGCCCAGGGGGTCGAGGCCCAGACCCTCGCGAACTTCTACCTGGCGGCGGACGGCGGACTGGAGATCGTCCCCGTCATCAACAAGATCGACCTCCCCGCCGCCGACGTGGAGGGCACGCGGACCCAGATCACCGAGCTCCTCGACCTGGACGGTGATTCCGCCATCGCCATCTCCGCCAAGCACGGCACCGGCGTTCCCGAGGTGCTGGAGGCCATCGTCGAGCGCATCCCGCCGCCCAAGGGCGACGGGGACGCGCCGCTCAAGGCCCTGGTCTTCGACTCCTTCTACGACTCCTACCAAGGCGTCGTCGTCTACATCCGCCTCATCGACGGCCGCGTGCGAGCGGGCCAGCGCATCCTCCTCATGTCCAACGGGAAGGTCTACGAAGTGCAGCAGGTGGGCGTGTTCTCGCCCGACATGCGGCCGGTGGACGAGCTGTCGGCGGGCCAGGTCGGCTATCTCACCGCCGCCATCAAGCGCGTGGCCGACGCCAAGATGGGGGAGACCATCACCGACGCGCTCCGGCCCACTGCGGCGGCCTGCCCCGGCTACCGCGACGCCAAGCCCATGGTCTTCGCCGGGCTGTATCCCATCGAGGACACCGACTACGAGGGCCTTCGCGACGCGCTGGAGAAGCTCCGGCTCAACGACTCCGCCTTCAACTTCGAGCCCGAGACCTCGCTGGCCCTCGGCTATGGCTTCCGCTGCGGCTTCCTCGGCATGCTGCACCTGGAGATCGTGCAGGAGCGCCTGGAGCGGGAGTTCAACCTCTCCCTCATCGTGACCGCGCCCAGCGTGCGCTACAAGGTGATCACCACCCAGGGCGAGACGCTCGAGGTGGAGAATCCCTCCCGGCTGCCGCCCCCGGACAAGATCGAGCGAATGGAAGAGCCCTACGTGCGCGGCTCCGTCTTCGTGCCCTCCGAGTTCATGAGCGAGATCTACAAGCTCGCCCAGGAGAAGCGCGGCGAGCACAAGTCGCTGGAGTACGTGGGCAAGCGCGTGCACATCCTCTTCGACTTCCCCCTCGCCGAGATCGTGGTGGACTTCTACGACAAGCTGAAGTCCATCTCCAAGGGCTATGCGTCCTTCGACTACGAGTTCCTGGACTTCCGCGAGTCGGAGCTGGTGAAGCTCGACATCCTCCTCAACGGCGATCCCGTGGACGCGCTGTCCACCATCGCCCACCGGGACAAGGCGTACGAGAAGGGCAAGACGCTCACCGAGAAGCTCCGCGCGGTCATCCCCCGGCAGCTCTACGAGGTGGCCATCCAGGCCGCCATCGGCAGCCGGGTCATCGCCCGGGAAACCGTCAAGGCCATGGGGAAGAACGTCACCGCCAAGTGCTACGGCGGCGACATCACCCGGAAGCGAAAACTCCTCGAGAAGCAGAAAGAGGGCAAGAAGCGCATGAAGCAGGTGGGGAAAGTGGAAGTGCCGCAGGAAGCGTTCCTGTCGGTGCTCAAGAGCTGACGCGGTGAGCGAACTCGAGACTCGCCCCGACGTGACGCCGCGCCCGGTGGAGACCGCGGCCAAGCCGCGCCGCAAGTCCCTCGTCCGCGAGTACGGCGAGGCCATCGTGGTGGCGGTGCTGCTGGCGCTGGTCATCCGCGCCTTCGTGGTGCAGGCCTTCACCATCCCGTCCGGGTCCATGATGGATACCCTGCTGGTGGGCGACTACATCCTGGTCAACAAGTTCCTCTACGGGCCGGAGATCCCCTTCACCGACGCCCACCTGCCCGGCGTCCGCAGCCCGAGCCGGGGCGACATCATCGTCTTCAAGTACCCCAACGACGAGACCCGCGACTTCATCAAGCGCATCATCGCGGTGGGGGGCGAGACGGTGCAGGTCAAGGACAACCGCGCCTACGTGGACGGCAAGGCCCTGGACGAGCCCTATGTGCGCCCGGGCTCGGTGTCCGCCACGCCGGCGGGACACTGCGGCTATCTCTATGGCTGCGATCCCATCGTGGTGCCCCCGGGGGCCTTCTTCGTGATGGGCGACAACCGCGACAACTCGCAGGACAGCCGCTACTGGGGCTTCGTCAAGGCCGAGAAGATTCGCGGCAAGGCTTTCCTGATCTACTGGTCGTGGAACGGCGACCGCCACTGGCTCCGCTGGAGACGGCTGGGCAACTGGCTCCCGTAGGGCCGGCGCCCGCCGCGTCGGCGCCCCTGGACGGATGGGCGCCGCGGGCGGCACGGCTCGGCGTCTACCTGCACGTGCCCTTCTGCGCCAAGCGCTGCGGCTACTGCGCCTTCAATACCGCCCCCTATCTCGAGACCGCCGTCCCGCGCTTCCTGCGCGCCATCGAGGCGGAGATCGCGCTGGCCGGCGCCGCGCCCTGGGCGCGGGGCGTCCGGGCCGCCTCGGTATTCTTCGGGGGCGGCACGCCGTCGCTCCTCGCTCCCGCCGAGCTGGCCGGCATCCTCGACGCGCTCCGGGCGCACTTCCCGCTGGAAGCGGGCGCCGAGGTCACGGTGGAGTGCAACCCGGAGAGCGTCTCGCGGGATCGCCTGGCCGGTTATCGCGCGGCGGGGGTGAACCGGATCAGCCTGGGCGTCCAGAGCCTGGAGGACCGCGTCCTTCCCACCCTCGACCGGCTCCACACCGCGGCCGACGCGCGTCGCGCCTTCGACGACGCCCGCGCCGCCGGCTTCGACAATGTGAGCGTGGACCTCATCTACGGGCTCCCGGGGACGGACGGCGCCGGCTGGGAGCGCACCGTCGCGGGCGTCCTCGCCTGGGCGCCCGACCACCTCTCCGCCTATGCGCTCTCCCTCGACGAGGGCAGCATGTGGAGCGCGGCCGGCGTGGGCGGCCTCCCCGGCGAGGACGAGGCGGCGGCGCAGTACCAGACGCTCACGCGGCTCGCCCGCGCCGCCGGCTACGAGCACTACGAGATCTCCAACTACGCGCGCCCCGGCCGCCGGTCCGCGCACAACCAGCTCTACTGGCGGGCGGAGGAATATCTCGCGTTCGGCCCCGGCGCCTGCGGCTTCCTCGGCGTGGTGCGCTACGGCAACGAGAAGCCGCTCGACCGCTACTGCGGCACGCTGGAGGCCGGCCGGCTGCCGGTGGCGACGCACGAGACGCTGACGGCGCGCCAGCGCCTGGCGGAGCGGCTCTTCCTCGGGCTGCGCACCGCCGACGGCGTGCCCGAGGCGTGGCTGGACGAGCGCGTGAATCTCGAGCCGGAGCGCCTCGCTGCCTGCGTGCAGCGGTGGCGCGAGCGCGGCCTCCTGGAGACACGCGACGGGCGCGCGCGGCTCACCGAGGACGGATTCCTCCTTTCCGACGCCCTCTTCGTCGACCTCCTTTAGCGTAGAATGACGCCATGACACCGGACGCCAACCTCGACGAGCGCCGGCGCCAGGTCCTGGTGTCCATCATCGCGGAGTACGTCGAGAGCGCGGAGCCGGTGGGGTCGCGCTCCATCGCGCGCCGTCACATGCGCGGGCTTTCCGCCGCCACCATCAGAAACGTCATGGCCGATCTCGAGGAGCTGGGCTATCTCTCCCAGCCCCATACCTCCGCCGGCCGGGTGCCCACCGACAAGGCCTATCGCTTCTACGTGGATCATCTCCGCGGGATGCCGTGGGTGGACAAGGCCGCCGCGAGCGCGGCCGCGCGCGAGTCGGCGGCCGCCCCCGTGAGCGGCGTCGAGCGCCTCATGGCCGAGACCCCCGCCCAGCTCTCGCAGGGCACCCACATGACGGGCATCCTTCTCGCGCCGCCTCTTCAGCACACCGCGCTGGACCGCATCGAGCTGGTCCGGCTCGGCGAGGGGCGCGCGCTGGCGGTGGTGGTGACGGAGACGGGCTGGGTCACCACCCAGCCGCTCAGCGTCGAGGCACGGCTGACCCTCGACGACCTGCGCGAGATGGGCCGGAGCCTCACCCGGCGCTTCCGCGGCAAGACCTTCCAGGCCATCCTCGATGAGGTCGCCGCGCCCGCCGATCCCCTCGACCCGCTGTGGACGCGGGGGCGCGCCGTGCTCGACCAGGTGGTGGCGGTGCTGCGCGCGCGCACGCTCTACGTCAGCGGGGCCCTGAACATGCTCGACCACCCGGACCTCACCGACGTGGCCACGGTACGGCGGCTGCTCCACGCTTTCGAGGAGAAGGCGCGCCTCATCGATCTCCTCTCGCGCATCGCCCAGGAGCGGGGGGTCCAGATCATCATCGGCGCGGAGAACCCCCTGGAGGAGATGCGGGAGGTGAGCCTGGTGGCCTCGACCTACAGCTATCGCGACCAGGTGCTCGGGGTCCTGGGGGTGGTGGGGCCGCGGCGCATGGTCTACTCGGACGTCATCTCCATCGTGGATGAGACGGCCCGGCTCGTCTCGAGCTCTCTCTCGCGCGTCCGCCCCGAGCTCTACCTGCCCTCCTGACCCTCTCCGGGGGCCCCGCGCCCGTCTGCTATACTCGGAGATTGTCATGACCTATTCGCGAGATTCCTCCGACGACTGGGCCTCGGGATCCGCCGCCGGGGGCGCCAGCCCCGACCAGGAAGCGGAGCTGCTGCGTCTGCGCGAGGCCCTGGAGGCCAAGTCGCGGGAGGCGGACGCCGCCCGCGACCGGTACGTGCGGACGGTGGCCGAGTTCGACAACGCGCGCAAGCGCGCGGTGCGGGAGCGCGAGGAGCTGATCCGCGGGGCGAACGAGAGCCTCATCCGCGAGCTCCTGCCGGTCCTCGACAACTTCGAGCGGGCGCTCCAGGCGGCGCGGGGCGACGCCGGCGCCGCCGGGGTCACCGCGGGGGTGGAGCTCATCCAGCGCGAGCTGCTCCGCGTGCTGGAGAAATTCGGGGTGACCGCGTTCAGCTCGGTGGGAGCGCCGTTCGATCCCGAGCGCCACGAAGCGGTGGCGCGGGTGCCCGCGGCGGGGCACCCGGAGATGACGGTGGTCGGCGAGACCGCGCGCGGATACCTGCTCAATGGTCGTGTGCTACGCCCCGCCATGGTCACCGTGGCGATGAACGCCGACAGCGAGGCCGGCGAGCCGAACGCGGGCAACGCCTAGCGTGGCGCCCCAGAACCTCTACGCGATCCTCGGAGTAGCCCGCGACGCGGACGAGGCCACGCTCAAGAGCGCCTACCGCAAGCTCGCGCGGATGTACCACCCCGACAAGAACCCCGGGGACAAGGCCGCCGAGGAGCGCTTCAAGGAAGTCAACGAGGCCTACGCCGTCCTGTCCGACGCGGACCGGCGCGCCCAGTACGACCGCTTCGGAACGGTGAGCGGCGCGGGCAGCGGCCAGGACGTCGGCTTCGGGACCATCTTCGAGGACCTCTTCGAGGGCTTCTTCGGCGGCGCCGGCGCGGAGCGCGGGCGCCGCACGCGCGCGCGGCGGGGCGAGCATCTGCGCTACGACCTCGAGGTGACCCTCGAGGAGGCAGCCGAGGGCCTCGAGTCCAAGCTCCAGATCCCGCGCCTGGAAAGCTGCGAAGGCTGCAAGGGCACCGGACAGCAGCCCGGCACCAAGCCCGAGACCTGCAGCGCCTGCCGGGGCGCGGGCCAGGTGCGCTTCTCTCAGGGCTTTCTCACCGTGGCCCGCGCCTGCCCCCAGTGCGGCGGCGAGGGTCAGGTCAACCGCGCGCCGTGCAAGGACTGCCGCGGCCAGGCGCGCATTCGAAGGGAGCGGCTGCTCAAGGTCACCATCCCGGCCGGCGTGGAAGACGGCAATCAGCTCCGCCTCGGCGGCGAGGGAGAAGGCGGTCTCTTCGGAGGACCCCCGGGTGATCTCTACGTGGTCCTTCACGTGAAGCCCCACGAGATCTTCGTGCGACAGGGCGCCGACCTCTTCTGCGAGCTGCCACTCTCCTTCACCCAGGCCACCCTCGGCGACCAGGTGGAAGTGCCCGTGCTCGGCGGCAGGTCGGAGCTCAGCGTGCCTCCGGGCACCCAGCCCGGCGAGCAGCTCCGCCTGCGCGGCAAGGGCATGCCGCATCTTCGCGGGCGCGGACGAGGCGACGCCGTGTACCAGGTGATGGTGGAGGTGCCCACCAAGCTCACCGCGCGGCAGCGGGAGCTGCTCGAGGAGTTCCGCAAGGCCTCGGCCGAGCACGCGGGTCCGCTCTCGACCTCCTTCGTGGACCGGATGAAGAAACTCTTCGGCTCCTGATGGCGTTCTGGGAGCTCACCGTCCCGACCTCCCCCGAGACGGTCGAGGGGCTCACCAATTTCCTCTGGGAGCAGGGCGCGCTGGGCGTGGTCGAGGAGGAGATCCCGGGAGATCCGGCGCGGCTTCGCGCCTTCTACGCCGAGACCGTGTCGTCCACCCGCCTCCTGACATCGGTGGAGGCCTATTGCGCCTCGCTCCGCGCGCTCGGCTTCGCGCCGGGGCTCGAGCCCGCCATCGCGCCCCTGCTCGACGAGGAGTGGGCGAGCGCCTGGCAGCAGTCTTTCCCGCCGCTCGAGGTGGGTGAGCGCCTCCTGGTGGTCCCGCCCTGGGACACCGTGCCCACGCCGCCCGGCCGCCATCGGGTCGTCATCGAGCCCGGCCGGGCCTTCGGCACCGGCCATCACGGCACCACGGAAGGCTGCCTCACCTTGCTCGACCGCTGGCTGGCGGGCGCACGCCCCGCGCGTGTCCTGGACGTGGGCACCGGCACCGGCATCCTCGCCGTCGCCGCGGTGACGCTGGGCGCCCCCCGCGTCTTTGCCATCGACGTGGATCCGGACGCGGTGGCGGCGGCCCAGAAGAATGCCGCGGCCAACGGCGTGGCCGACCGCGTGCACGTGGGGCTGGGCGGGCCGGAATCCCTGCCGCGCACGAGCGCCTTCGATCTGGTGGTGGCCAATATCCTGGCCCATACCCACCTCGCGCTGCTGAAGGAGTATCGCCGTCGCGTGTCGCCCTTCGGCGCCCTCATCCTCGGCGGCATGCTCAATGGCGAGGAGGATCCGGTCACGCGCGCGCTGGTGCCCCTGGGCTTCACTCCGCGCGAGAGCTTCGAGCGGGAGGGCTGGACCTCGGCGCTCCTCGTCCGGGACGGCGTGTGAGCGGGGCGGGTCCGCGCGTTCACGTGCGGCCCGAGGCGGTGAGCGGGGCGCGCGTGGTGCTCGACGCCGAGGAAGCGCGTCATCTCCGGCGCGTCCTGCGCCTCCGGGTGGGAGACGTCGTGCGCGCGCTGGACGGGCGCGGCCGGGAGCTCACCGTGCGCCTCACCGCGCTGGGCGCGCGCTCGGCGGAGGGCGAGATCCTCGACTCGGCCACGCCGGCCCGCGAGTCCCCCCTGCACCTCACCCTCGCGCAGGGGCTGCCCAAGGCCGACAAGCTCGAGATCATCATTCGCATGAGCACGGAGCTCGGCGTGACGTCGGTGGTCCCGCTCTTGACCTCGCGCACCGTCCCCCTCGGCGAGGGCCGGGGCCGGCGGGACCGCTGGGAGCGCGTGGCGCGCGAGGCGGCCAAGCAGAGTGGCCGCGCCGTGGTGCCCGCGATCGTCGCGCCGCTGGAGCTGGCCGCCTGGCTGGCGGCGCGAGACCCGACCGGCCTCCTCGTCTGCCTCTGGGAGCGCGAGACCGCGCCGCTGGCCGAGCGCCTGCCGGCTGCCCGGCCCGCCCGCGCCACCGTGGTCGTGGGACCCGAGGGCGGACTCGCCGACGAGGAGGTGGCCGCGCTCGAAGCGGCCGGGGCCATTCTCGCCGGGCTGGGCCCGCGGGTGCTGAGGACCGAGACGGCGGGCCCGGTGGCGGTGGCCTTGCTGCAGGCGCGCTGGGGCGACCTGGGTGTGGGGACGGCGGTTTCGTCCCCATGATGCCGGCCTACGAGTACTTCGAGACCGCCGCCGGCATCGGCGTCATCGGCCGGGGCGCGACGGCAGCCGAGGCCTTCGTGCAGACGGCGCTCGCCGTATTCGCCCTCATCGTGGAGGCAGGCGGCATCGAGGAGCGAGAGCGGCGGGAAGTCCGCGCCCACGGGGACACGCTGGAGGCCCTCCTCGTCGCCTGGATCAACGAGTGCCTGTATGTCCACGACGTGGAGGGCTTCGTGGCCCGGCGGGTCGAGATCGAGGTCTTCGATGGCACCGCGCAGGCTGGAGGCGAGCGCTTGCGCCTGCATTCCTTCCTTCACGGGGAGGACGTGGACCCAGCCCGGCACCGGCTGGGCACCGTCGTCAAGGCGGCCACCATGCGCCAGGTCGCCGCTCGCGCCACCGACAGCGGATTCGAGGCCCGGCTCGTGCTGGACGTGTAGTGTCTAAAAAGAGACGGATCGGTCAATGCAGCGTGTCAGCCATACCACAGGAAAGTCGGACTCACCTTCCCGGCAACTCCAATAATGTCTTACATATTAATTACTTATATTCAATGATATCCAGTGGCACCCCGCTTGCTCTATACCCACACGATCATGGATCAGCAGACGACGATCCGGAAGCCGGTGAGCATCGAGGGCATCGGTCTCCATAGCGGCGAGATCATCCGACTCACCCTTTCCCCGGCCAGTAGCGATACCGGAATCCTGCTCCGGGCCCCGGACGGAACGCTGATCCCGGCCAATGCCGAGCATGTCGTGGATGGCCACTTCGCCACCACGGTGGGGTCGTTCGGCGTCAGGGTCCGCACCATCGAGCACCTGATGGCGGCCGCCGCCGGCCTGGGCATCGACAATCTCCTCGTGGACGTCTCCGGCGATGAGTTGCCCGGGCTCGACGGCAGCTCACGGGAGTTCGTCGAGCTGCTGGAGCGCGCGGGCCGCGTGGTGCTTCCGGCGCGCCGCGCGCCGATCCGCATCGAGGCGCCCATTCGCGTCGAGGACGGCTCGCGCTGGCTCCAGGTGCTGCCGTCCGACACCCTGCGGATCAGCTATACGCTCGACAACGATCATCCGGCGATCGGGCTGCAGGCGCTGTCCCTCGAGATCACCGAGTCCACGTTCGTGGATGAGCTCGCCCCGGCCCGTACCTACGGCTTCCTCAAGGACGTGGGCGCGATGCGGCAGCGCGGGCTGGCCCGCGGCGGTTCCCTCGACAACACCATCGTGGTGGGCAAGCGGGCGGTGCTGAACGACCACCTGCGGTTCCCGGACGAGTTCGTTCGCCACAAGATCCTGGATCTGGTGGGCGACCTCTTCCTGCTCGGCCGGCCGCTGGTCGGCCACGTGATCGCCCGCAACGGCGGCCACGCGCTGAACCATCGCCTCGTCGCCGCCATCCGTGAAGCGGCCGTGCCGGACCGCCGGCGGGCCCGCGGGCGCATGGCCGTCCCGGAGCGGTCGATGGCGCCCGTCCTCCGGGCTGCCTACCCGCCCGTCCCCGGCGTCGCCGCCGTCTAGCCTTCCCCGTCGCTCCCGCCCCCGAGGGGGCGATATAATGGTCCGGTCGTGGCCCAGCGCACCCTTGTCCTCTGCGTCCTCGCCCTGTCCCTGCTCGCGGCGCCCTCGCCGGCTCGGGCGGAGATCCGTATCAGCAACCTATCCGTCTTCTTCAACGACTTCGACGTCACCGTCCAGGTCGTCCTCCTGGGCGCCATCCCCGAGCCGCTGCATGCGAGCCTCCACTCCGGGGTCCCCACCCACATCCGCTTTCACGTGGAGCTCTGGCAGTACAGCCGACTCTGGGTGGAGCGCTTGATCCAGAAGCGGACGGTGGAGCGGCAGCTCACCTACAACGTGCTGACGAAGGAGTACCGCGTCGCCTCGCTCGAGGGCGAGCAGCGCGAGCCTTATCTCACCAAGAACCTCCGCGAGGCGCAGCGGGTGCTGTCTGACCTGCGCGTCTCTCGATTGGCGCCCGGCGCGGCCCTGGACACCAAGGAGCTCTACTACGTCCGCGTGCGCTCCGACGTCTCGCTGAACGGCGAGAACTCCTGGGTGGCCCGGATGGCGGGTGACGCCGCCGAGACGCCGTGGGTGCAGTCCACCCTCCTCACGCCGAACCGGAGCCAGTGATGCCGCTGGCGGCGCCCAAGGCCGAGCAGAGCAAGCGCAAGCGCAATCTCATCCTCATCAGCGCGACGCTCGTCGTGCTGATGGTGGGGAGCATCTTCGAGTTCGCGCTGCGCGCGCCCCAGCTCCCGGTGGCGTCGAACCTGGTGGTGCTCGCGCTCCTGAACCTCAACGTCATCGTCTTCCTCCTGCTGCTCGTCCTCCTCTTCCGCAACCTCGTGAAGCTGGGCTTCGAGCGCCGCCAGAAGGGTATCGGCGCCCGCTTCAAGGTGAAGCTCGTCCTCGCCTTCCTCTCCCTCGCGCTCGTCCCCAGCATCCTGATCTTCATCATCGCCTCCAACTTCATCACCACGTCGATCGAGGGCTGGTTCAAGCCGCAGGTGGAGCGCCCCCTCGACCAGGCCCTCGAGGTCGCCCAGACCTATTACCAGACCCTCGAGACCACCGCGCTCCGCCACGGCCGCTTCATGGCCCGCGTGGTGGAGCGCGAAGGGCTCATGTCCGACACGCAGCGCGAGCCCCTCGAGGCCTTCCTCGGCGAGCAGCGCGACCGGCTCGGGCTCTCGGCGGTGACGCTCTTCGACCGGCGCGGCCGCGAGGTGCTGCACGTCAAGGATCCGGCGCTGGGCGCGGTGGGCACGCGCGCCATCGCCCAGGGGAAGATCACCCAGGGCCTGGGCGGCCAGGAAGTGACCACCGTCCAGGAGCTCGACAACGGCGACATGATCCAGGCGGTGGTGCCGGTGCGGGACCTCGACCGCGAGGTCATCGGCACCTTGGTGGTGTCCACCCACGTGGCGCAGCGCCTGGAGAACCGCCTCCGCGGCATCAGCCAGGCCTTCCAAGAGTACAAGCAGCTCAAGCTGCTCAAGAACCCCATCAAGGGCATCTACATCCTGCTCTTCCTCCTGATGACCCTGATCATCGTCTTCTCCGCCACCTGGTTCGGCCTCTATCTCGCCCGCGGTATCACCGAGCCCATCCAGATGCTGGCGGAAGGCACCCGCGAGGTCGCCGCGGGCAACCTCAACTACAAGGTGCAGGTTCGCGCCGACGACGAGATCGGCATCCTGGTGGATTCCTTCAACCAGATGACCAGCGATCTCGGCTCCTCCAAGGCCAAGCTCGAGGCGGCGTACTCCGACCTCCAGGCGAAGCACGACGAGATGGAGATGCGGCGGCGCTACACCGAGACCGTGCTGGGCGCGGTGGCCACCGGGGTGGTCTCGCTGGACCCCGCGGGACGCATCACCACCATCAACGGCGCCGCCGAGCGGATGCTCGGCCTCGCCGCGCCCGGGGCGGCCATTCCGGAAGCCTCCGTGTTCCGCCGGCCGGAGTTCGCGGAGATCGCGGCCCTGGTCACCCGCATGGCGCGGCTGCGCGAGGGCACGGTGGAGCGCGAAGTGCACCTGCGCCGCGACGGCCAGGCCATCACCCTGCTCGCCTCCGCCACCGCGCTCAAGGGACCGGACGGCACCGACATGGGCATGGTGCTGGTCTTCGACGACCTCACCGAGCTGCTCAAGGCCCAGCGGCTGGCCGCCTGGCGCGAGGTGGCCCAGCGCATCGCCCACGAGATCAAGAACCCGCTGACGCCCATCCAGCTCTCCGCCCAGCGGCTCCGGCGCCGGCTGGGCGGGGACGGCAGCCCCGAGGAAAAGCGCCTCCTCGAGGAGGCCACCTCCACCATCATCCAGGAGGTGGACGGGCTCAAGCAGCTCGTGGACGAGTTCTCCCGGTTCGCGCGCATGCCCGCGCTGTCGCTGCGGCTCACCGACCTGGCCCGGCTGCTCGACGGGGTCTGCGTGCTCTATCGCGAGTCGCATCCCGCGCTGAGCATCCGGTCCGCGTTCTCTCCCGATCTGCCCCCCATCGAGGTGGATCCGAACCAGATCAAGCGCGCGGTGCTCAACCTCGTGGACAACGCGGTGGAGGCGGTGGGGCAGTCCGGCGAGGTGGTGGTGGAGACGGTCTGGCTCCCCGACGCCCGGCGCGCCCGCATCGCGGTGGCCGACACCGGTCCCGGCATCGCCAGCGAGGACAAGGAGCGGCTCTTCGTGCCGTATTTCTCCACCAAGACCACCGGCATGGGCCTGGGGCTGCCCATCGTCCATCAGATCGTGACCGATCACGGCGGCACCATCTGGGTGGAGGACAATCTCCCGCAGGGCAGCCGCTTCGTGATCGAGCTGCCCGCGGGCCGTCTCGCCGCCGCCCCCGCCCCCATCGAGGCCTGAGGGCGGCATGGCCGGCGAGCACATCCTCATCGTGGACGACGAGCGCGCCATCCAGGCGGCCCTGCGCGGCGTCCTCGAGGACGAGGGATATCGGGTCACCGCGGTGGGCTCCGCCGCGGAGGCGCTGGCCGGGCTCGCCGACGAGACCCCGGACCTCATCTTCCTCGACATCTGGATGCCGGGCATGGACGGCCTGGAGACGCTGGCGGAGATCAAGCAGCGCCGGCCCGAGTCCGCGGTGGTGATGATCTCCGGGCACGGCACCATCGAGACCGCGGTCAAGGCCACCAAGCTGGGCGCCTACGACTTCATCGAGAAGCCGCTGTCGCTGGAAAAGACCCTGCTGGCGGCGGTGCGGGCGCTGGAGCACTCGCGCCTCGAGCGCGAAAACCGCTCGCTTCGCGAGCAGCTGGAGCGCGGCCAGGAGCTGGTGGGCAAGAGCACGCTCATCGACGAGCTGCGCGCGCAGATCGCGGTGGCGGCGCCCACCAACGGGCGCGTGCTCATCCACGGCGAGAACGGCGCCGGCAAGGAGCTGGTGGCGCGGGCCATCCATACGCGCTCCGCGCGCCGCGAGGGCCCCTTCGTCGAGGTGAACTGCGCCGCCATTCCCGAGGAGCTCATCGAGTCCGAGCTGTTCGGGCACGAGCGCGGCGCCTTCACCGGCGCGGTGGCGCGGCACCGCGGCAAGTTCGAGGCCGCCAACGCGGGCACGCTGTTCCTGGACGAGATCGGCGACATGAGCCTCAAGACCCAGGCCAAGGTCCTGCGCGCGCTGGAGGAGCAGGCCTTCGAGCGGGTGGGCGGCAAGGAAACCATCCGGGTGGACGTGCGGGTGCTCGCCGCCTCCAACCAGGATCTCCCGGAGCTGATCGCCCAGGGCCGGTTCCGCGAGGACCTCTTCTACCGGCTCAACGTCATTCCCATCGAGGTGCCGCCGCTCCGCCGGCGCAAGGAGGACCTTCCCTCCCTCGTCGAGCACTTCATCGCGCTGTTCTCCGCCGAGAACGGCAAGCGGCTGAAGACGATGTCGGTGGAAGCCCTCGCCTACTTCCTCGCCTATGACTGGCCGGGCAATGTGCGCGAGCTCCGCAACATGGTGGAGCGCCTCGTCATCATGACCCCGCGCGACGTCATCGGGCCCGAGGACCTGCCGCCGCCGCTCCGGCCCAAGGACGCGGCCAGCGGGGCCGACGAGATCCAGCGCGAGAAGACCCTCAAGGAGGCGCGCGACGCCTTCGAGCGCGCCTTCATTCTCGCCGAGCTGCGCGCGCACGAGGGGAATGTCACGCGCACCGCCGAGAAGCTGGGCATCGAGCGCAGCCACCTCTACCGCAAGCTCAAAGGGTACGGGATCACCCCGCCCAAGAGCTGAGATCGTGCTCCGCGATCTCGGCGGCGGCCTGATCCTGAGACGCGCCACCGGGGCCGACGCGGAGGCGCTCGCCGCCTTCAACGCGGATCAGATCCGCTTCCAGGACGCGCCCGCACCCTTCGTCCCGCTGGGCGTGTGGACCCGTGACCTGCTCGAGGGCCGGCACCCGACCTTCACCCCGGACGACGGCCTCATCGTGGAGGAGTCGGGGACGGGCGTCATCGTATCCTCGATGCTCCTGGTCTCTCAGACCTGGGAGTACGGCGGGACGCCCGTTCGCGTGGGACAGGTGGAGCTGGTGGGCACGCGGCCCGAGTATCGCGGGCGCGGCCTGGTGCGCGCCCAGTTCGAGGTGTTGCACGAGTGGAGCGCGCGGCGCGGCGACCTCCTGCAGGTCATCTCCGGTATCCCGTGGTTCTACCGCCAGTTCGGCTACGAGATGGCGCTGCCGCGCGGCGGGGGGCCGCGCTTCGCACGCACCGATCTCGTCCCGCCCGCGCCCGGGGCGCCGCTCCCCTTCCGCGTGCGCCCCATGCGCGCCGACGATCTTCCCTTCGTGGTGGAGCTGGACGACCGCTCGCGCCGGCGGCTGCTCGTCTCGGTGCCTCGCGACGAGAAGCTCTGGCGCTACGAGCTGGAGGGGCATACGCCCGGCAGCGGCACCCGCCTCGAGCTGCGCATGCTCGAGACCGAGGGCGGCGAGCGCGCGGGCTTCATCGGCCACATCCCCGCGCTGTGGGCGGGGTCGGCCGCGCTGACGCACTATGAGGTCCGCCCCGGCCTCTCCTGGCGCGGTCCCTGGCCGGCGGTGCATGCCTATCTCACCGCCACCGGCGAGAGCTATCGGGCGCGCGGCGACGGCGCCTTCACGCAGATCCAGCTCTGGCACGTGGGCCTCGAGCACCCGCTCTACGACGCCGTTCGCTTCACCGACCGCTGGCGTCCCTTCGCCCTCTATGCGCGCATTGCCGATCTCGCCGCCTTCCTCGGCAAGATCGGCCCCGCGCTGGAGCGCCGTCTCGCCGCCTCCCCACTGGCGGGGCACAGCGGCGTCTTGACGCTGAGCAATTACCGCGAGGGTGTGCGCCTGGCCTTCGCGGACGGGCGACTCACCGAGCCGGCGCCCTGGCCACTGGCCCGCGACGTGGTGGGCCAGGAGTTCGGCCAGCCCTCGTCGGATCCGCGCCGCCCCATGGTCATGTGCCCCGGCCTCACCTGGCTCCAGCTCATCCTCGGCTACCGCAGTCTCGATCAGCTCCAGGAAGCCTTCCCCGACTGTCTCGTCCGCACGGGCGAGGCGCGCGCTCTCGTCAATGCGCTGTTCCCGCGCGCCCCCTCGGACATCTGGGCGCTGCTCTAGCGGGGGGTCCGCGTTTCGTGATACGAAGGGTTTCGCCGCTGCCGCGCCAGCGCCGTCGCCGGCCAGCCAGGCCAGCCGATTCACTCTCAAGGAGGCTCCGATGCGACGTCTGACCGTGCCGCTCCTCGCGCTCCTGACCCTCACGCTCCTCGCCGGCGCCGCCGGCGCCCAGCCGAAGGAGCCGATCAAGATCGGCCTCGCCGCCGCGGTCTCGGGGGGCTCCGCCGCCTCCGGCGAGGCCATCAAGCGCGGCCTCCAGATCGCGCTGGACGAGATCAACGCCCGGGGCGGCGTCCTCGGCGGCCGGAAGCTGGAGCTGGTGATCCGGGACGACGAGGGCAATCCCGCCAAGGGCGTCACCATCGCGCGCGAGCTGGTCGAGCGCGAGAAGGTGG
>Ga0134123_10000475_pt1 | contig 26405 bp, 18 predicted proteins | sample KB303_FD_96460 | JGI IMG/M metagenome (GOLD analysis project Ga0134123, IMG submission 96460) | Terrestrial soil microbial communities without Nitrogen fertilizer from Kellogg Biological Station, Michigan, USA - KB3-0-3 | ecosystem: Environmental > Terrestrial > Soil > Unclassified ...
CGTCGAGGTCGTCGGCCGAGATCCGCTGGCCGCGAGGGTGCGCGCTCTCGTCGCGGTCGGTGAGGGCCACCACGCGCAACGGCCCGAGGTCTTCGACCCGCCCGTGCCGCAGCACGCGGATGCCGGCCTCCTCCAGCCGGCGCGCCATCTCCTCGCGGGCGGCGTCGCCGAGGTCGCGGGCATGGTTGTTGGCGACGCTCGCGGCCACCACGTTCAGCGCGCGCAGCCAGTCGAGAGCGAGGGCGGAGGGCATGGCGAGCCGCATGGGTCCGAGCCCCTCCGGGACCTCGTCGACCAGCACGCCTTCGAGGTTCACGATCAGCGGACAGGCCCCGAGCCGTGCCCGCATCTCGCCGCGGACGCGCTCGCCGACGCCCGGCCGCGACAGCATGCGCAATACGTCGCGGCCGAAGAAGGTGTCGCCCGCGAAGCAGAACATCTGCGCGGCGGCGGGGTCGGAGGGGTCGACCGCCAGGCTGGGATCGGGCGGCGCGTAGACCTGCACGATGTAGCTGGTCGTGCGCGACTCCGACATCTTGGAGTAGTCCTGCGAGTTCGCATGCAGCACCGCGAGCGGCCGCGCTCGGAAGTGAGATTCCTGGAGCCGCATCTGGACGTATTGGGCCCCTCGCGAATCGAGATGCGCGGGCTGCTGCAGTCTCGCCACCGCGTCGAGATCGTTCGCCGCCAGGACGTTGAGCACTTGCTGGTCGCGCACCAGCGCCTCGCCCAGCGGCAAGTAGTGGGAGAAGTCCGTCGACTGCACGATGAGAGTGTCCGCGGTCACCACGCCCTCGAGATCGGCGACGAGCCGCTCCCACTGCTCGCGCGTGGAGGAGATGGCGATGGCGATGGGGACGACGGGCGTGTCGGGGAAGAAGTGCCGGAGGAAGGGCAGGAGGGCCCCGATCGCATGCTCGCGCGCGAAGAGCGCCGAGTCCTCGACCAGCTCTCGGTTCTTCAGCAGGAGCTCGACGTCCGCCGCGCTGACCGCTACGGGCCCGAACACTGTGTCGAACGAACGCCGCGTGGTCGCGAAGGGCCGCCGCGCCCGCTTGTAGTGGTCGGGGAGAAGCACGACGATCTTGCGGTAACGCTGCCCCTCCGCGATGCGGAACCCGCGCACCATGAGGTCGGCGGCGAGCAGGTGGTGCGGGACGGTCAGGCCCGAGACCCTGCGCCGCGCCACCGGCGGTTGTGGGTTGGCGCGCAACGCGCTCAGGAAGACCTCGGCCCGCGTGAATTGAGGTGGGAAGCGCGCGCTGGCTGGCTGGCCCGCTGTCCTTCCGGCTGCCGGCGCGCACGCGAGGAGCGCCCCGAGCAGCAGCGGACGAACGATTCGCGTGCGGCGGGGCATGGGAACGGCTCGAGCGCTGCGCGGCCTGCGCCGGCCTCGAGCATAGACGGCTCGACCGCTGCCTCCGATGTACGATCGAAGCCCGTGCTGGCGGGTTGAAGGGAGGTTGGGATGCTCAGGCTGCTGACGCGACCCCCTGTCACTTTCGTCCTCGCCCTCACCGCGTCGGCCGCGCTCGCCGCGGCCACCGCGACGACCTCGCCGGAGTGGCCGCAGTGGCGGGGCCCCAATCGCGACGACGTCGCTCAGGAATCGGGGCTGCTCGCCAAGTGGCCCGAGGCCGGCCCGCCGCTGGCCTGGAAGGCGAGCGGCCTGGGAGGCGGCTTCTCGAGCGTCGCCATCTCCGGCGGCCGGATCTTCACCATGGGCGACCACCAGGGGAGCCAGCAGGTCATTGCGATGAACCTGGCCGACGGCAAGATCGCGTGGACGGCGAAGGTCGGCCCGGTCTGGGAGGACGAGTACGGCGGACCGCGCGGAACGCCAGCCGTCGACGACGAGCGCGTCTACGCGCTGGGCACCGACGGCGACCTGGTCTGCTTGAACAAGGTCACCGGCAAGGAGCTGTGGCGGAAGAACCTCGCCCGCGATTTCGGCGGCAGGATGATGTCGAGCTGGATGTGGAGCGAATCGCCGCTGGTCGACGGCGACCGGCTGATCGTGACGCCGGGAGCGCCCGCCGCCACGCTGGTGGCGCTGGACAAGAAGACCGGCAACCCAGTGTGGCGCGCCGCGGTGCCACGGCTCGGCGACAAGGGAGCCGACGGCGCCGGCTACTCCTCCGTGGTGATCTCCAACGGCGGCGGTGTCAAGCAGTACGTCCAGCTGACGGGGCGGGGGCTGGTCTCGGTGCGGGCGCAGGACGGCAAGTTCCTCTGGGGCTACAACAAGGTCGCCAACGACGTGGCGAACATTCCGACCCCGATCGTCAAGGGCAACCGCGTCTTCGCCTCGACCGGCTACCAGACCGGCAGCGTCCTGCTCGAGCTCGTCCGTGCCGGCGACGGTGTGCAGGCGAAGGAGGTCTACTTCCTCCCCGCCAAGACGTTGCAGAACCACCACGGCGGGCTGGTGCTGATCGGCGACCACATCTACGGCGGACACGGGCACAACCGCGGCGCGCCGATCTGCGTCGAGATGGCGACCGGCAAGGTGGCCTGGGGCGGCGAGGGAGCGAGCGCGAGCCATGGCGGCACCGGCTCGGCGGCGGTCACCGCGGCCGACGGCCATCTCTACTTCCGCTACCAGAACGGTCGCATGGTCCTCATCGCGGCCACCCCGAGCGGCCTGCAGGTGAAGGGCGCGTTCGCCATCCCGGGCGTCGAGCATCCGAGCTGGTCGCACCCGGTGGTCGCCGGGGGCAAGCTCTACCTGCGCGAGCAGGACAACCTCTACGTGTACGAGCTCAAGGGCGCCTGAGGCCGCGCCGGTCTCAGCATGTCGACCAACGCCGATCGCCTTCGTGTCTTTCTGAGCTCGCGCATGGCGGTGCTCTCGGATCTCCGAGCGGTCCTCAAGGATGCGCTCGAGCGACAGGGTCTCGACGTTTTCGTCTATGAGGCAGACGCCGGAGCGCGCCCAGAGTCCCCCGAACAAGCGTCGCTCGCCGAACTCGAGCGCGCCGACATAGTCGTATTAGTTGTCGAGCATACTTACGGCGAGGTGACCGAGCGTGAGTATGACCACGCTCGTGCACGCGAGAAACCCTGCCTGGTTTACGTGCGCCTAGGTGCGACGCCTCAGGATCCGGAGCAAACGAGGTTTCTTGCGAAGCTCAGCGGCCCGCGAGGTGTTTCGAGCCGCGACAGCTTCCGCGACGCGGTCGAGCTTGCCGGCAAGGTCGCACACGACATCCAGGCTTGGATGGTGAGGGAGTTTCGCCGGATGTCGGCGGCCACGGCGAACCAGTCGATATCCCCGCGACAGAGCTCGCAATTTGCGATCGACATGGGGCGACTCCGGACCGCATCCTCGTCTGGTTTGGAGACCGGGGGGCCCGCGGACCTCTTGGCTTGGCAGCTCCGGCTTTGGTTCGATGCCCTCGGATACCCGCTCGACGGCGAAGCTTCGCCTGCCGGTCGATTCGTTGAATTCGTCGTACGTATTCCCGAGCGCAGACGATTCCGAAGCGTGCTCGTACGCGCCAAGGATTCTGAAGTCCGGGCGCCGGACATACAGGACTCCCGTAAGACGCTGGAAGCCCGTGCCGAGGTAGGTCGAGTGGACGAGTGCTGGATCGTCGCCCCGCAACGTGTCTCGCCTGCCGCCCGGGCCGCGGCGGAAACGGATGAGAACATATTTGTGTTCACCTTCGACGAGGTGATCGAAGAAGACGTCGACTTCACCCGCTACCTCGAATGGCTTGAAAGCGAGGCCAAGCGCGAGCGGATCGACGAGTTCTACGTTCCGCTCGCGGCATCAGCCAAAGAGGTTTCCGCCGACGGGGAGCCGGTGGGGACCAGCACCTACGAGGATGTGGGTGCGTACGTGGATCAATGGCTCCGCGATCCATCCGCCGAACACGTGAGTCTCCTCGGGGAGTTCGGCACCGGCAAGTCGTGGTTCGCGCTCAAGTGCGCCGTGACGCTGGCGCGCCAGTATCGCGAGGCGCGGCGGGACCACACGCCACGCCCCCGTATTCCCCTACTGGTTCGGCTGCGCGACTACGCGAGAGGCTTCAAGGATGTTGGAGCGCTGCTCACCGACTTCGTGTTCCGCGAGCATGCGATCAACGTCCCCACCTACACCGCGCTCGAGGCACTCAACCGTCTCGGCAGGCTCCTCTTTATCTTCGACGGGTTCGACGAGATGGCGGCGCGGGTAGATCGCCAGAAGATGACAGACAACTTCTGGGCGATGACGGAGGTGCTCGGCCCCGGCTCCAAGGCGATTCTCACTTGTCGCACCGAGTACTTTCAGTTCGCGCAGCAGGCGCGCGACGTGCTGGGCGGAAAGTTTCGCAGCAGCAGGGCGCGGGACACGACCGACGCGGCACGTTTCCAGGTCGTTGAGCTGGAAATGTTCGACCGACGTCGCCTCGAGCAAATCTTCTCCAAGAAGGCAAGTCCGCGGCAAGTCCAAATGGTCCTGGCGAACGAGAACCTCATGGACCTCGCGAAGCGCCCAGTCATGGTTGACCTGCTCCTCGAGGCGATGCCGGCGCTCGACGCCGAACGCGCCGACTTGGCCCAGGTCTACTACCTGGCGGTCAGACGCAAGATGGAGCGGGACATCGGCCACCATCGCACATTCACGTCGATGGCTGAGAAGATGTTCTTCATGTGCGAGCTCTCGGCGGAGATGCTCTTCACCGAACAAATGAAGCTCCATTTCAAGTCGTTCCCCGACCGCATTCGTCAGTACTTCGGGAGCCGAGCGCAGGTCGCCGAGGAGGACTACTGGCATCACGACCTCCTATCGCAAACCATGCTCGTGCGCGACGACGACGGGCACTACGCACCGGCGCATCGGTCGCTGCTCGAGTTCTTCGTGTCCTACAAGCTAGCCGCGGAGGTCGGTGCCATTCGCGATGAGTACCTGACGGCACTTCGCTCTGAGGGAGAGACGGGAGAGGATGACGAACCTGCTACTTACCGCTGGTCAACGTTCTTTGCTGCGGAGGCGGCTGGGCGACCGCGGCCAGCACCGCTCGCGGCGTTCACTCTCGACGACGACGAGCGGCTAGCGTCTGGTTGGGGGCGCGCCAAGGTAGACGGAACCTTAGGGACGCTGATCTTCCTCCTGTGCAGCGAAGAGAGCATCAGAGCGACGCTGGCTTCGAGCGGCGTCACACCTCCCGCATCGTCCCATTACGTTTCGCGGCTGCTGTCGATCCTCGGGCAGCAGGGCCGATTGGGAGCCGTAGAGCTCGAGGGCGCTCTCGTCCACGGATTGCAGCTTCGCGACGTGGACATGTCGGGCGCCCGGCTGGCTCGCACTCAATGGCTAGATGGACGTATCTCGAACGTCAGACTGGATGGCGCCGATCTTAGCGGTGCGCGGTTTCAGAAGATGGAGCTTTCTGACGTCACATTTGTTGACGGGAACCTGACCGCCGTCGAGCTGGGCGGTGGAACTTCCGTATCAGCGACATTGCGTTCTGGTGCCTGGGCGCGCTCGTCGTGCGGTGACGTGGTCGTTGTCGACTCTGCCGACGGACGTTTCTTTGTCGTTGACCCTCAGGCGTGCGTAGCCGTTCAGGTGACCCCGAGCTTTGAATCGTCGAGCTGGAATTCAGAAGTCGAGGGTGTGGTGGAGTGCCCCCCGTTCGGCCGCGTGGATTTCGGTCCAAGGCCATCGCATGTTCCCGGCTTCGGTATCACAGCAAAGTGGCGGAACCCCGTCCTGTCAGGGGACGTTGAGCTGATCTATGAAACCCGGACACTGGCTCCGGATGTCGATGAAGAGATTGTGGTGACGCTGTCACGGGAGTCGAGGGCTGAGCTGATTCGAGGCAGGTTTGTCGATGCTAGCTCGCGCGGGGAGAGGGCCCCGGAGGACATCTTTGCGGCGGTGTCACCATCGGGCCGAATGCTCGCTGGAATCCGAGGCTCCTCTGCTGTTTCGAGGGCCGTTGTCCTGCACGAGCACGGTAAGGAATTGTCGCTCGCTGGCTCCAATGTTAGCTGGAATTCGAGGGGCTCTTTCAGTCCGGGAGAATCCCTCATAGCGTTCAGCGAAGGTCAGGGTTCAGTCGGGTTCTGGCGGACCGACACCGGAGTGTTTGTGGCGCGCTTCACGGTGCCGATCGCCCTGGTCGGCGCGGCCGTCGAGGGTGCTGTTGGATTATCGCCGGAGGTTCTGCAATTTTCTGTAGTGCCGCCTGGTGGTTGGCCGATCGAGAAACCCAGCCCTGTTTCGGGACCAGCGGCTGAGGTTTAGTCCGGACCTGCGCCGGCGTGACGGCAGTGCGGCCTCATCCCGCTCGGAGACATGAATGCGGCCGGCGTGCAAGCGGCTCATCCTCAGCGCTGGTCAACGATGACTACGAGCGCGCCGGCGGCCGGCGAGCCGAGGTTGCCGCAGCGGTCGCGGGCGACGATGCGCAGCAGGTGCGTGCTACCGGCACGCAGGCCGCGGGTGTCCCAGAGGAAGCCGACGGCGCCGCCGCGCGGACGCGTCGCCTGCAGGCGGCCGTCGACCCAGAGCTGGACCTCGACGACGCCGCGGTCGTCGGTTGCCCGTGCTCGCACCGGGACCTTGCCGCTCACGTGCGCACCGGGAGTTGGCGAGCGCATCACCACCTGTGGCGGCTGGCGGTCGGCGCAGGTGGCTCTGAGCCAGCTCGCGCCGTCGAGGCGCAACGTTGCGAGGCGCATCGAGAGGCCGACGAGGTACTGGCCGCGGCGGCGGTAGGCGTGGGTGACCGCGGAGCCTTCGCGGGCCGTGCCGTCGCCGAAGTCCCACTCGCATTGCCAGGGGCCTGGCGCCTCGAACGTCGTCTGCCGGAATGTGCAATCGAGCTCATCGCAGGACATGGCGAGGTCGGCTCGCGGGGTGCCTCCGGCGGTGGCGGGGAAGGCGAGGCGCTGCAGGAAGTCGGTGACCGCGGCCTTGGGCTCGCCGTTCTCGCGGAAGAGTCCCGAGGTCTCGCCGGAGGAGTCCCGGAGCTTGTAGACGAACGCGGCGGTGACGCGGTAGTTGCCGATGTCGTTGCAGCGCGGCCAGTCGGGGGCGCCGGTCAGGTAGGTGAGCGCCTGCTCGAGGTACTCGCGCTGGCGTGCCTCGCCCACCTCGGCGCTCTGCCAGCCGAGCTCGGTGATCCAGATCGGCTTGTTGGCGAGCGACGGCGCCGCCGCCGACAATGGGTAGAGCTTGCGCGAGAGCAGGCGCACCAGCCACTCGCCAGGGCCGTCGTCGTCGAGGACGTTCTGGTGCACGGAGACGACGTCGACGTCGTCCACCGCGGCGCCGTCGCCGTAGACTGTCGACTCGAGCTGCCGCAGCAGCTCGACGGTGCGATTCGTCGCGGCGCTCGACAGGGCCGGCGCCACGATCAGCGCACCCGGGGCCTCGGCGCGGATGACGACCGCTGCCGCGTGCAGGAGATCGACGTAGCGCGGCTCCTCGTCGAGGTCGCGCTGCCAGCCGATGCCGGGGCCGAGGTCGTTCACGTCGGGCTCGTTCCAGATCTCGTAGGCGGCGATGCGGCCGCGGTAGCGGTGGGCGATGCGCTGCACGAAGTCGCGCCAGGGCGCGAGGTCGGTGGGAGGGACGGTGCCGTGCGCGCCGCCGCCTGCCCACTCCGGCGTGTGGCTGAGCAGCGCCAGCACCTCGACGCCGTGCGCACGCGCGGCGTCGACCTCACGGTCGAGCTCGGCGAGCTCCCAGACGCCCGGCGCGGGGTTGACCGCCGACCAGCGGACGGTGAGTCGCACCCAGCCGAGCTGTGCCGCCCGCACGCGGTCGTAGACGGTCGTTCCCTGGACGTTGACGCCGACGAGCACCGGCCGCGACGTGCAGCGCGCAGGCTGCGCCGCTACGGCCGTCGCGCCGGCGAGCGCGGCGGCGGCGACGGCGAGCGCGGCGAGGAGCGGCAGCTTCATCGACACGATCCTCATCGCCACGAACGGGCCACGGTGAGCAGCGCGCTCCGGCGCAGGACGTCGCCGCCGAAGGTCTCGTAATGCCGATGGTCGAGCAGGTTGGTGGCGCGCACGCCCAGTTCCCAATCCGTTCCTACGCGGTGGCTCAGCGCGAGGTCGACCTCGGAGTATTCGGGAACGATGCCGCGCGCACTCGCCGCGGACCACTCGAGCTCCGGCTGCCATCGCCACTCCGCTGCGACGCGCAGCTCCGGCCCGCCGTAGGCGAGCGTTACCGCGAACCGATGGTCCGGCGCGTTGGCGACGAGCACGTCGCCGCGTGCCGCGCGTTCGGGGATGAAGTCGAGGAGCGAGTAGGCGAGCGTGGATCGCCATCGGCGGGCGATGAAGACGCGGACGGCGAGGTCGGCGCCGCGCGCCGTCGCCTCGCCGGCGTTGGCGAACGACTGCACGACAGCGGGGGAGCCGTCGGGAAGACTCGCGAGTCCGGTGCGGACGCCCGGATCGACGAAGCGCTCGAGCGTCGCCAGGAAGAGCGACGCGATCTCGGGCGGCACGCTCCCCGGCACTGTGTAGCGCGGGTACGCCGCGGCGACCCCGGGCAGCAGGGAGCTGATGAGGTCGCGGTGACGGCTATGGTAGACGTCGAAGTCGAGCCGCACCCTGCGCCCGAGGCGGCCGCTGTATCCCGCCTCCAGGCGGCTCACCGACTCCGGCCGCAGCTGCGGGTTGCCCAGCGCGAGGACGGGCACGCGGTCGAAGCCGAGGTCGAGGCCGTAGGCGTCCTGGAGCGGCGATAGGTCGAGCGGGTCCCGCAGCGGCACGGCGAGCGCCCGTTGCTCGGCGCTGGGCCGCAGGAAGCCACGAAAGGCATCGACATGCAGCGTCTGCGCGCGGCCGAGGCCGAAGGCGAGTCCCAGCTGCGGTGAGAAACGCGAGTGGCTGTCAGGGCCACGGTCGATGCGGGCGCCGAGCGTGGCGTGCGCACGGCGCCCGAGGTTGAGATCGCCGCTTCCCCACGCGCCTTGCAACGAGTCGTGGACGCGGTCGCCGAGCCAGGTCTCGCGGCCGTTCGCATCGCGCGAGCTCGCGAGCTCGCCGCGCACGGCGATGCCACCGGCGAAGCGCGCGCCGTCGCCGATCGTGCGCTCGCCCTCGAGCTCGATGGCGTAGCGGTCGGCGTCGAGCCAGCGCTCGCGCCCGAGGCCAAGCGCCTGCTGGCGGCGGCTGCGGTAGCCGCTCCAGCTCGCTCGCAAGTGGGCGTTCGGCGTCGCGAGCTCGAGCCGCGTCCACGGCGCGGCGGCGTCGACGACCTGCTGGCGGTCGAGCTCGCCGCTGCTGAGCATGCCCGCGAAGCTGGCTGTGCCGGCCGCCAAATGCATGCTCGCGCGGGCTCCGAGCTCGCGATCCACGCGCACGTCGAGCTCGCTCGCGCGCTCGCCGCCGCCGGCGAGCGGCAGGCGCTCGCGCGGCGCGCCGGGATACTCGCTCTCCGTCACCCGCGAACGCGCGAACCCGGCGCTGCGGTCGAAGCCGCCGCTCATCGCGAGGCGCGTGGCGGCGAAGAGCGGCCCGCTCCAGCCCGTCCACGCACGCGCGGTATCGCGCTCGCCCGCGGCGAGGCGGACTTCGCCGCTCGGCTCGGCGGGCCGGCGGGTGACGAGATTCACCACGCCTCCGTACGACGCTGTGCCGGCAGGATCGACGTCGCTCACCGCCGCGCTCGGCGCCGTCGCGGAGCCGTACGCCGAAGCCGGCAGCGATCCGATCGCGAACGCGAGAGCCCACCCGCAGCCCACGGCGCGGCATGAGGGCGAGACACGGACCACCACACCTTCGAGCAAGGATCGAATGCTACGCGGGCTCCGCGAGCCATCGCGATGAGGGGCGCATCACGCTTCTTACGCGCAACGGCGCACCGCGATCGATCGGACCGCGGTGTGGAGCGTGGTGCCTTACCGGTCTCTGCCAGGCAGCTCCCAGTTCCCGACCTCCGGGTAGTAACGGAGGTGGTAGACGACCGTCGCCGTGTCGCTCGCGTGATCGCCGGCCTTGCGCACGCGGATCTCGCAGCTGTGCCCGGCATAGCGGGAGTAGTTGAACGGGCGCCGCGAGAAGACCTTGTACGGCCCGTTGTGCTGGCAGTCGGCCTCGTAGCCGTTGGCGCTGAACACCAGCTCGAGGTCGTAGTTGTAGCTGCGGATGACTTCGGCTGAGTCCACGTCGTCCCAGGCCCCCGTCAGGGTCGCTTTGACGATGCGCACGATGCGGGGAGGCGGGTAGTGGCGCTCCAGGACCGCGCGCACTTCCTCCGGCGTCGGCGGTGCCGGTGCGGTGATCCACTCCGGCTCGAAGCGGAGGGTCCCCACGACGCTGTCGAAGGGCTCCTTGTCGGTGTAGTGGTAGAAGCTCCCGAAGACTTCCTCGACGCAGGCGACGAGCGCGCTACCGATCGCGCCCCGCTTCTCCAGCGTGACGAGGAAGGGGCCCTCTCCGGGCGGCGGCTTGACCACGAACGCGATCTCGCCTCGCTCGTTGGGGTCGCTGCGCAGCGCCTCGGCGTAGCAGTTCCTCGCGCCGCTGCGCACGCCGGGAACGAAGGCGCCACCCATCTTCGCGTCGAGCCCGGCGAAGTCGGTATCGAGGTCCACGCCCCCGACCGGGATGCGGATCATGGCGGGTGGGGTGGCTCCCGGTACGGGAGAGCCGCACGCCGTGGCCGCAAGGGCCAAGGGGAGCACCAGGCGAGCGAGCCCCTGAGACGTCTTCAGCCGTCGCATTCGATTACCAGATCACAGCCGTGCGATGGAGCGGTCTACCGTCGTAGTGTGGTTAGACGCGGGTCTGAGCGCCGGCGAAACCGGCGGAGCCCCGTCAGAGCCGAACGGCGCGCACGAACAGTGGGATGCGCACCGTGCGGACGGTCGACTCGTCGCCGAACAGCGGCGCGAGCTCGTCGCGCACCAGCTCCGCCGGGTCCTCGCCGGTGGCCTCGCGATAGGCGTGCGCGCCGCTCCAGGTGCGCACGTAGTCGAGCGCGCCGGCGAGCGTCCAGTCGACGGTGAGCGTGAAGGGCGGCGCCGCGATCGGCTCACCGGGCATCGCGATCGATTCGTACTTCGCGTCGACGTAGCGCACGCGGGGATCGAAGTACGGGTGCAGCACCGCCCAGTAGAGTCGGTGGAAGGCGCGGTCGAAGGGCGGCTCGCAGATGGCGGTGTGGTACGTCCACGCGGCCAGCACGCCGCCGGGCCGCGTCACGCGCTCGACCTCGGCGAAGAAGCTCGCAAAGTCGAGCCAGTGGAGCGCCGCAGCGACGGTGACGAGGTCGACGCTTCCGGCATCGAGCCCGGAGCGGTCGGCGGTCGCCAGGCGGTACTCCACACGCGGATGCGGCGGCGCGTGCGCGAGCTGCTCGGCGCTCTTGTCGGTGGCGACCACTCGCGCGAAGTGCGGCGTGAGCCCGAGGGCTGCCTGCCCGTTGCCGGTCGCGCAGTCCCAGGCGAGCTCGCGACGGTCGACTTGCCCGGCGAGCCACTCGTAGAGCTCGGGCGGATACGTCGGTCGAGCCCGCGCGTAGGTCGCGGCGAGCGGCGAGAAGTCGGGTGCCGGCGCCGGTTCGCCGATAGTCTGCCGCGCGCCGTCCTCAGCCGTCACCCGGCGACCCTAGCTCACCCGGCACGTCGCGGCCTACCGAAGGGGTGCCGCTAGGTGTTGAGCTCGCGCCGCGAGAACTCCCACATCGACAGGGCGAGCACCACCGTGGCGCCGAGCAGGCTCGCCGCGATGGCGAAGCCGGCGTGCTCGCCTTTCTTGGCGAACAGCTGCACCGGCATCGTCCACGGATAGAAGCGGCCGAAGCGCGACTGGCCGATGATGAAGCCGGCGACGGTGGCGGTCATCCCGGCGGCGACGGCGACGGTGAAGCTGCGCCAGCGGATCGCCACCCAGAGCTGGATCGCCGCCATGAAGAGCCCGGCGACCACCATCGAGGTGCAGAGACGCAGCAGCCAGAAGAGCGGCGGCCAACCGCCGATGCCGGTGTCGGCGCGGAGGAAGGTGAGCGCCCAGCCGCCGAGCGCGATGAGCCCGACGAACAGCAGCGCGGTGGTGAGCAGCAGCGCGACGAGCGCGGTCCACTTGGCGAGGTAGTGGACGGAGCGCGGCACCGGCAGCGCCAGCAGGTGCTTCCACTGCCGATCGGAGTGCTCGAGCCCGGCGAGCAGCGCCGCCTCGAGGGTGACGAAGAGCGGCATCATCAGGAACGCCCAGAGCGCGAAGGAGGCACCGGCGAACGCCTTCCACGCCGCTTCGCGGGTTTGGCCCACCTCCAGCTCGGTGAGCCCGAACTGCAGCACGCACAGGGTGACTACGACCGCCGGCGTGACGCCGCACATGCGGAGCGCCAGCGTGCGGCGGAGCTTGAGTGTCTCGGCCGAAAGCGCGCCGGCGAGTGCGCGGAAGTAGGAGCTCATGCGCGAGGCGCCTCCGCGCGCGTGAGGGCCAGGAACAGCGACTCGAGCGAGGCGTCGTCAAGCGTCAGCCGCGCGACCTCGACGCCGCCCTCGACGAGCAGCCGGTTGATCTGCGCGCTGGTGCGGCTGCGCAGGGCGACCACCAGCGTGCCGTCGCCGTCCGGCGTCACCGCCTCCCCGGCGGCTGCGAGCTCGCAAAGCGCCCGCGCCGGATCGTCGCACTCGATCACCAGTCGCGGCGGCGCGCACCGTCGCAGCTCGTCGAGCGTGCCCTGGAAGAGCAGGCGCCCGCGGTCGAGCACTCCGAGGTGTGTGGCGATCAGCTCGATCTCGGCGAGCAGGTGACTCGACAGGAAGACGGTGATGCCGCGCTCCGCCGTCAGGCGCCGCAGCAACGCGCGCAGCTCCTGGATCCCCGCCGGGTCGAGCCCGTTGGTGGGCTCGTCGAGGATGAGGATGCGCGGCTCGGCGAGCAGCGCCAGCGCGAGCGCCAGCCGTTGCCGCATGCCGAGCGAATAGGTGCGGACGAGCCGGTCGGCGTCGCCGGCGAGCTCGACGACTGCCAGGACCTCGCCCACCCGCCGCTCGGCAACGCCCACCAGGCGCCGGGTGACCTCGAGGTTCTCGCGGCCGGTCAAGTGGCCGTAGAGCGACGGGCTCTCGACCAGCGCGCCGACGTGGGCGAGCGCTCCACGGCGGCGCGTCGTGAGCGCCTCGCCGAAGATGGCGATGGTGCCGCCGCTTGGTTGCAGCAGGCTCAACAGCAGGCGGATGGTCGTCGTCTTGCCGGCGCCGTTGGGCCCCAGAAAGCCGTAGATCGCGCCCGCCGGCACGGCGAGGTCGAGCTCATGGACGCCGAAGCCGCCGGCGAAGCGCTTGCTCAGGGCGTGGGTCTCGATGGCGTTCATCGTGCGGACATCAAGCGGGCGGAGAGTTTCCCGCCAGAACAACGCGACGCCTCGTCGATTCTTTCGGCGAGCTGCGCCGCGAGCACTCGCGCGACCTTGCCGCGAGCCGTTCGGGTATCGTCGCCCCATGGACCGACGCGAGTTCCTCCGCCTCACCGGCATCGGCATGGGAACGCTGGTGGTGCCGGTGCTGGGCAGCCCGGTGGCACTCTCCGGCGCCACGACCGCGATCCCCACCGCCGACCGCAAAGAGCTCGCCGCGGTCGCGCTCGACGCCGCGCGGTCGCGCGGCGCCACCTACGCCGACGTGCGCATCGGCCGCTACCGCAACCAGTTCGTCGTCACCCGCGAGGACAAGGTCGAGAGCCTCACCAACACCGAGTCGTTCGGCGTCGGCGTGCGGGTGATCGCCGAGGGCACCTGGGGCTTCGCCGCCACCAACCAGGTGACCAACGACGGCGTCGCCGCCGCCGCTCAGCGCGCGGTGGCGATCGCCAAGGCCAACGCGCGGCTGCAGAGCGAGCCCGTGGTGCTGGCGCCGGTCCAGGGCGCCGGCGAGGTTTCCTGGCGCACGCCGATCGAGAAGGACGCCTTCGCGGTGCCGATCGGCGAGAAGGTCGACCTGCTGCTCGCCGTCAACGCCGCCGCGCTCAGAGCGGGCGCCAAGTTCATCAACTCGCAGCTCTTCCTGGTCAACGAGCAGAAGTACTTCGCCTCCACCGACGGCTCGTGGATCGACCAGGACGTGCACCGCATCTGGCCCAACTTCACGGTGACGGTGGTCGACACCGCGACGGGGAAGTTCCAGACCCGCAACGCCATGTCGGCGCCGCTCGGGATGGGCTGGGAGTACCTGACGCCGAAGGCCGCCGAGAAGGTCCCCGGCCCCGGCGGCACCATCGGCTACCGCTATGCCTACGACATGGTCGAGGACGCCGCCCTCGCCGCGAAGCAGACGCGCGAGAAGTTGACGGCGAAGTCGGTAGAACCGGGCAAGTACACGCTGGTGCTCGAGCCCAACCACCTCGGCCTCACCATCCACGAGTCGGTCGGCCACCCGCTCGAGCTCGACCGCGTGCTCGGCTACGAGGCCAACTTCGCGGGCACCAGCTTCGCCACCCTCGACAAGTGGCAGTCGAAGAGCTTCCGCTACGGCAGCCCGCTGATCCACTTCGTCGCCGACCGCACGCAGCCCAACTCGCTGTCGCGCGTCGCCTACGACGACGACGGTGTGGCGACCAAGAGCTGGGACCTGGTGCGCGACGGCATCCTCGTCGACTACCAGACGATCCGCGACCAGGCGCACATCCTCGGCAAGACCGCCTCGGACGGCTGCTGCTACGCCGACAGCTGGGGCTCGGTGCAGTTCCAGCGCATGCCCAACGTCTCGCTGCAGGCCGGGAGGGGGGAGCTGCTGCCGGAGCAGATGATCGCCGGCGTCGAGAAGGGCATCTACATCGCCGGCCGCGGCTCGTACTCCATCGACCAGCAGCGCTACAACTTCCAGTTCGGCGGCCAGCTCTTCTACGAGATCAAGAACGGCAAGGTGACGGGGATGCTGCGCGACGTCGCCTACCAGGCCAACACGGTCGAGTTCTGGGGCTCCTGCAGCGCCATCTGCGACCAGCGCGACTACCGGCTCTTCGGCTCCTTCTTCGACGGCAAGGGCGAGCCGAGCCAGTCGAGCGCGGTGTCGCACGGCAGCGCCACGGCGCGCTTCGACGGCATCAACGTCATCAACACCGAGCGGCGGCTCTAGGCCGCGCTCGCGTGTCCTCGCCCTGATACACAGGGCGACCGTGCGGGTGGACGGCCGCGGGCCGGCGCTGTGGCCGGGCTCCTGCGGCTCCGCCACGGGGCGGCGCGCGGGAACGGCGTGGCGCTGGCCTTGCACCGGCGCCGGCCAACCGCTACGTCCCGAGCCACGGAGCCACGCCATGCCCTTCGTTCCGACCCCGCGCCGAAGCCGACGGACGCTTCGCCTGTTCGCCGCCCTGCTCGCGGCGCCAGCCTTGACCGCTGCGGTTGCCGCCGCCAGCCCCGCGGACTCGAGCTTTCTAGGGCTCGTGGAAGGCGCCGCCGCCGTCGAGCGGGCGGGGGTGACGACAGCGGCCGCGGACGACCGGCCGCTCTTCACCGGCGACCGCCTGACCACGGCGCGGGGAGCGCGTGTCGAGGTCCGGCTCGGGGACGAGACGGCAATCTTCGTCGCCGGCGACGGCGAGGTGGTCTTCGCCACGCTCGCCGGCGAGGGCGCCGAGGCCGAGCCCGCCAACCTCCTGCTCCTCGAACGCGGCGAGCTGCTGCTCGCGAGCGAGGGCGGCGCGGAGACTCGCGTCGACACCGACAACGCCTCCGTCTATGTCGGCGCCGGCTCCTATCGCATCGAGCGCACGGACGACGCGACGCTGGTGATCGCCAGGCGCGGCGAGGCCGAGCTGAGGACGCGGCGCGGCATGGTGTCCGTCGCGGAAGGGGAGCAGGGCTGGATCGAGGGCGACGGCACCCCCGTCGTCGCGCGCGCCGCGGATGTCGATGCGCTCGAGCGCTGGGCAGCGGCGCTCGACCAGCCCGGCGAGCGGCTTGCCTTCGAGGATGAGGGCGACTCGGACCTCGCCTACGACGACTTCCCGTTCGGTTTCTGGGACTTCGGCGACGTCGGCTCCGAGTGCGAGCGCGACTGCGGCGGCAGGGCCGTCAGGACGCGGCCGCCGCATCCGCCGGACGAACCCGGTCGTTGGGCGGTGCCGATCGACGACGATCCGCAAGCAGACGCTGACGGCGGCATCGAGGTCGCCATCGCCAAGCCGTGGCCGCTCGACGACGCGGGCGACGATGGGGCAGTCCCCATGGCCAAGCCGCCGCTCGAGGAGACCGCGGACGAGGCGTCGGTGGAAGGCGCGTTCCTCGACTCGACGAACGCGGACGACGTGCCACCCAAGCCGGCTGACGCCGAGCCCGCCAGCGCCGACGCGGAGCTCACGATCTCCGATCTCGAACCCGCCACGTCCGAAGTCGAGCCCGCGAGCGTCGACGTCGAGACCAGCGGCTCGACGACGACAGACGACTCGTCTACGAGCGGCGAATCAGCTTCGTCCGCCGACGCCGGCGACACTGCAGCCGACAGCGGCACCGGCAGCAGCGCACCCGCAGAGGTCGAGGCGCCGTCGCAGCCCGACCACAACATCGAGCCGAACCGCTAGCGGGCTGTCAGAAACACGCGGTAGAGAGCGAAACTCCCTGGGAAGCGACTCGCTGTGGGTCGCGCGGTGTAGACCGCCTGAGCCATCGGGCGGTCGAAGGTAGACGACCGTCACAACCTGGGGTGCTTTATGAAGCTCGTGGCTCGCCTTGTCTGTTTCACTCTGCTCAGCCTTGTCGGAAGCTCCACTCTCTTCGCCTTTGAAGTCTACGGATACATCGGCGAGAAGTGGAACGCCCTTGGTGGCCCGGGCGGCTTCTTGGGCGCTCCGCTCAATGACGAGACGGGAACGCCTGACGGCGTCGGTCGCTACAACCACTTCCAGAATGGCTCGATCTATTGGACGCCCCAGACGCAGGCCCATGAGGTGCATGGCTTCATTCGTGACAAGTGGGCAAGTCTCGGCTGGGAGAGGAGCGCCTTGGGCTATCCCATCACCGACGAGCTCGACATGGGCGACGGACGCGGGCGCTACAGCAACTTTCAAGGTGGAACGATATTTTGGTCGCCTAAAACCGGCGCCTGTGCGCTCTTCGGCGAGATCATGAAGAAATGGGTTGGCCTACGCGGCAGCCGCGGCTTCTTGGGCTATCCATTGACCGACGAATTGGTGACACCGGACGGCCAGGGGCGCTACGTCCACTTCGAAGCTGGTTCGATCTACTGGAGCCCGGGAAGCGGAGCGCATGAAGTTCACGGACAGATCAGGGAGAAGTGGGCGGCGCTCAGTTGGGAACGCGGCGCATTGCGCTACCCGACGAGTGACGAGTTTCAAGATGGGATCTACCGCCGGAGCAACTTTCAAGGTGGATACATCCGATGGACGGAGGCGGGCGGAGCGCAGGCGTTCATATCGCTGGAGGGGGACGTTCAGCTGAACCCGGTCAGCCAGTAGAGGGCGGCGGGCGGACGCACGAGGCCGGGGCCGCTTCTATACTCGGGCGCACTCCACAGGAGGCGCATGGCCCGAACTCGCATCCCTCGGCTGCTGCCGGCCGCTCTGCTCGCCGCCTTCGCCGTTGCGCGACCCCTCGCCGCCGAGCTGCCGCCGCTGCTCTCGGTGAGCAGCGCCACCGCGCTGGCGCAGGAGATCTCGGGCGAGACCGCCAAGCGCAACCTCGAGTACCTCTCCCGCCAGCACCGCATGCGCGGCTCGCGCGGCTTCGCGGCGGCGGCCGAGTTCATCGCCGGCGAGCTGCGCCGCTACGGTCTCACCGACGTCGAGGTGGTGGCGATCCCCGCCGACGGCGAGACTTTCTACGGCACCCAGCGCTCGCGCCGGCCGTGGGACGCCGACTTCGCCGAGCTGTGGGAGATGCGGCGCGGCCAAAGCGGTGAGGGTGTGGTGCCGACCGTGGTCCGCGTGCGGCGCCTGGCGAGCTGGGACGCGGTGCCGCTGTCGCTGGCGCAGGACAGCGAGAGCGGTTACGTGGTGACCGAGCTCGTCGACGTCGGCGCCGGCACCGCCGAGGCGGACTACGCGGGGCGCGAGGTGAAGGGCAAGCTGGTGCTCACCTCGTCGCAGCCCGAAGCGGTGGAGCCACTCGCCGTCGAGAAGCTCGGCGCCTCGGGCATCGTCAGCTACGCGCAGAACCAGCGCACCGCCTGGTGGGGCGACGACGCCACGCTGGTGCGCTGGGGGCACCTCGGCAGCTTCAACGCCACGCCGAGCTTCGCCTTTATGGTCTCGCCGCAGACGGCGCGCGACTACCAGGCGCGGCTCTCGCGCGGCGAGTCGGTGCGCCTCATGGCCACGGTGAAGGCAGGGCAGCACCCGGGCTCCTACCAAGTGGTGACGGCCACCATCCACGGCGGCGACCCGGCGCGGCGCGGCGAGGAGATCGTCTTCAGCTGCCACCTCGACCATCCGCGGCCGGGCGCCAACGACAATGCCAGCGGCTGCGCCACCATCCTCGAGGTGGCTCGCACTCTCACGGCGCTGATCGCCCAGGGGCGAATCCCCTGGCCGGCGCGCACGCTGCGCTTCGTCTTCCCCAACGAGGTCGAGGGGACGCTGGCGCTGCTGCACCAGCGGCCGGAGATCGCGGCTCACGCGCGCGCCGCCATTCACCTCGACATGGTGGGCGGCGGACCGGCAACCAAGGCGGTGTTTCACGTCACCCGCGGGCCGGCGAGCCTGCCGTCGTTCGTGCACGACGTGGCGGCGGCGCTGGGCGCTTTCGTCAACCGCGAGAGCGGCGCATTCGCGGCGACCGGCCGCGCCGAGTGGCCGCTGGTGGCGCCCGAGGGGGGCAAGGAGCCGCTGCTCGCCGAGCTCGCCGATTACACCGGCGGCAGCGACCACGACGTCTGGAACGAGGGCTCGTACCGGGTGCCGGCGCTGTACTTCAACGACTGGCCCGACCGCTACATCCACACCACCGGTGACGTCGCCGCCAACATCGACCCCACCAAGCTGCTGCGCGCCGGCTTCCTCGCCGCGAGCTCGGCGCTGGTGCTCGCCGATCTCGACGCGGTGGGCGGCGCACGCGCCGCGGAGGTGCGGCCGTTGCTGCGCGCCGCCACCCTGCGTCGCCTCGCCACACTGGTCGAGCGACGCGCGGCGGTGCCGGCCCAGGAGGCGGCGGCGCTCACCCGGTTCTTTGTCTGGCACGAGCGCGAAGTTCACGCGTCGCTGGGGCGCTACGTCGGCGGTGCGGCCGCGGGCGGCGGTCTCGATGGCGAGACGGCGCGCTTCCTCGCCGACTGCGAGCGGATGCTCGGCGGCGTGCCGGCAGCACCGGCCCCGCGCGGCGAAGGTGCGCTGGTGTTTCGCCGCCAGCCGACTCCACGCGGGCCGATGAGCGTCTTCGGCTACGACTACCTCGAGGCGCACCTGCGCAAGGAGAAGCACGATGCGCTGGCGCTGCTCGCTGCCGAGCCGACGCGCGGCGGCGGCGACTACGCCTACGAGGCGCTCAACCTCGTCGACGGCAAGCGCACCGCGGCGGAGATCCGCGATGCGCTCACCGCCATCTACGGCCCGGTGCCGGAAGCGGCGGTAGTGGAGTACTTGCGGGCGCTCGAGAGCGTCGGCGTGCTGGTGCGCGAGGGCCGCTAGCGCGCGCCGGCTTCGAGCGCCGTCCTGTGCGGGCGGCCGGGACGTACCGCGCCGCGCACGCAGCGTCTGGTTAGCGCTAGGATGGTTCCTAACAACTCGGAGGGCACCGCCATGCTCGTCGCTCGCCGCCTTGCCTTCGTCGTGGCCGCGCTCCTGCTCTCCGCCGGCTCGCTGCCGGCGACAGTGCTGACGCCCGGCACGCTCTACGCCCTCGTCTACGACTTGTCCGTCAACGAGGAGAGGGTGGTGACGGTCGATCCTTCGACCGGAGCGTTCACGCCGGTGGGCTCGAGCATCCCCGACTGCTGTCTCATCGGCGGCTTCCCGGTCTACGCGCTCGACGCCAACACCGGGGGCTTCTACGCCGCGGGCTTTCTCAAGTCCGACCCGGCCGACTCCGACTTCCGGATGCTCGGCTTCGACGCGGTCACCGGCACCCTGTCGACGAGCCCGTTCCTCACCAGCGGCATGTACCTCAACAACCTGTTCAAGCTCGACATCGGCACGGGCATCCTCTGGGGCCTCGTCTTCGACCTCGGCGCCGCGGAGGAGCAGGTGGTGATCGTCACGCCGTCGATCGCCGATCGGACGGCGATCGGCAACACGATCGCCAACTGCTGCACCATCGGCGGCTTCAACGTCTCGGCGTTCAACCCGGCGAACGGGCGCCTCTACGTCGCCGGCAACTTGCTCTCCGATCCAGGAGGCAGCGCCAAGCGTCTGCTCGGCTTCGACGCGCTGACGGGCACGCTCGTCTCCAGCCCGTCGCTGTCGTCGGCATGGCAGTACAACGACTTCGAGATGGATCCCCTGACCGGCACGCTGTACGGTATCGTCTTCGACGCCGGCACCAGCAAGGAGTTCGTGGTGACCGTCAACCCCGGGACCGGAGCGGTGACGACGGTCGGCAGCGGCATCGCCGACTGCTGTACGGTGTCGAGCTTCAACGCCTTCGATCCCTACGCCGGCGTGCTCTACATCATGGGCAACCGCTTCTCCGACCCGGGGGGGAGCAGCCCACGGCTGCTCGGCTTCGACGTCGCGACCGGCACGCTTTCCACCTTCCCCTTCCTGCCCACGGGCTGGCAGTTCAACGTCCTCCAGGTCGTCGCGACGCCGACGGCCAACCAGCCGCCGGTGGCGATGTGCCAGGACGTCGAGGTCAACGCCGCGCCCAACCAGTGCGGCGCCGACGCCTCGATCGACGATGGCTCCTACGACCCCGAGGGCGCCCCGTTGCTGCTCAGCCAGGACCCAGGTGGGCCGTACCCGATCGGCGACACGCTGGTGACGCTTATCGCCTTCGACGGCGAGCTCTCCGCTTCCTGTCAGGCGACGGTGACGGTGGTCGGCGAAAACACGGCGCCGACGGAGCTCTCCTGCAACAGCCCGGCAACGATCACGCCGCCGCAAGCGCCGATCTCGTTCACCGCCAGTGCGGTGAACTCCTGCGGCGAGGCGGCGCCGCCGACGATCACCGGCTCCGAGTGCTACAAGCTCACCGGCAACGGCGCCCGCCAGCACGCCGCCGGCTGCAAGGTAGAAACCTCCGGTGCGACGATCGAGATCAAGAACACGGGAGGCGTCGGCACGCACATCGAGTGGATGATCGCGAGCGGCGCCGAGACCCTGCTGTGCTCGGTGGTCGTCGCCGACCCCGGTCAATAGTCAGTACCCGGGGCCGGACGACGGGAGCTCAGCAGCCGAGGTCAGGCGCCGACCAGCCAGTCCGCGAAGCGCTCGAGGGCGCTCACGTGGCGCTGGTGCGCGCGCTCGGCGCTGGCGCCGACGCTCGCCACCTCGTTCTCGACGCGGCTCACGCCGAGAGCGCGCGTGCGCTCGTGGTGGTGGCGCTGCACGACCGAGACGGCGCCGCTGACGTCACGCTCGACGGCGCGTTCCGCCTTGTGGAGGAAGCGTACGTGGGCGCGATGGCGGTCGGCGACGAAGCGGTGCACCTCGCGCACCGGCCGCGGTGCGTGACTGACGTGCCGCTCGTGGGCCGCGGTGACCTTGTGGACGACGCGCATGTGCCGCGCGTGCGCCTGCTTGATCACCCGAACGTGACGCTTGTGGGCGTCGCGGACGACGTCGACGAGGTCCTTGCCGTGGGCCGCACCGGTGGTGGGGCCGACGAGGACCGAGAGTCCAACGATGAGGGCGCCGATGGTGCTCTTTCTGGACATTCTGGACATTGCAGTACCTCCTCGCGGTCGGCCGCGCCCGTGGCGTCCACGGGGGAGAGCGCGGTCGCGGGGGTAGTGAGCAATCGACGTTCCAGCGTGGCGTAAACGCGGCGGAGTTGCTGCGGTTACCCTGCGCGAAGCACGCGGGTCGCGCTCGCACCGCGGAAGAACGGCGCGGCCTTCCGCTGTTGCAGCTGCAATGGAGCGGATGCTGGCTCGCGCTTGCTTCTTCGCCATGTCGGCGGTGATCGCCTTCGTGGTCGGCGCTCGCGCGCAGGACGTCTCCACACAGCCTGTTCGCATCACGCAGAAGCCGGCCGGGCTCGTCACCGGCACGCTGCAGCTGCCCGTGGTGGCCACCGAGCCGGTGGAGCGGCTGGCGCTGTTCGTCAACGGCGTGCCGCACGGCTCTGCGGCGGGGCGCGCGATCACCGCGGAGCTGAAGGTCGGCTTCTACCTCCGGCGCCTGCGCTTGAGGGCGGTGGGCTACGACGCGCAGGGCAACGTCGTCGGTGAGGACGAGGCGACGATCAACGACCCGCGACCGCCGTTCCGCGTGCGGTTGCAAGGCCCGCCAGCGTGGCCGGCGAGCAGCAACGCCGAGCTGCACGCGAGCGTTCTCGGCCCGGCAGAGCTTCGCTTCGCCGGCGTCGACTTCTTCGTCGGCGAGGAGAAGGTGGCCACCGATGTCGACGCGCCCTACGGCGCGGCGGTCGACGCGGCGCGCTTCCCCGGCGCCGTCTACGCGCGCGCTGTGGCGCGGGCGGGCGGTCAGGAGGCCAACGACGTCGTGTTCTTCGGCGAGCCTGCGCACGCCTCGGCCGACGTGACGCTGCAGCAGGTGCCGGTCTCGGTGGTGGGGACCGAGAAAGCGCCGCTGCGCGCCGACGCGGTCGCGCTGTGGGACGCCGGCCAACGCCGCGCGATCGACGGCCTGGTACCGGCCGCGGACCAGCCGCTGCACGTCATCCTCCTCGTCGACTACTCGGAGAGCATGCTCGAGGAGCTGCCGGTGGTGAAGGCAGCGGCGCGCCAGTTCGCGCGCGAGCTGCTGCGGCCGCAGGATCGCCTCGCCGTCGTCGGCTTCAAGGGCCGCGCATTCTGGCTGACCGGCTGGACCAACGATTGGAACGCCGCCGCGCAGGCGATCGACCGCATCCAACCGAGCGGCGAGACCCACCTCTACGACAGCGTCATCGAGATGCTCTACGAGCTGCAGAAGACGCCGGGCCGGCACGCGCTGGTGGTGCTCACCGATGGCGCCGACCAGGGCAGCCGCTTCGAGCTCGACCACCTCGTGCACTACGCGCGCTACGCGGGCGTGCCGATCTACCCGGTGATCAAGAACCGCACACTGCAGCGCTGGATGAGGTTCGGCGTCGGTCGCCTCCAGGCCCGCCGCGTCGCCCGCATCGCCGAGGACACCGGCGCCACCTGGTTCCTCATCCAGCGCGAGTCCGAGCTCGCCGGCGTCTACGCCAAGATCGCCCGCGAGCTACGCCAGCAGTACCAGCTCGTCTTCCACTCCGAAGCCGCGATGCCCGACCAGTGGCGCCCACTCAAGGTCGCCTCCACCAGCGGCCTCAAGCTACGGGCGCCGACGGGGTACTTCCCCTAACCGCGCAGGTAAAGCACCTCGCACTCGGTTCCGGGGCGGTAGCCGAGGCGGAGGGCGAGGCGTTTCGAGACCGGGTTGGAGGCGCTCCAGCAGGGCTCGAGGTTGCGGCGGAGGCACTCGCGGAGGAACGCGGCGGCGGCGACGGCGGCGAGGCCGCGGCTGCGGAAGTCGAGGCGGGTGGCGATCGCCACCTCGACATAGTGGGAGGAGTGGGTGTACGAGGTGGCGGCACAGGCGAGACGGTCGCCGCTCACGATGGCGACGCCGAGGCCTTCCTCGGCGAGTTGTTGTGGCGAGGAGAAGACCTGCAGGCCGTGCGGCTCCAAGTCGCGGTCGAGCTGCGACGCGAAGTCTTCGTCGAGCGGGCGCAGCGTGAAGTCGGGCGCGAGGCTCGCTTCCACGGTGGCGAGCGCGGTGTCGTCGAGGCCCGAGGGGTCGAACTCGTCCATCGGCCGGTCGAAGACGCGCTCGCCGAGGACGTCGAGGATGAGCACGCGCCAGGTGGGGTCGTTGCCGTAGATCAGCTCGCGCGGACCGTCGGCGCTCTCGACGAGGCGGCGGGCGCCGGGCGATGCCGGGTCGCCGCCGAAGACGTGGTAGCAGCCGAGGGTGATGCGGGCGGCGCCATCGTCGCGCGCGATCGTGCCCTGCCGGCCTTCGACGCCCGCCTCGACGATGGCGCGCAGCGTCCGGTGCCACGCGAAGAGCGGCGCGATCTCTGCGCCCGGCGCCTCGAGCTCGGCATTCACCGCCATGTGCTCAGGCTCGCGCTTGGTAGCGCTCGCGCCGCTTCGCCGCCGCCACCTCGCGGTCCTGCGGCGGCGCGTGCGTCACCAGCGAGGCGAGCAGCCGCTCGCTCGCCGCGGCGACCTCGTTCACGGCGCGCTCGAAGGCGTCGACGTTGTCCCTCGACGGTTTGGTGGTGCCCGCGATCTTGCGCACGTACTGCAGCGCTGCGTTGCGCGCTTCGCCGGGAGCGACCGGCGGTTCGACGTTGTGGAGCCGCTTGATGTTCCTGCACATGGGCAAATTTTAGCGCCCCCCTTGGAGATGCGCCCGCCGTCCTCTGACGACTCATCCGCGAGCCCGCCGCTCGCGTATTGTCCGGTGATGCGACCGCTGCTCCGCCTGGCGACGTCGCTCGCCGCCGTTCTTGTCGCCCTCACCCTCGGCGGCTGCGTCTCGATGCAGCCCTGGAGCGCCGTGCGCGCCACCCTCCCCGCCGGCGAGCTGCTCGACGTCGGCGGCCAGGCCGTGCACGTCGAGCAGTCCGGCGCCGGCGAGCCGCTGGTGCTACTGCACGGATTCGGCGAGTCCACCTATTCCTACCGGCTCATCGCCCCCGAGCTCGCGGCCCGCTACCGCGTCATCGCCGTCGACCTCAACGGCTTCGGCTACACCGAGCGTCTGCGCGATCCTGCCGCCTACACCATCGACGGCCAGATGCGGCTCGTCCTCGGCGTGCTCGACCGCCTCGGCGTCGACAGCGCGCACTTCGTCGGGCACTCCTACGGTGGTGGTCTGACGCTGTGGATCGCCGCCCACCACCCAGAGCGCGTGCGCTCGATGGCACTGCTCGACTCGACGATGCCGCGCTACAGCGCCACGCGGCGCTCGCGCTCCGCCAACCTGCGCGCGCTCACCTACGTCTACCTGCGCACGGTGGCAATGCGGCCCGGCTACATCCAGAAGGGCTTGCGCGCGTCCTACGGCGACGACGCGCTGGCGACATCGGAGGTGACGCGGGCCTACCTCGACCGCCTGCGCGTCGAGGGCATCGACGACGCGTACTACGGATTGATGGCGAAGAATGGCGCGCCGTCGCCCGAGATCGACCTCGCCGCGATCCGCCTGCCGGCGCTGCTCGTCTGGGGGCGCGACGACACGCTGACGCCGCCTGCCAACGGCGAGCGCATCGCCGCCGGCCTGCCCGACGCGCGCCTCGCCGTCATCCCCGACTGCGGCCACTCGCCGATGGAGGAGCGGCCGCGCGAGCTGCTCGCCGAGCTGCTGCCGTTCCTCGACGCGCAGCCAGCGGCGGGGCGTTGAGCGCCGCCGCTTCGTCAACTCAGACGGCGGCCGCCACGCGCACCGAATTGCGCCCACCGGCCTTGACGGCATAGAGCGCTGCATCGGCGGCGCCGAGCAGGCCGGCGACCTCGACACCGCCGCCCCGGCTGGTGGCGACGCCGACGCTGACGGTGATCGGCAGCTGCACGCCGTCCTGCTCGACGATCGCCGACTTGACCGCCCGGCACACCCGCTCGCAGGCGGCCACCGCGTCGGCCTTGCCGGTCTCCGGCATCACCAGCAGGAACTCGTCACCGCCATAGCGGCCGAAGAGGTCCTGCGAGCGCACCGTCTGCGCGAAGGCGCGCCCGACGTGGCGCAGCGCCGCGTCGCCGGCGGCGTGGCCGTGCTCGTCGTTGATCACCTTGAGGTGGTCGAGGTCGATGAGGGCGATCGACAGCAGGCGGTCGTGCCGGCGGGCGCGGGCGGCCTCGCGCTCGGCGAGATCCTCGAGCGTGCGCCGGTTGAGGCAGCCGGTGAGCGAGTCGGTCGTCGCCTGGCGCGCGAGCTCGCGGTTGAGCGACTCGTTGCAGAGGATCACGAAGCTCAGCGACAGCGCGAAGAAACCGATGAAGACGCCGACGATGATGCCCTGCTCGAGCAGCGAGGCACGGAAGATCGCCCCCGGCGTCGCCGCGGCAGTCACCCGCAGCGAGGCGACCGTGCGCACGAGGAGCAGGGCGCTGCACGCCGCGAAGCCGACCGCCACCAGCCGCGCGGTGCGCGGCGCCGGCCCGCCGCCGGGCGCCAGCACCCCCGCGCACAGCGCCATCTGTAAGGCGGTGATGGCCGAGAACACCGCCACGCGCATGCCGTAGTCCGGCACCACGAAGTAGAAGTACGACGCCGAGGCGACGGCCAGCGGCAGCGGCAGGTAGGTCCAGAGCAGGCGCGGCCGGCGGCCCTGGAACCGCTGCAGCGAGTAGTAGAAGGCGCCCAGCCCGGCCACCGACGAGGCGTGGGCGCCGAGCACGGAAACCACG
>Ga0134123_10000480_pt1 | contig 26370 bp, 28 predicted proteins | sample KB303_FD_96460 | JGI IMG/M metagenome (GOLD analysis project Ga0134123, IMG submission 96460) | Terrestrial soil microbial communities without Nitrogen fertilizer from Kellogg Biological Station, Michigan, USA - KB3-0-3 | ecosystem: Environmental > Terrestrial > Soil > Unclassified ...
GTTCACGAAGGAACCGAACCTCGTGAAGGGCGCGCGCTCGATCCTCGCCCTCGGCCCGTCGACGCTCGTGGTCAAGCGCGGCGAGTACGGCGTGCTGATGATCACGAAGGACGCGATCTTCGCCGCGCCCGCGTATCCGCTCGAGAACGTCTTCGACCCGACCGGCGCCGGCGACACCTTCGCCGGCGGCTTCCTCGGCTACCTGACCTCGCGCCGCGAGATCCACGACCGCGAGCTGCGCCGCGCCATCATCTTCGGCAGCGTCCTCGCGTCATTCACGGTCGAGAAGTTCTCGCTCGACCGCCTGCGCGAGATCACGCTGCGCGACATCCACGAGCGCTACACGGACTTCCGCGCACTCACTCACTTCGAAGACTTCGAGTCGTAAACGATCTTGCCGTCGACGATCGTGTACAGCACCTTCGTCTTGAACAGCTCCGCCGCCGGCGTGGCGTAGAGATCGCCTTCGACAACCGTGAGGTCGGCGAGCCTGCCCGGCTCGATCGCGCCGCGCGACGTCTCCTCGAACGCCGCGTACGCCGCGTCGCTCGTGAAACCGCGGATGGCTTCGGCGAGCGTGAGGCGCTGATCGGGATACCAGCCGCCGGGCGGGTTGCCCTCCTGATCCTGACGCGTGACGGCGGAGTAAATGCCGAAGAACGGATTCACGTCCTCGACCGGGAAGTCGGAGCCGAGGGCGAGGCGGCCGCCGGCGTTGAGCACCGTACGCCATGCGTACGCCCCCTTTACGCGCTCCGGTCCGACTCGGCGCTCGGCCCACGGCATGTCCGACGTGGCGTGCGTCGGCTGCATCGACGCGATGATGCCGCGCTCGACGAGCCGAGGGACGTCGGGCGGCGAGATCACCTGCAGATGCTCGACGCGGTAGCGGTCCTTCGCTTCGACGCCGGCCTTTGCGTACGCGTCGATGACGTTGCGCACGCCTCGGTCGCCGATCGCGTGGGTGTTGACCTGGAACCCTTTCGCCCGCGCTCGCGTCGCGACGTCGGCGAGATGCTCCGGCTTCGCGAGCATCAGGCCGCTGTTGCCCGGATCGTCGCTGTACGGCTCGAGCAGCGCGGCGCCGCGGCTGCCGAGCGCACCGTCGGCGTAGAGCTTGATCGAACGGACGGTGAGCCGGCCGCCGTAGTTCATGAGCGGCCCGGTCCTCAGCCACTTCTCGAGCAGCGGTTCGTTGTCGCCGAGCATCGCGTAGACGCGGATCGGGAAACGCTTTTCGTCGATGAGCTCGCGTACGGCGATGATCGTGGCGCCGTCGATGCCGGCGTCGTGCATCTCCGTCAGTCCGTTCGCCGCGATCGCCTGTGCCGCAGCGAGCACGCGCGCCTTGCGCTGCGCGGGCGTCGGCCGCGGGACCGCGCGCTCGACGAGATCCATCGCCGCGTCGACGAAGACGCCGGTCGGTTCGCCGTTCGCGCTGCGTATCACCCGCCCGCCCTCGGGGTCCTGCGTCGCCGCGGTCACTCCGGCCGTGCGCAGCGCCATCGTGTTCGCGATCGCCGCGTGGCCGTCGACGCGCCGCAGGAATACCGGGTGGTCCGGCACCGCGGCGTCGAGCGCGTCCTTCGTCGGGAACTCCTTCACCGGCCAGTCGTTCTGGTCCCACCCGCGGCCGATCACCCACTCGCCCGCGGGCGTGCGTGCCGCGCGCTCCTTCACGCGCGCGATCACTTTGTCGTAGGACGCGGTACCGACGAGCGGCACGACGTCGAGCGAAAGGCCGAGGCCGTAGAGATGGCCGTGCGCGTCGGTGAGGCCGGGGAGGATGGTCGCGTTGAGCCAGGCGAGCACGTTCACGCGATGCGCGCTCTGCAGTTCGGCGGCGGGGCCGATCTCACGGATGACTCCGTCGACGACGTAGATGCCGTAATTTCTCTGCGGCGTCTGGTTCGGGCCGACGACGACGGTGCCGCCGATGTAGATCATGCCGGGCTCGGTCATCGGAGTGTTTCTGGCCTGGGTGCAGGCAAGCAGAGCGGTGAAGAGTAACGCAACAAAGTTCCGCATGAGCCGGAATGCTACACGCGGAGGGACCGTTCCGTGATTGCCTCATGAAAATCCGGATTGTGATCGCGCTCACGCTGCTCGCCGCGACGACGCTCGTCGCCGACGACCGCCGCTTCACGGCGTCCGATCTTCCGGGAGCGGGGCTGAAGAAGCCGGGCCGCGTCGTGATCTCGAACGACAGCACTTCGATCACGGCGTATCGCTTTTTCGGCAACATCCGCGAGTCGCTGGTGTCGTTGCGCAGCGCGCGCGTGCTGGCGACGAATCCGTTCGGCCCCGCGGTGTTCGACCCGAATGCCTCGGTGACCGCGCCGCATTACCTCACGTCGGCGATCCAGGAAGCCGGACGCACGCACGGCGTCGATCCGCGCCTCGTCGCCGCCGTCGCGCGCCGCGAGTCGGCGTTCAAAGCGAACGCGGTCTCGCGCGTCGGCGCGTGCGGCATCATGCAGCTCATGCCCGATACCGCGAAGTACCTCGGCGTGTCGAACGTTTTCGACCCGCGCGAGAACATCTTCGCCGGCACCCGCTACCTCCGCACCCTGCTCGACACCTTCAACGGCGACCTCGACCTCACCCTTGCCGCCTACAACGCCGGCCCCGGCGCCGTGGAAAAGTATCGCGGCGTTCCCCCGTATCGCGAGACGCGCGCGTATGTGGCGGCGGTGAAGGCGAATTACGAGCGTTCGCTGCGCTGAATTTTGTGCGCGGCTTCGCCGCTCTCTGTGCGCGGCTGACGCCGCTCCCTGTTGCCGGTGACCAGTGCTTTATCGCCTGGACACCACTTGCGGCGATTCGCAAAAGACCGCCCAGGCGAAAAGCCCGGGTCACTGGAAGCGGCGAAGCCGCGTACAAAGAGCGGCGGAACGCCGCGCACGAAGAGCGGCGAAGCCGCGCACTTATTCCGAATACCACTCCGCGATCGCCGACACCACGCCGCCCTTGAGGAACACGCTGGTGTGGCGCGCGCAGCCTTCGCTGACGCGGCAGATGTAGAAGAACTCGGTCTCGCCGAACTTGCGCATCGAGAGCTCGGAAGGCGCGGCGGTCTCGGGGCGGCCGAGGTGCTGGATCACGGCGAGCTGGGACTGGCCGAGCTCCACGCCCGCGCGCGCGCGCACGTCGATCGCCGGACCGGTCTCCGCGCGGCGGCACGGCGACGCCGACGCGAGCACCACGCGCCACGGCTTCTGGTCCTTCTTGTCGATCGTGATCATCACGTATCGCTCCGCGCTGATCCGGTAGCACCCTTCCTTCTTCAGATCGTGGAACATCGTCTGCAGGCGAGGCAGCGGCGTCTCGACCAGTTCGTCGAGATACGTCGGATCCTGAGCGTTCGCGGCAGCGGCGACCAGCAGCAGCGACAGCACACGGAGTGTGGCTTTCATCCCTCGCCCCATTTCAGTTTGTTGCGCAGGACGTCGAAGTAATTCTTGTCCGGTGATTGTACTAAGAGTACTCGCTCCTCCGACTTCCGTACACACACACGGTCGCGCTCGGTGAGCTCGAAGCCTTCCTGCCCGTCGAGCGTGAGGAAGATGTCGCGCGCGTCGGACGTCGCGAGGCTGATCTCGATGTCCAGCTCGTCCGGCAGCACGATCGGGCGGTTCGTCAGCATGTGCGGGCAGATCGGCGTGATCACCACCGCGCCCATCGTCGGATAGATGATCGGCCCGCCGGCGGAGAGGTTGTACGCGGTCGAGCCGGTCGGCGTGGCGACGATCAGTCCGTCGCCGCGGAACGTGGAGACGAAGAGGCCCGCGACGCTGACGCGCATCTCGATGATGCGCGCGACCGCGCTCTTGTTGATCGCGACGTCGTTGAGCACGCGGAAGGTCTGCTTCGGATCGTGATCGGGTCCGCTGACCGAGACGCTGAACGTGACGCGCGGCTCGACGAAGTAGTGCCCTTCGAGCACGCGCTCCAGCACCTCCGGGAACTCCTCGACGCGGATCTCGGTGAGGAAGCCGAGCGTGCCCATGTTCACCCCGACGATCGGCACGTGCTCGGTGGCGTGGCGCGCGACCGAGAGCAGCGTGCCGTCGCCGCCGAAGGTGATCAGCAGATCGCACTGCCGCGCGAGCTCCGGCTTCGGCGACGCGCGCAGATCGCCGTCGAGCTCGCGCGCGCTGTCTTCGTCGAAGAGGACCTCGAGGCCGCGCGCGCGCAGGTCGTTCCCGACGCGCAGCGCGTATGCGAGCGCTTCGCGCGACGTGGTCTTCGCGGCGATTCCGATCGTGTGCATCACTGGAGCTGGCTCACGGCCCGCCGCACGTCCTCGGGCTCGATCACGATCCGCTCGCCGGCGCGCTCGGGGCCGACGAAGAGGATCGGATGGAGGACTTTCTCGAGGATGGCGCGGAGAGCGCGCGCGCCGAGGTGCTGTTTCACGGCGGCGGTGGCGATCTCGAAGAGCGCGTTGCGGCTGAACTCGAGCTGGATCTGATCGAGCGCGCAGAGGCGCTGGTACTCGGGGATCATCGCCTCGCGCGGCTCGGTGAGGATCGCTACGAGGTCGGCGGGCGTGAGCTCGTCGAGCTCCACGCGCAGCGGCAATCGGCCGAGGAGCTCGGGGAGGAAGCCGTACTTCACCAGTTCGTCCGCGCCGATCTCGCGATGCGGCGGCGCGCCGCTGTCGAAGAAGCCGACTTTCTTCCCCTCCGCCGTGTCTTCGATGTCCGAGAACGAGCCGGCGCAGATGAAGAGGATGTTGGAGATGTCGATCTCGACGTAGTCGTACTTGTTCCAGTGCGCGGTGACGTTGAGCGGCACGAACAGCTTCTCGCCCTCGAGGATCTTGAGCAGCGCCTGCTGCACGCCCTCGCCGCCGATGTCGCGCTGCCCCGCGCCGTTGCGCGCGCCGCCCGCGCGCCGCGCGATCTTGTCGATCTCGTCGATGAAGACGATCCCGTTCTCCGCGGCGTTGACGTTCTGGTTCGTCGCGTAGAGCAGCCGTCCGATCGCGACTTCGACGTCTTCGCCGTAGTACCCGGCCTCGGTGAACGCGGTGGCGTCGTTGTACGCGAACGGCACGTCGAGGATCTTCGCCAGCGTGCGCGCGAGGTAGGTCTTCCCGCTGCCCGACGGCCCGATCATCAGGATGTTCGACTTGCGGATCGAGACCGCGGCATCGCCGCCGAATTTGAGGTACTCGATGCGCTTGAGGTGGTTGTACGCGGCGATGGCCAGCACTTCCTTCGCGTGCCGCTGGCCGATGACGTACTGATCGAGCTGTTCGAAGATGCGCCGCGGTGTGACGTGGAGGAAGCGGTAGATCTCTCGCTTTTCCTTCATCGAGCGCCTGCCATCGAGGATAGCACGCACTCCGGTTACGCAACCCTGCCTGCCCAAATTTTTGACAAGGGCAATCGCCGCAAATCCCCGTAACGCTCAGCAACTCCACAACTTAGCAACTGCCACCCCATGGCGGTCCGATTGAACTATGCCTCCCGCGAAAGGAGGTGGTCGGAACGAACGGAGTGACGACGTGAAACGAGAACGGTCCGATGCGGACCCGTGTGGAACAAACAAAACAGCCAGACCCCGGAAACCAGAAACGACAAAGGAGGAAAAGACCCAATGCGGAAGTCCCTTCCCATCTTCACCCTCGCCCTCGTGCTCCTGGCGCTTTCGACGGCGGCATTCGCCGATGCCGAAAGTGCCGCGCCGTCGGGCGTCGTCAACATCAACTCCGCCGATGCGTCGCAGCTCACGCTGCTCCCGCGCGTCGGACCGAAGGTCGCGGAGCGCATCGTCGCGTACCGCAAGGACAACGGCCCGTTCAGGAAGACCAGCGATCTGATGCAGGTCAAGGGCATCGGCGCGAAGACCTACGAACTGCTCGCGCCTCACGTGACCGTCGACGGCAAGACCACCCTCAGCTCCAAGGTCCGGAGCTCGCGCAAGCCGCGCGCGACGTAGCCCACCACCACGGCGTCGAACCGACGCCGCCCACCCCACTTCCCACCGGGGCCGCTGCCGCGGCGGCAGCGGCCCCACCCCCCGGTCGCGCAGTCACACAGTCACGCGGTCACGCAGTAGCCCCTTCGACCGCGTGACTGCGTGACCGCGAGACCCGGAAAGGAGAAACGCGTGCCTCAAACCCCGTCACGTCCCCGATCTGCGCACCACCACCCGCTCCGCCTCATACGTCTGGATCACCGACAGCACGCTGGCGCGCAGGGTTTCCTCGTCGAAGGCGTCGGTGAGGATGCGGCCGTCCATGTCGCGGCCGACGGGGAGGCCGGCGGCGAAGAGCACGGTCGGCACGACGTCGGTCACGTACGCGGGCGACGGGTTCTCACGATGTGCGGCGCCCGGTCCGGTGAGCAGCACGAAGCCGTCGTCGGCGCCGGGATCGTCGCGCGAGACCACGCTCGAGACGAGCGCCCACACATTCGCCGGCAGCTGCGGAAGCACGACCGCGGATGGGGACACGATCACGATGCGATGCTGCGGATGCTCGCGCACGATCGACGCGACGAGCTTGTCGAGCTGTTGCACATACGCGCGCAGGGCCTCGCCCTTCATCGACGTCCGCGGCGGCAGCTCATTGGAGAAGATGTGCAGCGCGCGCTGCGTCTTCTCGAATCCCTCGAGCGCCACGATGCTGAGCGCATGTTCGCCGCGAATCTGCGACGCCTCCGCGGCGTCCAGCGCCAGCGCCTGCACGATCGCATCGCGCGCTTTGCCCGTCCCTTCGAAACGCTGTTGGATGGAGACGCTGCGCGGAGCCGCGGCATTGCTCTTCACCGAAGGCCAGGCGACGACCTGTGCGTCCAGCTGCAGGCGCTCGAACAGCGACCACACCGGCAGCGCGTTGCCGGACGGCAGCGGCGCGGAGATGCGCGTCACCGGCGGGATCAGTCCCCACGCGCGGAAGCCGACGCCGCTTGGCAGCAGCAGGAACGGCTCGTCGCGATTCAGCGGCGTGCGGTACGAGAAGCGACCCGTGACGCCGTGCCGGTACGGCAGCTTCCCCGTCGCGAGCGAGGCCCACAGCGACTTCGAGCTCGTCGTCGGAAAGGGCTCGAGGCGCGTGAAGTACGCCCGCCGCGTGAGCTGTTCGAGAAACGGCAGCGTTCCCTCGCCGTTCATCGTCACGATCCAGTCGTACGGCAGATTGCGGATGGCGACGAGGATCACCGGCCGGTGTCCTTCCGGCGCGCCGATCGTCGCCACGACGACGTTCTTGCGGTCGGTGCGATAGCTCTCGCGGCGCTGGTAGAGGAACACCGACGAGAACGCGATGAGGATCACGCCCGCGACGAACAGCACGCGCGAAGTGCGGCGGTCGGCGTTGCGCTCGATCACCCAAAGCGCGAGCAGGATGAACGCCGTCAGCGTGATCGCGTTCGTCGCCTTCGACAGGATGCGCACGGCGCCGCGCGGCAGGTACAGCTGCACGACGGTCAGGTGCATCCAGTAGATGAACGAGGAGATGAACGCCGCGAGCACCACAAAGCCGAACCCATGCGCGCGATACGCCTCGGGACGTCCGAACAGCCGCACCCGCAGCAGGCGCAGCACCCACAGCGCCGAGCCGAAGAGAAAGCCACAGATCAGGCCGTAGACCAGCGTCACCGTCGCGAGGCGCCAGGGCGTGATGTCCACCTGCGGATTGAGGAAGTAGAGCAGGTGCGCCATGTAGAGCCCGAAGACAGCACCGGCGAGAACGCGTTTGAGCCACGACCAGCGGATCATGAGGCGCCTATGCTAACGCGTGAGCGCGTCCGCGCTTCCACGCCCGCCGATCTTCTCCGCGCCCTCGGATATCCGATCGCCCCGATCGACGTCGACCCCGAGGAGTGGCGGCGCGGGGGCGTTCCCCTGCCGTGGAACGGCGAGGCCCACCTGCAGCTGGCCGCGCGCATGCGGCACTTCGATCTCTTCTTCCTCACCGGCTCGGTGACGGAGGAAGCCATCGCGCAATTCATGCGTACTTATGCCGATTATAATCTAATGACAAAATCGGTGCTGTTTTATCAAAGCGATCATCATCTATCGATATTTGATTACACATTCCATCACGGCCTGCGGCGGCTCGATGTGGACCTCGACGATCCGACGCCGCACGCGATCGACCGCCTGAACCTGCTCGCGGCCGGCCAGGAGAGCGCGATCCCGCGCATCTTCGACCGCGCGCTCGATCGCGAGAGCGTCTCGCGCGAGTTCTTCCAGCGCTTCCGCACGGCGGTGCGCGACGTCGGGGACGCGCTCGCGGCGGCGTGTCCGGACGAGGAGCGCGAGGCGGCTGACGGCGAGGCGCTGCTGATCCTCTCGCGGCTGCTGTTCCTGTCGTTCATCCAGGAGAAGGGCTGGCTGAACGGCGAGCGACGCTTTCTCGTCGACCGGCTGGAATGTGAAATGCGCCACGGCCGCGAGTTCTTCTCCGGCACACTCGTCCCGCTCTTCTTCGGCTGCCTGAATACGCCGCTGCACGAGCGGACGCTCGCCGCGCGCCTCCTCGGCAAAGTCCCGTATCTCAACGGCGGCCTCTTCGAGCCGTCGCTTTTCGAGCAGCGGCATCCCGATCTCCATCTGCCGAACGAGCTTCTGCAGCGGGTGCTGGAGGAGGTGTTCGAGAAGTTCGACTTCCGGATCGATGAGGGCGAGGCCGCGGGCACGCACGTCGATCCGGAGATGCTCGGCAAGGTGTTCGAGTCGCTGATGGTGGCGGATGAGCGCGCCGCGAGCGGCAGCTTTTATACGCCGAGGGAGATCGTGGATGTACTCACCGAGCGCGCGATCGTGGAGTGGCTGGGGGATGGGGGACCCGTCGAGCAATTGTCGAAGCTCGAGTCGATCACGGTGCTCGATCCGGCGTGCGGCTCCGGCGCGTTTCTGCTGTCCGCGCTCGGCGTGATCGAGCGCCTGTACTGCCAGCTCGCGGCGAAGGCGAGCGTCGAGGTGCCGCGCGACCTGCGGCAGCGCATCGTCGCGCGGTCGCTGTACGGCGTCGATCTGAAGCCGGAGGCGGTGCGGCTGTGCGAGCTGCGGCTCTGGCTGGCGATCGTGTCGGGCGAGGACGCGTCAATCGGGGAGGTGCGGCCGCTGCCGAACCTCGACCGCAACATCCTGCAGGGCAATTCGCTCCTCACCCCGACCGATTTCCTCGGCGACGCGCGCGCCGACATCTATCGCGACTGGGTCATGGCGCTGCACGCGCAGCGCGATCTGCTCGAGCGCTATCGCTCCGCGCCTCACGCGCATCGCCCGGCCCTCTACCGGATCATTCGCGGCAACGACCAGCGCCTCGCCGCCGAGCTGCTGGCGAAGGCAGCCGACGCGGCCGAGCGCGAACTGCAGTCGCTGGCCGCGCCGCAGCGCGATCTCTTCGGGCGCGCCATCGCCGCGGATACGGACGCGTGCCGCGAGCTGCAGCAGCGGGTGGCGGAGACGCGGCGCATGCTCGAGCGCGTCGAGGAGGGGACGCTCGACTTCTTCTCCTTCGACGTCCACTTCGCGCACGTGATGGCGAACGGCGGCTTCGACATCGTCGCCGGCAATCCGCCGTGGGTGCGCAACAGCCGGATCGATCCGCGCGCAAAGCGGATGTACGGCGAGCGCTACGCGCTCTTCGCCGGCCATCGTGCCGGCACCGCGTTTCACCAGCCCGATCTCTCGGTCGCCTTCTTCGAGCGCGCGCTCGCGCTCGCGGTGCCCGGAGGCGCGATCGCGCTGCTGCTGCCGGCGAAGATCGCCAACGCCGCGTATGCCGGCCCGCTCCGCCGCGCCGCGCAGGAGCGAGCGCGCATCGTCGCCATCGACGACTGGAGCGACGACCCGCGCCGCCGCCGCTGGTTCGACGCCGACACGTTCCCGATGGGAATCGTGCTGAAGTCGTCGAGTCGACGAGTCGCCAGGTCGTCGAGCGACGCTGCCGGCAGTCTCGGCGACTCGACGACTCGACGACTCGTACACGTCACGACCTGCGGCGAATCCTTCGATCTCGAGTCTCTTTCGATCGACACCCCGATCTCCGAATGGGCCCTCGTTCCCGCCGCCGTCGCCGCGATCCTGCGCCGGCTCCGCAACGCCCATCCGCCGCTCGCGGTGACGCTGGGGCGGAAGCCGATCATGGGCGTCAAGACCGGCGACAACCACAACTTCTTTCTCGACGAGAAGCGCATCAGCAGGGGGCGCCTCGTCACGACCGACGGCGTGCATGTTCCGCTCGATGCCGTCTGCCGCTGTGTGCGCGGACGCGATCTGCAGCGCTGGCACGTCACCGCCTCGCGCTGGATGCTCTGGCCGCCGGCGCGTGGCTGGCGCAAGGTGCCGCGGTGGCTGCAGCACCTTGCGGACATCCGCGATATGGAGCCGGTGGAGCTCCGGCTGTCGTTCGTGCGGCCCGAGCACGTCGGCATCAAGGTCGCGTGGAAGGACCTCTCGCGCGGCATGGCCGCGGCGGTGCTGCCCGACGCCGTGAACGCTGCGGGGCGCGCGTTCCCGCTCGTGCCGAATCAGACGCTGTACATGCTCGACGCGGTCTCGCTCGACGAGGCGTGGGTGATCGCCGCGGTGCTGAACTCCACGATCGCCGGCGCGCTGCTCGTCTCCGTCGCCGAGCGCGCGAAGGACGCGCACTACCGCTACTTCGGCCGCACCGTCGCCGCGATGCCGTTTCCCGACACGCGTCCGGAGTGGGACCGGCTCGTGCGCGCGGCGCGAAAGCCGAGTCACGACGTCGACGGCATCGTGGCGCGCCTGTACGGCGTGAGCGAGGACGAGCTCGCGGTGCTGCAGGAGTTCCTCGAGCGGAGAGTCGGTGCTCGCTGAGCACCAGCTCGTCGCAGCGGAACGCGCGCTCGAGCTGCTGCGCACGCGCGGCGGGGTGATCCTCGCCGACGAGGTCGGCCTCGGCAAGTCGTTCGTCGCGGCCGAGGTCATGCGGCGGATGGGCGGGGACGCCGAACTGATCGTGCCGGCGGCGCTCGTCGATCAGTGGCGGGAAACGCTCGCCGCCTTCGCGGTCGGCGCGCGGATCCTCACGCACGATGCCATCGTCCGCGAGCGCTTCGTCCCGCGACCGCGCGACGCGCTCGTCGTCGTCGACGAAGCCCACGCCTTCCGCAACCCGCACACGCAGCGCTATGCCGCGCTCGCGCGGCGCACTGCCGGCGCGCGGTTGCTGCTCGTCACCGCGACTCCGGTCTGCAACGCGCTCGCGGATCTCGAGGCCCTCGTCAACCTCATCGCGCGCGACGACCTCCTCGCCGGCGCCGGCGTGCCGTCGATCGAGCAGGCCTTCGCGGCGCGGGACGCCGGCGCGATCGAGCGGATCGTCGCCGCCCTCGTGATCCGCCGCGACCGCAGCGTGCTGCCGGAGCCGCTCCGCTTCGGCGAGCTCGATCGACGCGTCGTGCGGCATCCCGTCCTCGACGCGCGCGCCATCGACGAACTGCGTTTCCCGCTCGCCGGAGAGCGAGCCATCCTGCGGCGGTTTCTCTGGCGACGGCTCGAGTCGAGCGAAGCCGCGCTCGCCGAGTCCGTGCGCCGGCAGCTTCGCTACTACGAGCGAGCGCTCGCCTGCATCGCCGCCGGCCGCACGCTGCCGAAGCGCGACTACCGCCGCGCGTTCGCGCACGAGGAAGACCGCGACGCCTTCCAGGAAATCCTCTTCTGGGACCTCTTCGCCCCTGCCGGCGACGCTGATCCGAGCGCGATTCGCGAGGAGATGGCGCGGCTCGAGTCGCTCGCCGCGCTCGCCCGCGCATCGCCTTGTGAAAAGCGGCGCATGCTCGTCGACCTGCTCGCGGACGAGCGCGAGCCCGCGCTCATCTTCACAGGCTCCGCCGCCACCGCCCGCGACCTCGCCGAAACGCTGCGCTACGCGCGGATCACCTCGCGCGAGCGAACGCGCGATGACGTCCTGCGCGCCTTCCGTGCCGGCCGCATCGACCGGATCGTCTCCACCGACATGTCCGCCGAAGGCCTCAACCTCCAGCGCGCCGGCCTCATCGTCCACTACGACATCCCCTGGAACCCGGTCAAACTCGACCAGCGCAACGGCCGCGCCCACCGCATCGGCCAGCAGCGCGAACGCGTCCGCGCGCTCTACTTCCTGCCGCAAAGCCGCGAGACGAAGATCGTCGAAACCATCGCCCGAAAAAACCGCGTCCGCCGCAAGGCGCTCGCCGCGCAACCGCGTAACTGCGCAACCGCGCAACCAACCCTCAGACCCCGCCTCACCAAAACCGCCGCCGTCCTCAAACTCAACGAAGCCGCCCAGCGCGCCGGCCTCGTCCTGCCGGAACGCCTCGCAAGAAAACACGCGGCCGGCATCGAACGACTCATCCTCGAAATGAGCCACGAATACCTCGACCGTCAGCGCCTCGAAGAGCTGCTCGCGCTCGTCGAGTAGTACCTGCGCACGACCTCCTCGGCGGGCTTGTCCTCGAGCTCATAGTCATTGCTGCGCGGCCCGCCGTGGCTCGGATACGAGTACCACTTCCACGGATACACCCCCGCGAGCCACGGCTGCGGCCACACCGCCTCGAAGAACGCCTCGTAGGCCGCGCGCTGCGCCTCGAGATTCAGCGGCGCATCGCGCGGCAGCTCCCACTGCCGCCAGGCCGCGCCGTCCGCGCTGCGGTAGCCGAGCTCCGTGAACACGATGGGGCGCTGCGATTTCTTCGCCAGCTCGCCGAGGCGCGCCACGAGCGGCTGCCAGGCCCGGATGAGCGACTCGCGCGACGGCGAGCGCTCGTCGACGAGCGGGAAGTAGCCGCTGACGCCGATCCAGTCGACCGCGTCCCAGAACGCGACGTCGAACACTTCGTCGAAGTTCGCGCCGTACGTGACCGGCCCGCGATAGATCGTGCGGACGTCCGCGATGATCCAGCGCCACTCCGCCTCATGCCGCGATGCGACCTTCTGCTCGTTGCCGACGCAAAACGCATCGACCCGCGCGTCGCGCGCGATCGTCGCGTAATGCTCGATGAACCGCGTGTAGCTCGCGAACCACGCCTGCCACTGCGCGTCCTGCCACTCCGCCATCTGCAGCTCGCCGCGTCCCCAGATGTGCGGCTTCAACAGGACTTTGATGCCGAGGTCGTGCGCCTGCTTCGTCACCGCCACCAGCGACTCGTCCGTCTCCCACACCCGGTCCCCGCCCCACCGGATCTCCGGCGTCCCGCGATGAAACCCGAACGGCGTGATCGAGATCCAGTTTACCCCCAGCCCCTTCAGCTCGCGCAACGCCTCCGCCGACGCCGCCGACCCGTACCGCACATCGCGCTCGCGGCTGAACGCGCAGGCGTAGGACATGCCGCGCTGTTTCTCGAGCCGCGCGGGTGGCGCGGGCGTGGTGCAGGAGGCGAGGAGGGCGGCGATGAGGAGGAGTCTCATAGTCTCCGAGTCTCATAGTCTCACAGGGGTGTGTGGGGGCTATGAGACTCTGAGACCAGGAGACTATGAGACTAAAATCGCGCCTGTGAACCTTCTCATCATCGACGACGAAGCATCGCTGCGCGACTTCCTCAGCATCGTCTTCGAGGGGGAGGGGTGGCGGGTGGAGGCGGTGGGGTCGGTGGGGGATGCGCGGGCGGCGATCCAGAGGGCGGAGCCGGATGTCGTGCTGTGCGATCTCATGCTGCCCGACGGCTCGGGCATCGATCTCATTCGCGACGTCAAGGCCGGCAACCCCTCGATCGTCTTCGTCATGATCACCGCGCACACCTCGACGCGGTCCGCGGTCGAGGCGCTGAAGGCGGGCGCGGTCGACTACATCGCCAAACCCTTCGACATCGAAGAGCTGAAGATCGTCGTCCGCAAGGCCGTCGAGCGGAAGGAGCTCGAGGACGAGAACATCCACCTCCGCACCGCCCTCGAGGAGCGTTTCACCTTCGCCAACATCCTCGGCAAGAGCCCGAAGATGCAGGAGATCTTCTCCATCGTCCAGCGCATCGCGCGGACCACGTCGACGGTGCTCATCGCCGGCGAGTCGGGCACGGGCAAGGAGCTGATCGCGCGCGCGATTCACTACAACTCCGACCGCCGCGGGAAGTTCGTCTCCATCAACTGTGGCGCGCTGCCCGAGACGCTGCTCGAGTCCGAGCTCTTCGGCCACGAGCGCGGCGCGTTCACCGGCGCCGTCCGCGACAAGCGCGGCCTCTTCCACGAAGCCGACCGCGGCACAATCTTCCTCGACGAGATCGGCGAGACCTCGACGGCGATGCAGATCAAACTTTTGCGCGTGCTGCAGGACCGCGTCGTGCGCAAGGTTGGCTCGAACAGCGAGTCTCCGGTCGACGTGCGCGTGATCGCGGCGACGAACCGCGATCTCTCGGAGTCGATCCGCGAGGGAACGTTCCGCGAAGATCTTTTTTATCGCATCAACGTCATCCCGATCACGCTCCCGCCGCTGCGTCACCGGCGCGAGGACATCCCGCTGCTCGTCGAGCACTTCATCGAGAAGTTCTGCACGAGACTCGAGGTTCCGCGAAAGCGGATCTCGTCTGACGCGATGCGCGCCATCGAGAAATATCACTGGCCCGGCAACGTGCGCGAGCTGGAGAACGTCGTCGAGCGGATGATCGCGCTCGAGCCGTCGGATCTCCTCTCCACGAAGTCGCTCCCCGAGCACGTGCTCCTCGGCGGACGGATTCCGGATGCGTCCTTCGAGCTGCCGCCCGAGGGGCTGTCGCTCGAAGAACATCTCGAAGCGATCACCAAAGTGTTCATGCTGAAGGCGCTCGAGCGCTGCGGCGGCGTGCAGACGCAGGCCGCGGAGCTCCTGCGCATGTCGTTCCGGTCGTTTCGTTATTACGCAAAGAAATACGATCTCATCCCGCGCGATCGCGAGATGGAGGACGCGGTTGTCGAAGATGAATAAAGCCGCCCTGGTTGCCCTGATGCTCTTCGCCTGTACAAAAACGCCGAGCGTTCCCGCGCCGCCGCCCCCGCCGCCGCAGGAAGCGGCCGGACCGCGCGTGACCTTCCCGGACGGATTCGTCGTCCGCGCGGAGATCGCCGCCGACGACGAAGTGCGCGCGCGGGGACTGATGTTCCGCGATCACCTGCGGCCAGGAACGGGCATGCTCTTCTTCTTCCCCGAGGACGGCGACTATCCGTTCTGGATGAAGAACACCATCATCCCGCTCGACATGATCTGGATCGACGCGAAGGGAAAGATCGTCTACATCGCCCATGAAGCGCAGCCATGCAAGGTCGAGAACTGCCCGAACTACCCGCCAAACGCGATCGCCCGCTACGTCCTCGAAGTCGCGGGCGGCGTGGCGAAGGAACATGGGCTGAAGGCGGGGGATGTGGTGCGATTCGAAGGTACGGAGAATGTCGTCGTGCGGTGAGGCGTTCCCTAAACAAGGCAAATGTTCCGGTCCCGAGGCGAAAACCTCCGATCCGTCTTCGTTCTGCTGTTTCTGAACGTCGCGTTTTTCCTGCTCGAGCATCAGGATCCGGAGAAGTACGCGCGCGTCTTTTCCTTCAACCGCGAGGCGTTCCGCGGCGGCGAGTACTGGCGGCTCTTCACGTGGCAGTTCACGCAGGCGGGCGAGGGATGGATGGAGGCGCTCGCGCTCTTCATCACGCTGCTGCTGCTGTACATGATGGGCACCGCGCTCGAGGAAGAGTGGGGGACGTTCCACTTCATCGCGCTCTTCGCCATCTCGACGCTCACCTCCGCCGGCGTCGCCGCGTGGCTCAACGTCCCGCTTCTCGGCACGTACTTCATCTACTTCACGCTGCTCTTCGTCTACGCCTCCGCGTTTCCGCAGCAGACGTTCTATCTCTTCGGCGCGGTGCCGGTGCGCGTGCGGCTGCTCGCTGTTTTCGCGCTGGCGATCCTCGTCTACGGCGTGATGCAGGGCGGCGCGGCGAACGCGGCGGCGCTCGCGGGCGCGACCGCGTCGTACATCTACTACCTCTCGCACCGCATTCGCATCCGCTTCGTCACCGTCGAAGAGGAACGGCAGGGATCGACCGACATTCCGCCGGTGCGGGTCGACACGACGGCGATTCACAACGCCGCGCGATTCGCGGCGATCCGCCAGGCGCTCGCGCGCGCCTCGGCCGCGGATGCGGAGCGGCTGCTCGCCCAGTGCGAGCGCGAGATCACGCCCGGCGTGAACATCTGTCCGCCAGCCGACTACAAACCCGAGGGCGCGGACGGATACTGCATCCGCTGCGAGGGATTCGCGGAGTGCTCCGCGCGCTACCTGAGGACGAACCAGCCGGCGGCCGCGCCGTCCGCGGCGCTCGCGTCCGAAGCGCCGTAGCGCTTACTCGCCTTTCGGCTCGCCGCCACCACCGCCACCGCCGGGGCGTCTCCGGCGGCGGAAGCGGCGGCGTTTGCGGGCCGCGTCGCCGCCTTGCGGTTGCTGGGTTGCTGGGTTGCTGGGTTGCTGCGCGCGTGCCGGTTGCTGTTGCGGCTGCGATGGCTGCTGTGGTGCGCTTTCGGGACGCTCGCCGCGTCCGCCGCGGCCGCGACGACGGCGGCGGCGTTTCGCGCCTTCACCCTCGGGGCGCGGCGGTTGCGGTTGTTGCTGCTGCTGTTGCGGCGGGCGCGGTTGCTGCGGTTTGCCGGGCTGCTGTGGCTGCTGTTTCTGGCGCTCCCGCTGGCGGTCGCGCTGTCTCTGCTGCTGCTCGCCGCGCTGCGGCTGCGGGCGTCCGCCGCCGCGACGCAGGCGCTCCTCGCGGGCGGGGCGGTCTTCCTTTCGCGACGACGTGCGGCCGGTGCGCTGCTCGAACTCGCGCATCTTGCGGTCCATGAAACGCCGTGCCTGCTGCTCCTGTTTGTTGCGCAGTTCGTCATGCCCGCAGTAGGGACAGCGTTTCCATCCCTCGGGGTACGTGCGCCGGCACGACGAGCAGGTGACGCTTTTTGGGAGCGGCATCGTAAATCGGCGCGCATTGTACACTTCGGGATGTGGATGAAAACCGGCGCAAAACGCTGCGCGAGCTGATCGGGCTCGCCGGCGACAACACGCCCAACGCCTGCTGGGACGACCGCCGCGCCGTCGCGCTCCTGCGCTCGCAGGCCACCGCCCAGGAGCTCCGCGAGCTCGGCGCCAGCGAGGCGCTGATCGACCACATCTTCCCGGAGGAGCATGCCCGGTAAGTTCACCGTCCGCGTCGAGGCGCGGTTCGAGGCGGCGCACTTTCTCCGTGAATATCGCGGCATCTCCGAGCCGCTGCACGGGCACTCGTACAAAGTCGAAGCCGACCTCGCCGCGCGCGGCGGCGGGCTCGATGGCGACGCCATCGCGGTCGACTTCGTCAGCGCGAAGCAGAAGCTCGAGGCGCTCGCGAAAACGCTCGACTACGGCTGCATCAACGACATCCCGCCGTTCAACGAGGTCAACCCGAGCGCGGAAAACATCGCGGAGTGGTTCGCGCGGGAGCTGCAGGCCGCGGTCGACGACGAGAACGCGGTCGTGGCCGCGATCACGCTGTGGGAAGGTCCGGTAAACTCCGTGACGTTCGTGCCGTCGTAGTCCGGGCAACGGAACACGGATCAACGCAATGAACAAGCTCCCGAACCACACCGCGCTGAAGGAATGGTCGAGCGTCATCGACGCGCTCGGGAGCGGCGCGCAGATCATCCTGATCCGCAAAGGCGGCATCGCCGACCCGATGTTCGGGCTCGAAGCCGACCGCTTCTATCTCTATCCGACCTACTTTCATCAGGGCGAGCTCGATCCGCGGAGCACCGTCGAGATCACGCACTGGTGCGAGGTCGCACGTGTCTGGACCGCCGGCGATCCCGAGCCGCTTGCCGCGCACGTGGTCCTGCCGCGCGAGACGCTCGAGGCGCGCTACCGCTTTCGTCCCGACCAGGCGCTGTACGTCATCGCCGTGCGCGCCTGGCGGCTGGCGCGGCCGGCCACCGTCGCGTATCGCGACGAATACGGCGGCTGCAGGAGCTGGGTGAGCGTCGGCGAGGAGATCGACGTCGACGGATCGACGCCCGCGCTCAGCGAGGCCGAGCTGAAGTCGAGGCTCCACGAGGTCGATGTCATCCTGAGGCGCGAAGACGCCGAAGGATCCCCCGCCGACGGAGCGAACACCGTTCCTGCGCCGAGGATCCTTCGCCGTCTTCGCGGCTCAGGATGACACGATGGAACTGATCGCCGTCCTCATCATGGTTGTCGCGGGCGGCGCCATCGCCGTTTTCGTGATGATCGCGCTCGCGCGGCGTGAGAACGAGAGCGTGCCGCGCGCGGCGATGCCGTCGCAGGAGCGCGAACACATCGCCGCCTCGCTGCTCGTGCACGTAGTCGCCGCCGGCGGCGTGTCGCATCAGGAAGCGGTGCGCGCGGTTCGCCGCGGATCGGGCATCGCCGCGCCGGTGATGACCGGCATCGACGTCGCGAGCTGGGCCGATCGCTACGCGCAGCTCGCGACGCCGGAGCAGCGCGCGTCGCTGCTGGAAACGGCGGTGCAGCTCGTCGTCTCGCCCGTGCCGCTGCGCCAGTACGCGGCGCTGCTCGACCTCAACTTCGGCCTCGGTTTCCAGACCGACCGGCTCGCGAAGCTGCGCGAGGTCTACGGCTTCGAATACGTGGATCACGCGAAGGACGCGCGTCCGCGGCACGCCGATCGCGCGGGCGGCGGCGCGCCGCTGTTCGTGCGCGAGCCGCGAAAACGCGAGGAGCTCCTCGCCGTTCTCGGCCTCGCGGGCATGCCGGCGCGTCACGAGCTCACCGCCGCGTACCGCAGGCTCGTCGCGCAGCATCACCCCGACCGATTTCACACCGCGACGGACCAGGCGCGCACGGAAGCTGCCGCCCGTTTCATCGAAATTACACGGGCCTACGAAGAACTATTGCTCATTTTCCGCGATTGATTTATCATTCGCCGGTTCGGGGAATAGGGGCAGTTCACTGTTTGTTCACAGCCGGTTTGCCAGCAGTTCCCACCAGTTGATCGTAGTATTTCTTTGAGTTGAGTCGCTTTCGTGGACGGACGTGTCCGGTATCGAAGACGGACGCGCGCAAACGCGTCACGAATCGAGCCGGGGAAAAGGCAGGCGACTCCATCACGTAAACCTTTGAGCCGGGCCACGTTGGGGAAACGTGTCCGGCCGTCGGTAACTATTTTATTTGCTGACGCATCTAACATTGCACACGGCACGAACGTTGAAGTTGTCGTTGTCGTACGGGAGAGACCATGAAGAGCGCCGAAGCCTACGAGCATGAACAGGGCTGGGATTTTGAGAAGGCGGCGATGCCGTACGTCGACTCTCTGTACAACACCGCCTACCGGATGACGCGGAACTCCGAGGACGCCGAAGACCTCGTCCAGGAGACGTATCTGAAGGCGTACAAGTACTACGACAAGTTCGAAGAGGGTACGAACTTCAAGGCGTGGCTCTTCAAGATCATGAAGAACACGTTCATCAACAACTACCGGAAGAAGAAGCTCACCCCGCACAAGATCGACTTCTCGGAAATCGAAGAGTCGTACGAGCGGGTGATCCAGAAGAATGCGCCGGACCTCATCCGCGATCCGGAGAGCGAGATCTTCCAGGACATGATGGACGCCGACGTCAAGCGCGCCCTGGACTCGCTGCCGCACGACTACAAGATGGTCGTGCTGCTCGCGGACATCGAAGGCTTCTCGTACAAGGAGATCGCCGAGATCCTCGACTGCCCGGTGGGCACGGTGATGTCGCGTCTGTATCGCGGACGGAAGATGCTCGAGCGGACTCTGCTCGACTACGCCCGCAAGTACGGCTACATCCGCGGCGAGGCCGAGCCCGCCAAGATGCGCTCGCGCAAGGACGAGACGAAGGGCCGCAAGAAGAAGGACGACGGCAAGGCCGACGAGACAGACGTTCAGGAGCCGGAGGAGAGCGAAGAGGAAGTGCTCTTCGCCGACGCCGCGGACGAGGAGTTCGAGTTCGAGGTCGAAGAGGAAGAAGAAGAGCAGTTCGAGATCGAGTAAACGACCAGCAGACCAGGCGGCACGGCCGCTGCAGAAGAAAAGGACAGGCGATTCAGCCTGTCCTTTTTGTTTTCAAGGAATTCACCCTTGCAGCGCGCAGTTCCGCATAGCGAAGTCGCACGTCATGCCCACGGAAGGAACGAGCAGCAATGCTTTGTGACGAATATAGACGCGTGGTGTACTTCTTTCTCGACGGTTCACTCGGGCAGCAGAAACTCATGGAGCTCGAAACGCATCTGACGATCTGTCGTCCCTGCGCCGAGCGCACCACGATTCAGCGAAAGCTGCGCGACTTCGTCCGCAGGCGCCTCGGGCGCGTCACCGCTCCCGAACATCTGAAAGTCCGCGTCGTGCAGTCTCTGCGCGTCGTCGAGTAACATCGCGCGCCTTGCCCGACGAGAAGCTCATCCTCGTTTCGACGAATCCCAACAAAGGAATCGAGGCGGAGCGCATCCTCGGGGTTCCGGTGCTGCGCGTCTCCATCTCGCTGCCTGAGATCCAGGCGGCGTCGGTCGAGGAGATCACCCGCTACAAGCTCGAGACCGCGAAGTCCAAGGGCCACGGACGCCTCATCGTCGAGGACGTCTCGCTCGGCTTCGACGAGCTCGGCAACTTTCCCGGCCCCTACGTCCGCTGGCTGCTCGAGGCCGCCGGCGGCGACGGACTCGCCGCGATCGCCTTTGCGCTCAACAATCGCTCCGCCCGCGCGCAATGCTGTGTCGGCTACTGGAACGGCTCCGAAGTGAAGACGTTCCTCGGCGAGACCGTCGGCGAGATCCTCGTGCAGCCGCGCGGCGAGCGCAAGTTCGGGTGGGACGCCTGGTTCCAGCCGAAAGGCTCGTCGAAGACCTTCGCGGAGATGACCGATCAGGAGAAGGATGCGGTCTCGCATCGCGGCATCGCCTACCGGAGGCTCGCCGAGCATCTTGCACAGGAAACCGGACGCTCCTGAGATCCGCAATAGACACCTCCTGTTGCGGTTCTGACACGCCATACGGAAAACCCCGCCGCTAAGTCGTCCGTATTGAAGGATGTGGCGTGGCGCGGTACGCCGTGCCCGGCTGGCAAGTCCCTTGAAGTATTGGTCGGTGACGAAAGGACGGCCTTATGTGGGTCTTCGACGGGGAAGAATGGACGCAGGACGAAGGCAACGAGCACTCGAAAGCCAGACCGGAAGCGGCGCGGCAGTGGGTCGACGAGCTCGTCCCTGAGCTTCAGGTGATCGAGATCGTCCCGATCCGCAGGAACACGGACGTTCCGCCCCTGCCGATGCCGTAGCCAGCAACCGCTCGCCAACAACAGAGGCCGCGCGTGAAGAACGTGCGGCCTTTTCGTTTGGTTTCGCAGTCACGCGGTCGCGCGGTTACGCGGCGGCACCTTCAACCGCGTGACTGCGTAACCGTCTATCTCGGCGTGTGGCGCGCGAGGAACTCGCGGACCAGCGGCTCGATCGCCTCCGAGGCGACGTTGAAGATGCGGTCGGAGTGATAGTTCCCCTCGATGTCGAGCACGTGCAGTTCCTTCGGCTCGGTCGCGGCCTCGTAGAGCGCGATCGAATGTTTGTGATTGATCAGCCAGTCGTTCTTCACGTGGATGAAGCACTTCGGCACGCGGATCTTCGCGATGTCGTCGAGGGCGCGCAGCTTCGCGGCGCGGCGCGGCGACCACGCGAAACGCGGGCGGCGCATCGCGTTCGAGATCGCGATGTGGCGGTGAATCGTCAGCGGGTTGATGCGCGGGATGATCATCGCGAAATCGGCGACGGGGGAGATCAGCAGCAGCGAGCCGACCGGCAGATCGTGGCGCGCCGCCGTCGAGATCGCGATCGCGCCGCCGTACGAGAAGCCGGCCAGCGTGATCGTCGAGATCGTGGACGTGCGCAGCAGCGCGTTCGCCACCGCGGCGACGTCGAAATGCTCGTCCGAGTTGAAGCCGTACGTCCCGCCGCTCTCGCCGTGCCCGCGCGGATCCATCACCGCCGTGCGGTAGCCCTGCGCGTGCACGAAGTGGGCGAGACGCACCATCGACGGATGCCGCCGGTCGCGCCAGAAGCCCGGTACCACGAGCACCACCGAGGGCGAGGGGGCGTCGTAGACGTCGTAGTGAATCGTCGTCCCGTCGAAGGAAACGACGGTCGAGGAGACAGGTTCCGGAACTGGTCGAATGGCGCTAATGCTTGACATGCCTGAGCCCGCACCTATGATATCGCGTGGTTCAGACGCAAAGTGAGGTGAGTCGGGCAACCCAGTCATTTCAAGTACGTTGGATCGCAAAAACTTCGTAATCGAAACTCAGGTCGCAACGGCCTGATGAAAATTGAAGGAGAAAGTACGCAATGAAGAAGTCCATGATCGTTACCCTGATCGCGCTCCTCGTGGTCGCGATGCTCGCCGTCGGCTGTAAGAAGGAAGAGGCCGCGACTGACACGGCCGCGACCGACACCACGGTGACCAGCGCCGACACGATGGCGACCGACACGATGGCGACCGACACGATGGCCACTGACACCGGCGCGACGATCGACACCTCGGCGACCGGCACCTCGGCCACCACCGAGACCACCGCGACGGGCTCGACCGCGGCGACGACCACCACCTAGTCACGAACATACCCGGTTTCAACGAAACGCCCCGCCTTCCGGCGGGGCGTTTTTGTTTCTGGCATCGCTCGTGCTCGCTCTCTGCCGGGTTTTCCTTTTCTGAATTCGACCGTCAAAACGGTAAGGAGGTGAGCTCGGCACCCACCAAGTGACATGCACCGGAAATCGGAAGAACGCAAAAACAAACTCTGAAAGAGGAATTGGAATGACTAAGAAATTTTTGGTCCTCCTGGCAGTGCTGATGCTCATCGTCGGCGTCACCGCCTGCAAGAAGGAAACGGAAATCAACTCGACCACGGAGACCACCGACACCTCGGTGACGGCCGGCTCCACCGACACCGGCGCGGTGAGCACCGACACGATGGCGACCGACACGATGGCGACGGACACGATGTCGACCGACACGAGCGGCACGACTTCGACGACCGAAACGTCGACCACGTCGACCACGGTCTCCACGACCACCACGTAATTCGAACGCTTTTACGCAGTTCAGGGGGCGGGCTGCGGCTCGCCCTTTTTTTGTTTCTGCGCGAGATCCTCGCGGAGCCGTTCGTACACGCGCCGGGTCTCGCTCGCCGCCGCGTTCTCGTCGCCGCTGTTGTCGATCACGTAGTCCGCCTGGCGCAGCCGCTCGTCGCGCGGCATCTGATGCGCGATCCGGCGCTGCGCTTCCTCGCGCGTCATCCCTCGGCCGATCGCGCGCTCCAGCTGAACACCGGGAGCCACGTCGACGACGATGATCCGGTCGTAGCGCTTCTTCCCGCCCGACTCCAGCAGCAGCGTCGCCTCGACGATGTGAATCGAGTCCGACGATTTGTGCTCGCGCATCAGCCGCTCTTCCTCGGCGATCACGAGCGGATGAATGAGGGCGTTCAGCTTCTGGGCCTCGAACGAGTTCGAGAAGGCGCGATCGGCGAGCTTCTTCCGGTCGACCTCGCCGTTGGGAAGGAGGATCTCCTTTCCGTACGTCCGCACGAGAGCGTCGTGGCCCGCGTTGCCGGGCCGGTAGAGTTTCGCGACGACGGCGTCGGCGTCGATGGTGAGCGCGCCGAGCTCGGCGAACTTCCGCATGATCGTCGACTTGCCGCTGGCGATGCCGCCGGTGAGGCCGACCCGCAGGATCACCCGCGCCTCCGTTCCGCGGCCATGACCGTGTTCCGCATCAGCATCGCGATCGTCATCGGCCCGACGCCGCCCGGCACCGGCGTGATCCAGCCCGCGACCTCGCGGACGTGCTCGAAGTCGACGTCGCCTGCGAGCTTTCCGTCGACTCTGTTGATGCCGACGTCGATCACGATCGCGCCCCGCTTCACCATCTCCGCGGTCACGAAGTGCGCCCTGCCGATCGCGGCGACGAGGATGTCGGCCTGGCGCGCGATCGCGGGGAGATCGCGGGTGCGCGAGTGGCAGATCGTCACCGTCGCGCTGCGCTGCAGCAGCAGCGCAGCGGCCGGCTTGCCGACGATGTCGCTGCGCCCGATGACCACCGCGTGTTTTCCTTCGATCGATTCGCCGGTCGACTCGATGAGGCGGATCACCCCCGCCGGCGTGCACGGAACCAGCGCGGGCCTGCCGAGGTGGAGCATGCCGGCGTTGATCGGATGAAAGCCGTCGACGTCCTTCGCGGGATCGATCGCGTCGATCACCTTCCGCGGGTCGATCTGCTTCGGCAATGGAAGCTGCACGAGGATCCCGTCGACGGCGTCGTCGCGATTGAGGCGCTCCACTTCCGCGAGCAGCTCCGCCTCGGACATCGTGTCGGGATGGATGAGCTCCGTTCCCTCGAGGCCCAGCTCGCGCGCCTTCTTCGCCTTGTTGCGCACGTAGACCTCGGAGGCGGGATCGCTGCCGACGCGCACGGCGACGAGGCCGGGATGGAAGCTCAGGCGGGAAATTGCCGCCGCGACTTCTTGTTCCACGGCGCGGGCCACGGATTTTCCGTCGATGAGGTGCGCGGTCACGAGCGCGGGTTTGTATCACGGGCGACCGCTAAACCGTTCGGCGGGAATGAATTCCTTGACACCGTTTGTTCGGCAATGTTACCGTTTTGGCCCTTTCCGTCAGGGAAGGTGTCTTTTCGTATTTGAGTGATCTGCGGCGTTTGCGGTCCACACCTCTGGCCGCCGATCCACCAGCAGTGAACTGTTCAGGAGAAGTCATGCGTACGTGGTTCCCAAAGCAGGGCGACATCGAGCCGCGCTGGTTCGTCATCGACGCCGAAGGCAAGGTCCTCGGCCGTCTCTCGACGACCATCGCGAACATCATCTCCGGAAAGGCCAAGCCGACGTACACGCCCTTCCTGGACACCGGCGATCACGTGATCGTGATCAATGCGGAGAAGATCCTCCTCACCGGCAAGAAAGAGACCGACAAGATCTACCGTCAGCACTCGCTCTATCCGGGCGGACTGAAGGAGCGCGCGGCGCGCTTCGTGCGTGCCGAAAAGCCCGAGCGGATGCTCGAAGAGGCCGTGTGGGGCATGCTGCCGAAGAACAAGATCGGCAGAAAGATGCTGAAGAAGTTGAAGGTCTATCGCGGTTCGGCTCACCCGCACGAAGCGCAGAAGCCCGAACAGCTCGACGTCACCGAGTAAACAACGGAGGAATCCTTGGCTTTGGTCGAATACTACGGAACAGGCAGACGGAAAACGTCGACGGCGCGCGTGCACATTCGTCCGGGATCGGGTGCGATCACGGTCAACCGCCGCTCCCTCGACGACTACTTCGGCAATGAAGTGCTGAAGATGATCATCAAGCAGCCTCTTTCGCTGACGGAGACCGTCGACAAGTTCGACATCGTCGTCACCGTCGACGGCGGCGGCCCGAGCGGCCAGGCCGGAGCGATCCGCCACGGCATCTCCCGGGCGCTGCAGGTCTACAACAGCGAGCTGCGCAAGCGGCTCAAGAAGGCCGGCCTCCTCACGCGCGATCCGCGCATGAAGGAGCGCAAGAAGTACGGACAGAAGGGCGCTCGCGCGCGCTTCCAGTTCTCCAAGCGCTAGTCTCATGGTTTCTCCCCTGCAACACGTATGACCCGGGACAGGAGCGAGTCGTCGCTCCTGTCTTTTTTTGTTCAACCCAAAACGTCAATCGCAAAGGAGGGTTCACTTGGCAGTCTCTATTACGATGAAAGAGCTTTTGGAAGCTGGCGTGCACTTCGGTCATCAGACCCGCCGCTGGAATCCGAAGATGAAGAAGTACATCTTCGGAAAGCGGAACGGGATCTACATCATTGACCTGCAGAAGACGCTCAAGCTCTTTAAGGAAGCTTCCGCGTTCATCTCGGACCTCGCGTCCGGGGGAAAACGAATCCTGTTCGTGGGCACCAAGCGCCAGGCACAGGACGCCATTCTCGAAGAGGCCAACCGCTGCGGCATGTTCTACGTGAACAACCGCTGGCTGGGCGGCACCCTGACGAACTTCACCACCGTCCGCAAATCGATCGAGCGCCTCAAGGAGATCGAGGCGATCCTCGCCGATACCGACAAGGAGATGTCGAAGAAGGAGCGCGCGCAGCTCGACCACGAGCGCGAGAAGCTCCAGAAGAATCTCATCGGCATCCGCGAGATGGACGGTCTTCCGGACGCGCTCTTCGTGATCGATCCGAAGAAGGAATACATCGCCGTCAAGGAAGCCAGAAAGCTCGGCATCCCGGTCGTCGCCATCGTCGATACGAACTGTGATCCGGAGGACATCAACTACGTCATCCCGGGCAACGACGATGCGATCCGCGCGATCCGTCTGTTCACGCAGAAGATCGCCGACGCGGTCCTCGAGGGATACAACCTCGCCGAGGAGCGCTACATCGGGGTCGAGGACAAGGGCGACGAA
>Ga0134123_10000482_pt1 | contig 26260 bp, 23 predicted proteins | sample KB303_FD_96460 | JGI IMG/M metagenome (GOLD analysis project Ga0134123, IMG submission 96460) | Terrestrial soil microbial communities without Nitrogen fertilizer from Kellogg Biological Station, Michigan, USA - KB3-0-3 | ecosystem: Environmental > Terrestrial > Soil > Unclassified ...
CCGAACGCCGGGAGGGAGCGCGGACATGAAGACCTGGGAATACAAGATCATCAACGTCCGGTCGGAGAATTACTCGATGGATCCCCGGCGCGCCGAAGAGCTGAACCGCCTCGGCGATGAAGGATGGGAGCTGGTCAGCATCACCTCGATCAACTTCAAGACCGGCGCGACCGATCACATCGGCATGGTGTTCAAGCGCGAAAAGCAGACGCAGAGCGCATAATCCCGATGTCTGTCCGGGCATGGAATTCCGCGGGACCGAGCGTTTCCTCATTCAACGCCGTCTCGGAGAGGGCGGGTTCGGCGTCGTTTACGAAGCCCGCGATCTTCAGAACGACGCCAGCGTCGCGCTGAAGACGCTGCGGCACTTCACTCCCGATTCGCTTTACCGCTTCAAGCGCGAATTCCGTTCGCTCGCCGACATCACCCATCCGAATCTCATCCAGCTGTACGAGCTGGTATCGGATGCGGACGAATGGTTCTTCACGATGGAGCTCGTCCGCGGGAAGACCTTCGTCGAGCACGTTTGTGACGGCGACTGGCCGGAGATTCCCACGTCCCTGCTGACGCACACGCTGACCCTCGAACGTGAAGGAGCTGCGTCCCCGCCGGATGCTGTTGCGCAGCGGGTCAGCCCCGCGCACATCGATCGTCTCGAGACGGCGCTCCTGCAACTGGTCGAAGGCGTCGCCGCTCTCCACCGCGCGGGCAGCATCCATCGCGATCTCAAACCGTCGAACGTGCTGGTGTCGGCGGCCGGACGCGTCGTGGTGCTCGACTTCGGGCTGCTCATGGATTTCCAGGACGGAAAAACGCAGAGCCTTCGGGTCGCAGGCACGCCCGCGTACATGTCGCCGGAGCAGGCCGCCGAACTGCCGCTCACGCCGGCGAGCGACTGGTACAGCGTCGGCGTGATGTTGTTCGAGTGTCTGACGGGCAGGCTTCCGTTCGCCGGCAGCTTCGTGGAGTTGATCGTGGCGAAGCAGATCGACGGGCCTTCGCCGAGCCGATTTGTTTCAGGCGTGCCGGCGCATCTCGACTCGCTCTGCCGCGACCTGATGCGGCGCGATCAGGCGAGCCGTCCGTCCCTGGAGGAGATTCTCTCGCGCCTCCGGGTGGCGGCTCCCCCGGCGCCATCCGTGCGCTCTTCGCCCGCGGCCCTTTTCATCGGCCGGGACGAGCAACTGACGGGGTTGCGCGGCGCATTCGACCGGGTGCTTGCAGGCGACAGTGTGACGGTCTGCCTGCACGGTCTTTCGGGCATCGGAAAGACCTCGCTGGCGCGCCACTTCCTCGACGAGCTCCGCCAGCAGCATCCGGAAGCGGTGATTCTCACCGGCCGCTGCTTCGAGCGCGAGTCGGTGCCGTACAAGGGACTCGACAGCCTCATCGACGCGCTCGCGCGCCATCTGCTCCGCCTTCACCCGCGCGACGCGGGGGCGCTGCTGCCACGCGACATCTTCGCGCTCGCGCAACTGTTTCCCGTGCTCCGCCAGCTCGAAGAGATCGCACCGTCGTGGCGGCGCGTGGCGGCGGTGCCGGACTCGCAGGAGCTGCGGCGCCGCGCCTTCACCGCGCTTCGCGAGCTGTTCGGCCGCCTCGGCGACAGGAAGCCGACGGTGTTGTTCGTGGACGACCTGCAGTGGGGCGACGTCGACAGCGCGGACCTGCTCTCCTACGTGGTGCGCGGCTCGGATGCTCCGGCGCTGCTGTTCATCGCTTCCTACCGCAGCGACGAGGTGAACAGCAGCCCGTTTCTGCGCGCATTTCTCACCGCGGAGAATTTGCGGCAGAACGCCCGCGAGATGGCGGTCGGGCAGCTTTCCGCCGACGAGTCGCGAGAGCTCGCGGCGGCGCTGCTGAACGAAACCGCGCCGCGGTTCGCCGAGGTCGCCGCGAGCATTGCCGCGGAAGCGGGCGGCAGTCCGTTCTTCATCGATGAGCTGGTGAGATCGGGCGACTGGCTCGTCGACGCCGGCGCTCGCGAGATCACGCTCGCGGAGACGATCGGCCTGCGCCTCCGCCGCCTTCCGCCGGAAGCGGAGCGGCTGCTGCAGCTCGTGGCGGTGAACGGTCAGCCCGTGCCGGCGCACATCCTCAAACGCGCGGCCGCGATCGACACGCACGAGTCGGCGCTTGCGCTCCTGCGCACGGAACATCTCATCCGCACGCGCGAGACCGGTGCGGACGACGAGATCGAGTCCTACCACGACCGCATCCGCGAGACCGTGGTGCAGTTCCTCGATCCCGCTCTGCTGCGCGAGCATCACCGGTGTCTGGCCACGGCGTTCGAGGCCGGACGCGGCGCCGATCCGGAGATGCTCGCCGATCACTTCATCGCCGGCGGCAGGGAAGAGCGCGCGATCGAGTACACGATCGCGGCGGCGGAGGACGCGGAGCGCGCGCTGGCATTCGACCGGGCCGCGCGTCTGTACCGGCGCGCGCTCGATCTCCTGGCGCCGGATTCGAATCGCCGCGCGCAACTGCAGGTGCAGCTCGGCAGCGCGCTCACGAACGCCGGGCGCGGAGCGGAAGCGGCGGCCGCGTACCTGGCCGTCACCGGTCTCTCTCGTCGCGAGACCCTGGAACTGCGCCTGAAGGCCGCGCAGCAGCTGCTGTTCGCGGGACATCTCGATGACGGGCTGGGCGTGCTCCGGAGCGTTCTCGAATCCGTCGGAATGCGCGTCTCGAAGACGCGCCGGACGATGTTGCTCACCCTCCTTCTCGCCCGCATCCGTCTCGCGCTGCGCGGCACGCAATTCGAGCCGCGAGACGAGAGCAGCATTTCCCCCGAGGTGTTGATGCGCGTCGACACCTGCTGGTCGGTGGCGGCGGGCCTCGGCATCATCGACACGATCCGCGGCGCGGTGTTTCAAACGCGGCACACGATCGAGGCCCTCCGGTCGGGAGAGCTGCATCGCGTCGCCCGCGCGATGTCGCTGGAGGCGGGATATACCGCCGTGCGCGGATCGGCGTCGGTGCGCAGGATGGAGAAGCTCCTCCAATACGCAAAACAACTGGCCGAGCGCGCCGGCACGCCCTACGCCAACGGCCTCTTCACGCTCTGCGACGGCATCGCGGCGTTTCTCCTCGGCCGCTGGAAATACGGCGCCGAGGCCTGCCTCGCCGCGGAACAGATCCTTCTCGACGGCTGCACCGGCGTGATGTGGGAGATCGACAGCGCCCGCGTCTTCTCCTTCTACTCTCAGCTCTTCCTCGGCGAGATGAAGACGCTTGCCGCGCGCTATCCCCTGCTGATCCGCGACGCCCAGGAGCGCGGCGACCTGTATTCGCTCGCGGTGTTCCGCGGATTTCAATCCCACTTCATCTATATGTGCGCCGACAACACGGAGGAAGGCCGCGAGGTATCGGTCGACGCGATGCGCAGCTGGTCGGAGAGCGGCGCCTCTCAGATGCGCGCCTGGGCGCTCTGGGCAGCGTCGGACTTTTCGATGTATGAGCGGCGCGGCTCGCTGGCCTGGACGGAATTGAAGCGGGGCTGGCCGGAAATGGTGTCCGCGCTCCTGTTGTACGTGCAGTACTTCAATATCGTCATGCTCGATCTTCGCGGGCGTGCGGCCCTGGCGGCGATCGATGACGAGACGACTCCCCGCGACCAGTGCCGCCGCCTGATGCGCGAAGCGGAACGCGCGGCGCGCCTGATCGAACGGGAACGGACCGACTGGGGCTCCGCGCTCGCGGAACTGCTCCGCGCCGGGATTCACGTGCGCCGCGGACGGGTGGATGCGGCGTTTCGGAGTGTCGAGGCCGCGGAGCAGCGGCTCGGCTCCCTCGACATGAACCTCCATCGCGCCGTCGCGCAGCGCCGCCTCGGCGAGCTCACCGGCGGCAGCCAGGGAAGGGCTCTGATCGACAGGAGCGAGGCGTGGATGCGCGCCGAGGGTATCGTCAACTCGGAGCGGCTCGCGTACGTCTACGCTCCGTGGGCAGTTCGGTGAGCATTTGATATCTTCGCGGCCCGTGCCGCGCCCCTTCCTGATTCTCATCGTCCTCGACGGCTTCGGCTGCCGCCGCGAGCCGGAGTGGAACGCGATCGCGCAAGCGGAGACGCCGCGCTTCGATCGCCTCTATCGCGAGAACGCGTGGACCACGCTCGAGGCGTCCGGCCTCGCGGTCGGGTTGCCCGAGGGACAGATGGGGAACTCCGAGGTCGGGCATCTGAACATCGGGGCGGGACGGGTGGTCGATCAGGACATCGTCCGCATCAGCAAGGCCATCGCGAATCACGAGCTCGAGACGAACGAAGTCTTCGTCGACGCGGTGAAGGGCGCGCGCGCCGTCCACTTCGCGGGGCTGCTCTCCGACGGCGGCGTGCATTCGCTGCAGTCGCACCTGCACGGGCTGATCGACGCCGCGCTCGCGCTCGGCGCGGGGGACGTCTACATCCACGCGATCCTCGACGGCCGCGACACGCCGCCGAAGTCGGCGGAGAAATATCTTGCACAACTCCTCGGCCAGATCAGCAACAAGCCGAGGGCGCACCTTGCCACGATCGTCGGCCGCTACTACACGATGGACCGCGATCATCGGTGGGAGCGCGTGCAGCGCGGCTACGACCTGATGACCCTCGGCATCGGCACGCAGACGAAGGACCCGCTCGAGACCCTGCGGCGGTTCTACGAGCAGAACATCACCGACGAGTTCATGGAGCCGATCTCCGTGCTGACGGAAGCGGGCGCGCATCTCGGCCGCATCGAGGACGGGGACGCGCTGCTCTTCTTCAACTTCCGCGCGGACCGCATGCGCGAGATCGTGGTCGCCTTCAAGGACGAGCACTTCACGCCGTTCGAGCGCGCGCTGCATCCGAAGGCGCGCATCGTGACGATGAACCGCTATCACGAGAAGTTCGACCTGCCGGTCCTCTTCCCGCCGCCGGCTCTCCGCAACAACCTCGGCGAGGTGCTCTCGCGTGCGGGACTCAAACAGTTCCGCATCGCGGAGACGGAGAAATACGCGCACGTCACCTTCTTCTTCAACGGAGGTTCCGACCTCCAGTTCCCCGGCGAGGAGCGGAAGCTCGTGCCGTCGCCGAAGGTCGCGACGTACGACCTGAAGCCGGAGATGTCGGTGGTCGAAGTCGCGGACCACGTGGTCGAGGCGATCGCGTCGCGCAAGTACGACGTGATCATCATGAACATCGCCAATCCCGACATGGTCGGGCACACGGGCGTGATGGATGCGGCGGTGGAGGCGGTGCACGACACCGACGTCGCGGTCGGGCGCATTCTCGACGCGGTGGAGCAGGTGGACGGCGTCGCGCTGATCACCGCCGATCACGGCAACGCGGAGCTGATGTTCGATCGCCGGACGGGCCAGCCGCACACGGCGCACACGACGTTCCCCGTGCCGCTGATCCTCGTCGACCGCGAGAAGTGCTTCGGCAAACTGCGCAGCGGCGGCGTGCTCTCGAACGTCGCGCCGACGATCCTCACCATCCTCGGACTCGAGAAACCCGCGGAGATGACCGCCGACTCGCTGCTCGCCCTCCCATGATCGAGCGCCTGATCCTCGTCCGCCATGGCGAGACGCTGCACAACGTCGCCGGGATCGCGCAGGGGTGGAACGACAGCGAGTTGTCGGAGAAGGGGCAGCGGCAGGTGCGCGCGCTCGCGGAGCGTCTGACGCGCTTCGAGCCGACCGCGATCTACTCTTCGCCCCTCGGGCGCGCGTTGTCGACGGCGAACGTGATCGCCGAGGCCACGGGACTGCCGGTGGAGACGCTCGACGATCTGCGGGAGATGAGCTACGGCGCGTGGGAAGGGAAGTCGTTCCTCGACGTCCGCCGCAACGATCTCGCGTTCTATCACCGCTGGATTGCCGATCCCGATTGTTCCTGCCCCGACGGCGAGTCGCACAACGACGTGCTGCGCCGCATGGAGCGCGCGTTTGCCGCGGCGAGCTCCCCCCGTCCGGTGCTCGTGACGCACGGCACGGCGATCCGCATCGGCGCCACCGCGCTGCTCAACGCGCCGGTAATGACGTCGCTGCACCTCGCGCAGGACAACGCGGCGCTGAATCTGTTCTTTCGGCGCGGGGAGCGGTGGGTGATGAAGTTGTGGAACGATACGACGCATTGCGAGGCAGTCTCATAGTCTCCTGGTCTCCTGGTCTCCTGGTCTCCTGGTCTCCTGGTCTCCTAGTCTCCGAGTCTCATAGAAAGACCAGGAGACAGGAGACAGGAGACTATGAGACTAGGAGACCAGGAGACCAGGAGACCCCCGGGAGCACAACAAATGATTCTCGAAACGATCACCGAACAACTCACCGAGACCCTGAAATCGCGCGTCCTCGCGCTCTTCGGCCAGCCGGTCGACCGCGTCGTGCTGCAGCCGCCGCCGAAGCTGAACATGGGCGATCTGGCGACGCCGATCGCGCTGGAGCTGGCGAAGGTGCTGAAGCGGAAGCCGCGGGAGATCGCGGAGCAGCTGGCGAACGGGATGACGCTGCCGATGTTCGTCGAGTCGGTCTCCGTCGAGGGCGCGGGCTATCTCAACTTCCGCTTCGACCGCGGCGCGTTCACCGCGCAGCATTTCCGGATCGTCATGGCCTCGCCGGCCGCGAGCGGGGAGCGCGTGATCGTCGAGCATACGAACATCAATCCCAACAAGGCCGCGCACATCGGCCATCTCCGCAATGCCGTCCTCGGCGACACGTACGTTCGCTGCGCGAAGTGGCTCGGCCACCGCGTCGAGACACAGAACTACATCGACGACACCGGCGTGCAGGTCGCGGACGTCGTGGTCGCGTTCGAGCGTCTCGAGAAGAAGAGCGTCGCCGACGTCGAAGAGCTGATCCAAACGAATCCGCGATTCGACTACGTCTGCTGGGACGTCTATTCGAAGATGGCGCAGTACTACGCCGAGCATCCGGACGCGCTGGAGTGGCGGAAGGAAACGCTGCACCGGATCGAGAACCAGGAGGGCGACACCGCGAAGCTGGCGACGCTGATCGCGCACGCGATCGTGCATCGCCATCTCCGCACGATGCTCCGCCTCGGCATCGAGTACGACCTCCTGCCGAAGGAGAGCGACATCATTCACCTGCACTTCTGGGATCGCGCGTTCGAGCGGCTGAAGGAGTCGGGCGCCGTCGTCTACGAGACCGAGGGCAAGCACAAAGGCTGCTGGGTCATGAAGCTCGACGAGTCGGAGGAGTTCTCCGGCATGGCCGAGCCGGACAAGATCCTCGTGCGCTCGAACGGCACCGTCACCTACACCGGCAAGGACATCGCGTACCAGCTCTGGAAGCTCGGCCTGCTCGATCGCACGTTCGCGTACCGCAGGTTCACGACTTATCCGAGCGGCCACGTCGTGTGGGAGACGACGCATGGCGAGGGCGATCCCGGCGCGCCGAAGTTCGGCGGCGCACAGCGGGTCGTGAACGTCATCGACTCGCGGCAGGCGTATCTGCAGAAGGTGGTGAAGGAAGGCGTGCGGCAGGTCGCGGGCGACCAGGCGGCGGAGGCGTCGATTCACTTCGCGTACGAAATGGTGGCGCTCACGCCGGCGACGGCGAAGGCCCTCGGCATGGAGATCTCCGGCGAAGACGCCTCGCGCGCGTACGTCGAGATGTCGGGGCGCAAGGGCCTCGGCGTGAAGGCCGACGACATGCTCGACGAGCTGGAGCGGAAGGCGACGGAGGCCGTCGAGAACAACGCGGCGGAGCTCGAGGGCGGCGCGGCGGAGATCGGGCGGCAGGTCGCGATCGCGGCGCTGCGCTACTTCATGCTCCGCTTCGGCAGAAACAAAGTCATCGCCTTCGACTTCGACGAGGCGCTGCGCTTCGAGGGCGACTCCGGTCCGTATCTGCAGTATTCGACCGTGCGCGTGCAGAACATCTTCCGGAAGATGGCGGAGCGCGGCGTGGAAGCGCGCATCGACGAGCGCGCGGTCGACGACCTCACGCTGAAGCAGGGACTGACCGACGACATGTGGGAACTGGTGCGGCTCAGCGCGGAACTGCCGGCGGCGATCCGCCGCGCGGTCGACTCACTCGAGCTCTCGGTGATCACGCAGTACCTGCTCGACCTCGCGCAGAAGTTCAACAGTTTCTACCACAAGTATCCGATCATGAATGAGAAGGACGAAGCGGAGCGCCAGCGGCGCGCGGTCTGCGCGGAAATCTTCCGGCGGACCATGGTCGGCGCGATGGAGCTGCTGGGAATTCCGGTGCCGGAGCGAATGTAGTCCCCTGCTACAATCACATCACGGCGGAGTCCAACCGCCGGCCCACATCATGAGATACGACATCCGCGATTTCGCTCTCCGCACGCTGATTCTTGTCGCCGGCGGGATTGCCGCGATCCTGCTCGCGCGCGAGGGTCACGGCCAGGCGCTGCCGGCCGTGGCCGTGGGGGGCGCGCTCGGCGCGTTCTTCGCCGCGCGCGTCCAGCCCACGAGCTCGGATTAGTTCGCGAGATCAGCTCGCTTCTTCTTCAGCGTGCCCGTGCTCGGCCCGCCGAACGTTCTCCGCCTGCAGCCCTTTGGGACCCTGCTTGACGTCGAACTCCACGCGCTCTCCCTCGTTCAGCGTTCGGTACCCCGAGGCTTGAATCGATGAATGATGCACGAACACGTCTTCACCCGTACTGCGTTTGATGAATCCGTAGCCTTTGTCGTTGTTGAACCACTTCACTACACCAGTCTCAGGCATTTCTACCTCCGACCGCACCCGTGAGCCGCAGCCCGGCGCGCCCGGTGTTGAAAATGTGCAATGCTCGCGCCGGTTCACCAGATGAGTGCGCGATTCATCCCGATTCGCTGGAAGCCGAGCGACTCGTAGAGCGCGACCGCCGGCGTGTTGAAGTCGTTCACGAACAGCGTCACCGTTTTCCCGCGGCGGAACAAATGCCCGCACACCTCGCGCAGCAAATCGCGGCAGAGGCCGCGGCGGCGCATGCGCGGATCGGTCCAGACGCCCATCAGTTGCACGGCGTCGCCGGTGACGGCGGAGAACTCGCACTTCGCGGCGATGCGGCCGTTCTCGACGCGCACCACCGAGCGCTTTTTCTCGATCAGCTCGCGGATGCGCTCGCGATAGCCCGCCGCGTCGCGCTGGAGCGGATCGATCCCGACCTCCTCGCGGTGCATCGCGGCGCACGCGGGCACGAGCTTGTCGAGGTCCTTCACCGTCGAATAGCGCGCGGTGGTGAGGTCGGGAAAGTCGAAGCGGGGGCGGATCGCGTAGACCGGCTGGTTGAGGCGCACCACGGTCGGCGGATCGAGACGCGAGGCGAGATGGCTCCAGAGCGCCTCGACGAGCCGCGAGGGCGAGATGATCGCGCGCACCGGCAGCATGCGCGTGAGGATGCGGTCGGAGACCAGCGTGATCGCGGTCTCGGTGATCTCATGCGAGACCGAGGGATCGCTCGCGAGGACGATGTTCATCGCCAGCGACGCCACGAGCACGATCGCCCCGTTGCAGCGCGCGATCACGATCTGCGGCGCCGCGACCGCGCGCTCCTCCATCAGCCGCGAGATCAGATAGACGTTGATCAGCGGGTCGCGCCGCAGGAACTCCAGCGCACCCTTCACGTCGTCTTCCGAGAGGGCCCGGAGCGACCAGCGGCCTTCCACGGGCAGCGTTGCCATTGAGGTCGACTAGAGCTGTGAGCGCCCTAAGTATGCCAGCCCATCGACGAACTTATGCCACAGAGAGCGGTTCTGCCATTCTTCGAAGTGGCGCTGGCGGGCGTGGCGGAGGTCGGCCTGGAAGGCGCTCTTCAGCTGCGCGGCGATCAGCGGATCGACGAGACCGATGTTGACCTCGTCGTTGAGCTGGAACGAGCGGTCGTCGAAATTCGTCGAGCCGACCGAAGACCAGACGCCGTCGACGACGATCACCTTCTGATGCAGCAGCGTGGGTTTGTACTCGAAGACCTTCACGCCCCGCTTGAGCAGCGTGCCGAAGTGATGGTGGCTGGCGTGCTGCACGATCGCGTTGTCCGTCGCGTCGTCGGCCGGGACCATGATCTTCACGTCGACGCCGCGCCGCACCGCATCCTCCAGCGCCTCGATCGCTTCCGAATCGGGAAGCAGGTACGGGTTCTGGATGATGATCTCGCGCTTCGCGGCCTTGATGGCGACGTAGTAGAGGATCTGCACCGACGACACGCTGCCGCTCGGCGACGTGTACGCGACGTGGGCCGCCGTCGCGCCGCTCGCGGGGATCGGCGGGAAGTATTTGTCGCCGGCCGGAATCTCGCCCGTCTCCTCGATCCAGTTTTCGGAGAAACACGACTGCAGGCGATTGACCACCGGCCCGGCGATGCGCAGTCCCGTGTCGCGGAAGTGCTCCTTGTCGCCGGCGTTGCCGGTCCAGCTGTCGGAGATGCCGTGGCCGCCGGTGTAGGCGACGCGTCCGTCGATGATGACGAGCTTGCGGTGGTCGCGGTTGTTCAGGCGCCCGAGGTTGCTGATGCGGATGGGATGGAAATGCGCGACCTTCGCGCCGGCGGCTTCGAGCATCTTCTGCGTGTCGCCCCCGAGATCGCGGCCGCCCGAGGCGTCGACGAGGACCCGCACCTCGACGCCCTGTTTCGCCTTTGCGGCGAGCAGGCGCGCGAGCTGTGTGCCGAGGAGGCCCTTCGCCCAGATGTACGTCTCGACGTGGATGCTCTCTTTCGCCGCGGCGATGTCGCGCATCATCGGCGGGAAGAAGCCGTCGCCGTTCTGCAGGACCTGCACGCTGTTGCCCTTGTCGAGGCTGGAGTGCGTGAGGCCGACGAGCGACGGCAGCAGCACGCCGATCTCCCCCGGCGAGCGCACGTTCAGCTTCGCCTCCTGCCGGCGCTTCACCGACCAGAGCACGATCGCGAGCAGGGTGATCAGGACCAGGCCGCCGATGAACGCGACCAGCGGCATGCGGACGTATGTCGTCCCACGGATCGTTTTGATGGTGAAGTGATCGTCGTTCTTCATGGATGGGCGAGCTCCGCGATGACGGGCCGATGGTCCGAGGGCCCTTCGTCGAGCACGCGCGCGGCACGCACCTTCCATCCCGGATCGACGAGGATGTAGTCGAGGCGCTGCTCCATCACCTTGTGCGTCGCCGACCTCGAGTCGCCGACGAACTGCAGCGTGTTGAGGTCGAGGAACTTCGAGACCTCGGCGCTGCCGGGCGGCGCATTGAGATCGCCGACGAGGATGTACGGATGCGCGCTGGCGAGGACGTGATGGTTGATGCACTGCAGCTGCAGGTCGCGCGGCTTCTCGTTCAGCGACGCCCACGCCGCGGTGTGCGCGACGTAGAACTCGATGATGCCGCCGTTGATGCCGATGACCGCTTCGAGCAGCGAGCGCGGCTCGCCGATGCCGGGCAGTTTGTGGACCTCGCTGTGGAGAATCTGTCCGCGCGTCAGCACGGCGTTGCCGAAGTCGCCGCCGAGAAAGGTGTAGCTGCGGCCGAAGACGACGTTCATGCCGGTGAGGCGCGCGAGGTCGCGCGTGTGATCGCTGAAGCGCGCCTGCCACGTGTTGCGGTGCACTTCGTTGAGGCCGACGACGTCGGGCCTGTACTTGCGGATCTCGGCCGCGATGTCTGCGAGGTGATGGCTTTTGAGCAGCGTGGCGTGGCCTTCGATGTTGTACGTCATGACCACGAGGCGCCGCGGATAGGTGTTCGCGAACCGGCGCGGCTGCCGCGGCGAGCATTCGCCGGAACGGAGCTCGTACACCCCGAGCACGCGGTAGCCGACTCCGAGGAGCAGGAGCGCTCCGATCACGACCGCGATCTTCTTCAGGCGTCGCACGCCGCGCTCATCCGCAAGAGTCACGCCTGGGCGAGGACGGTGACGCTGGGATGCAGATGCAGGGCCGAGGCGGGGAAGGATTGATCGACGCTGCCGGAGCGAAGCCGCTCGATCGCGTCCTGCTTCCCCGCACCCGACGCGAGGAGCACGATCGCGCGCGACTCGAGGATCGTGGCGATGCCCATCGTGATCGCGTGCGTCGGGACGTTGCCGTCGGGAAAGAACTCCGCGTTCGCGGCACGCGTGGAGGGTGTGAGCTCGACGACGCGCGTGCGCGCGTCGAACGGCGAGCCCGGCTCATTGAACCCGATGTGCCCGTTGCGCCCGAGCCCGAGAAACGTCAGCTCGAGCCCTCCCGCCGCGCGGATCTCGTCCTCGTACCGCCGGCACTCCGCCTCGAGATCCGCCGCCATTCCGTCCGGAATGTGGATGTTCCGCGGATCGACGTCGACGTGCTCGAACAAATGCCGCGTCATGTACGTCCGGTAACTCCCCGCATGCTCCCGCGCCACTCCCACGTATTCATCGAGATTGAACGTCGTGACATCGCGAAAGCAGCGGTACTCGCGCCGGCACTCGTTGACCACGCGCTCGTACATCCCGAGCGGGCTGCGGCCCGTGGGGAGGGCGAGGGTGGTGGTTGGGGAGTGGTGGATGGTGGAGAGGAGGAGGGTGGCGGCGTGGGCGGAGAGGGCGTCGGCGGTTTGGAAGGTTTGCCAGTTCATGGGGTGAATTGCGAATTTCGAATTGCGAATTTGGAATTCAGAATTCGACATTCGCAATTCGCAATTCTTCATAGAGCTGTCCCCCGACTCCATACACGCTCAATCTCGAACCTCTCATTCAACAGCACGATGTCCGCGTCATACCGAACCTCGATCTTCCCCTTCCGATCCGACACTCCGGCAATCCGCGCGGGCACCTCGGAGGCGAGAGGAAGGACGGTTTCGATCGGGAGGCCTGCGAGCTCGACCATGTTTTTCACGGCGTTACCGGTGGTGAGCACACTTCCGGCCAGGGTGCCGTCGGCGAGGCGGGCAGCACCTTCTGCGACCGTCACGTCGGAGTCGTAGAGCTTGTATGCGCCGTCGGGGAGGCCGCAGGCGCGCATGGCGTCGGTGACGAGGGCGATGCGGTGCGGCATGGCGCTGACGGCGACGCGGAGCGCGGCGGGGTGGACGTGCACGCCGTCGGCGATCAGTTCCGCCGTGGCGTCGACCGACGTCAGCGCGGCGCCGACGACGCCGGGGTCGCGGTGATGCAGGCCGGTCATCGCGTTGTAGAGGTGCGTGAACTGCGAGGCGCCCCATTCGAGCGCGGCGGCGGCGAGCGCGTGATCGGCCGCCGTGTGTCCGATCGAGAAGAGCACGCGTTCGCGGAAGTGCTCGATCAGCGCGCGCGCGCCCTCGACTTCGGGCGCGACCGTGACGATCCACCGCATCCGCGGCGCCTCGGCGATGAGGGCGGCCAGTTCGTGGATGTCCGCGGCGCGGATCGAATTGCGGTCCTGCGCGCCCGCGCGGTCGGGATTGATGAACGGCCCTTCGAGATGGATCGCCACGATCTCCGCGCCGCCGGGCGCGGACGCGCGCGCGATCGACTCGACCGCGTTCTGCAGGTCGCCGCGCGACGCGGAGAGCGTTGTCGCCGCGAGCGCGGTCGTGCCGTGGCGCGCGTGGAACGCGAGGATGCGCGCCGCCGACTCGTCGTGCGCGTCCATGAAGTCCGCGCCGTCGCCACCGTGCACGTGCACGTCGATGAAGCCGGGCGTCAGGAGGCCCTGCACGCGCTCCGCGCCGGCGGGCACGCGCGACGTCTGCCGGACGTCGACGAGCACACCGTCGTCGAAGCTGACCAGGATGTCGTCGCGAATCGCTCCGTCGACGAACGCGCGGCCGTGCAGGTGTTTCATCGGCTTCTTCTCAGCCTTTTCAGTTTATCCCGCGCGCAGACGCGGGATCACCGGTGGCACCGCGGCTGACGAGACCACTTGCGGCGGTGCCGCCCGAGATCCCGCGTCTTCGCGCGGGATAAACTGGGAGAACACTCATAAGCTGATCTTGCCGAGGATCGTCGGCTGCGCGCCGGTGGCGCTGGCGACGTTCGTGTTCAGGCCGAGGAGCGAGTCGTTCGCGATCAGCGCCATCGCCATCGCCTCCTTCGCCTCGAGGTGCTCGTAGATCTCGATATTGCACTGCGGCAGGCGCTCGCCGAGCATGCGCAGCAGCACCGGATTCTTCGCGCCGCCGCCGGCGACGATCACGTCGTCGACCGAGCCGAGCGGAAAGATCCAGCGCTCGTACGCGCGCGCGACGCTCTCGACCGTGAGCGCGGTGCCGGTGGCGACGAGATCGTCGGGCGAGACTTCGGAGAACTTCTCGATCATGCGCCGCGCGAACTGCCGGCCGAAGCGCTCGCGTCCCGTGGTCTTCGGCGGATTCAGATCGAAGTACGGATCCGACAGCGCCCACGCCAGCACGTCCTCGCGGATCGTGCCGCGCGCGGCGCGCGCGCCGTCGCGGTCGTATGACTCGTGCGCGTCGCTGAGGATGAACACCAGCTCGTCGATGACCATGTTGCCCGGGCCGGTGTCGAACGCGATCACGTCGTCGAGCCGCGCGCGGGTCGGGACGTACGTGACGTTCGCGATCCCGCCGATGTTCTGCATGCAGCGCGCGCGGGACGGATGGCGGAGCAGCGCCCAGTCGAAGTAGGCGACGAGCGGCGCGCCGTGGCCGCCGGCGGCGACGTCGCGCACGCGCAGGTCGCCGATGGTGGTGATGCCGGTGCGCTCCGCGATCACGGCGGCCTGGCCGATCGCGAGCGTGCCGCGGGTGGCGGCCGGCTGTTCGAGCCACTCGAACGACACGGGACGCGGATGGTGCCAGATGGTCTGCCCCGGCGCGGCGATGAGGTCGACCTGCTCGTTCTTCATGCCGGCGTCGGCGATGAGTCGGTTCACCGCGGTGGCGAACATCTCGCCGACGATGAAGTCGAGCGTGCAGATCTCGTCGATGTGGGCCTTGTTCGGGTCGAAGAGCGTCTTCACGCGCGTGCGGATGTCGTCAGGGAAGGGGAAGCTGTCGAAGCGCAGCTTCTCCATCACCGCTCCGTCGTGGCCGTTGCCGGTGATGCCGACGAGGACCGCGTCGATCGCGTCGACCGACGTGCCGGACATCAGTCCGACGACCATGCGCTGCTCTTTCCGCGAGATGGCGATCAGCCGCTCGAGACGGTTCACGACTCGAGAACCTCCCGCAGCGAGCGCTGCTCGAGCAGTTGCCGCGCCTCGGCGGCGCTGACGTTCTTCTTCGCGATCACGGTCGCGAGCTTCACGTTTCCTTCCGCGTCGCGGATCGCCTGCACGGCGGCGGGCCGCGGCACTCCGGCCGCGAGCTCGACCATGGTGACGGCGCGGTTGCGCAGTTTCTCGTTCGTGGCGGGCATGTCGATCATGAGATTCGAGTAGACGTGTCCGAGGCGGACCATCACGCCGGTGGAGATCGTGTTGAGCACCAGCTTCTGCGCGGTGCCGCTCTTCATCCGCGACGAGCCCATGATCACTTCGGCGCCGGTCTCGACGACGATCGGGATGTCGGCGTCGCGCGCGAGCGGCGAGCCGGGGACCGACGTGACGCCGACGGTCAGCGCGCCGAGCATGTTCGCGCGCCGCACCGCGGCGACGGTGAACGGCGTCGTGCCCGAGGCGGCGATGCCGACCAGCGCGTCGTCGGCCGTCACTTCGCGTCCGACGATCTCGATCGCCGCTTCTTCATCGTCCTCCGCGCCCTCGACCGCCGCGAAATACGCGCGTTCGCCGCCGGCCATGATGACGCGTACGAGCGACGGGTCGATGCCGTAGGTCGGCGGGAGCTCCGAGGCGTCGAGCATCGCGATCCGCCCGCTCGTTCCGGCGCCGGCGTAGAACAGGCGTCCGCCGTGGCGCAGCCGCTCCGCGATCTGCTCGATCGCGTGCGCCACGCGCTCCGCCTGCTTCGCCACCGCCTCCGCCACCCGCGCGTCCTGCTCCTGGATGATGCGGACGATGTCCGCGGCGCTTGCGCGGTCGATGTGGACGCTTGCGTCAAGCCGGTCGCTCATCGGCGGGAAGATAGTCTCATAGTCTCCTGGTCTCCTGGTCTCCTAGGAGACTCGGAGACTCGGAGACTATGAGACCATGAGACTCCGATGAGCCTCGACCTCGACGGCCTGCAAGTCGCCTACCTCGGTGTCGCCCTGGCGCATTATCTCGATCTCGAAACGGGGGACATTCTCGATCTGCCGCTCGAGGACGAGGCGCCGGGGGATGAGTCGCGGTTCCTGCGGATTCCGACGCGGACGCCGGAGAGCGAGGCCGAGGACCGGCGGCTGTTCGTGGAGAAACTGGAGTTTTCGGCGATGCGCGATCAGCTGACCCGGCTGGTCGATGATCCGAACGCCTTCCGCGCCACGATCGCCGAGGACCTGCGCGTCCAGCGCGCGTTCTTCAACTTCAAGAACGATCAGGCCACGCGTGCGATCGAAGCGTGGCTTGCGAGCGAAGGCATCACGGCAGCCGACTGACTCGAGGCCAGAATTGCTGGTATCGATGCTACCTGCAGGTAGTAACGATCCCGGAATTTGTGGCATCGATGGTAGACGCGTCTGGTAACGGTCCCGGAAATTCTGGCATCGATGGTAGACGCAGGTAGTAACGATGCCAGAATTTGTGGCATCGATGGTAGACGCGTCTAGTAACGGTCCCGGAAATTCTGGCGTCGATGGTAGACGCAGGTAGTAACGATGCCGAAATTTGTAGCATCGATGGTGGACGCAGGTAGTAACGACGCCCAAATTTGTAGCATCGATCCTAGAGCGAGCGACTGACGACAAGCAGGGTCACGTCGTCGTCGAGGTTCTCGGCGTCGCCGACGTGGGCGATCACGGCATCGTTGACCGCGCGCGCGATGAGGTCCGCATGCGCGCCGTGGAGCGAGCCGAGCGGCAGGTTCGAGCCGAGGTCGGCGTCGGCGGCGTTGCGCGCCTCGCTGACGCCGTCGGTGAAAAGGATCAGCGAGTCGCCGGGGGCGAGCTGCAGCTTGCGGTTCACGAACTCCGCCTTCGTCACCACGCCCAGCAGCAGGTCGCTGTCGGTCATTTCGTTCACTTCGTTGCGGCGCAGCCAGAGCGGCGGCGTGTGGCCGGCGTTGACGTACTCGATCTCGCCGTTGTTCGTGTCGAGGCGGCCGAGGAACAGCGTCACGAACTTCGACTGCGGGAGGTTTTCCTTCAGCGCCACGTTGAGCTGCGTCACCAGCGTCGCGGGATCGGGATCGCTCTTCGAGAAAATGCGGAACGCCACCTGGAGGCCGGCCATCATCAGCCCGGCCGTGACGCCCTTGCCGCTCACGTCGCCGATGACGAAGTACACCCGGCCGTTCGGCCGCACCGCGAAGTCGTAGTAGTCGCCGCTGACGGTGCGGCACGGCTGGTTGTGCCCGACGAAGGTGTAGCCGGCGATACCGCTCGGCGCGGGCGGAAGCAGGCGGCGCTGGATGCTGGACGCGGTCTTCAGCTCCTCGTCCATGATCCGCTTCTGGATCGCTTCCTCGCGGAGGCGCGTCGTTTCGAGCTTGATCGCCGCGAAACGCCCGATCTGCGCGACGAGCCGCACGTCGTCCTCGGTGATCGAGCGCTGCGTGAAGAGGTAGTCGACGTACAGCACGCCGACCACGGCGTTGCCGATCATCAGCGGCGCGCAGAGGATCGAGTGGATGCCCTGCATGATGATCGACTGCGCGCGGCTCAGTTTGTCGTCGACGCTGACGTCCATGAACGCGAGCGCCTTCTTCTCCTCGACGATGTCGGCGAGCAGCGTGTGGCTGATCGTCAGCTCGCTGGAGTCGTTCTTGTCCTGGCGGCGCACTTCGACTTTCGCGAACGACCTGCCGTCCGGCGCGAGCAGCGCGATCGCGGCGCGCGACGGATGGAGGTGCTCCATCACGCGGTCGACGATGAAGCCGAACAGCTCGTCCATCGGGCGGTCTTCGATGAGCTCGCGCGCGAGGAGCGTCAGCGTCTGCAGGCGCGCGACGTCGACGGCCTCGGGGCGGTCGGTGATGTCGTGGACCGGAATCGCGATCGTGGCGCTGGCTTTCGATTCCGCGACGGCGATGAAGCGGTCGGTGTTCCGCTCGTGCGCTTCGAACACGATCTCCGTGTCGCCGAGGCGGATGCGGTCGCCGGGCTTCAGCGTCTCGTCGCGCTCGACCCGCGAGCCGTTGAGATACGTCCCGTTGGCACTGCCCAGGTCCTTGAGCACCCACGCCGCGCCGACGGCGATGATCTCCGCATGTTTGCGCGAGAGGTAACGGTCCTTGATGGGAATCGAGCAGTCGGATGCGCGTCCGATCGACACAGCCGCACCCTCGAGAGAGTGGCGGAAGGGCGAGAACAGCGGTGAGTAAACAGTGACTTCCGCGCGAGGCGGGACCGATTCCATGCAAGGGCTCCGGAGACGTTGAGCGAAGATTGTAGCCGATCGTGCTACGGTACGGTCCCGTGTCGGCGGAGTATTTCCAGGAGATCGAAGCGCACTTCATCGCCCGCCGCGGAACGCCGTTCGTGCTCAACGCGAAGGACTGGGCGGTGATGCAGAAGTGGGCCGGTGAAGGGGTCCCGCTGCCGATCATCATCGAGGCGATCGACAGCGTGTTCGACCGCTTCGATGCCGCCGAGCGGCAGGTGAACGGGCTCAGTTTCTGCCGGGACGCGGTGAAGAAGCTGTGGAAGGAGCGGCGCGATCTGCAGATCGGCGCGTCGGAGTCCGTCCCCGAGGAGAACGCGGAGTCGCTGCTCGCCGCGCTCGCGGACGCGCTCGAGCCGGTCGCGCCGTCGTTCGCGCCGCGCGTGCGCGGGCTCGCGAGCGAGAAGAGCGTGCCGCGCATCGAGGAGAAGCTGATCGAGCTCGAGCACGAGCTGGCGGACTCGCTGGCGACCGATGAGATCCGCGCCGAGGCCGCGCGCGCGGCGGACGGAAACGCGCGCGCCGAAGAGGCGCACCTGCGGCGGCTCGTGCGCGCCAGATTTGGTCTTCCCCGACTGACGCTGTTTTAGGAGTGCGGCGGCAGAGCCGCCGCTCTCGGATGCCGCTGCGAGGCCGTACCAAAGCGGCGGCTCTGCCGCCGCACTCCTATAGCTGCTTCGCGACCTGCAGCAGCAGCTTCTCCGCATCGCGCCCGGTGACCGTCGCATCCGGCGCAAACGTTGCCAGCGGGTCGGCGACGCCGCACGCGGCGAGCACCTTGTCCGCGGTCACGCCGCGCGCGCAGGCGGCGCCGCGCAGCTGCAGGACGCGGGCGAGGTGGCGCGAGAGGCGTTCGGCGGTGACGGTGCGGAGCGGGCCGACGCGGCGCGTGACGGGATCGACGTCGTAGAGGCCGACCGCGATCGCGCGGATCATCTCCTCGCGTCCGCCGACGTCCTCGAGGTCGACGGCGATGGTCGGCGAGCCGAGGTTGCGCGCGAAGCGGATCGAGGGCACGGTCCAGTAGAGGAGCACGGCGAGATCGGCGCGCGTGATGGCCGGGCTCTCCAGCGCCGCGCGATAGTGGGAGGGCATGTTGGCCATGCTCCACTCTTCCTTGATCTGGTCGAGCCGCTGCGCGTAGCGCGGCTCGCGCGTGCGCCGCGCGAGGCGGTCGTAGCGCACGATCGCTTCCTGATACCGGCCGCGTCCCACGTCGATCTCCGCGAGCATCTCCTGCACCTCGGCGCGATCGACCTCGCCGCTGTTGAGCAGCGGGTCGAGCTCGCGCCGCGCCTCGTCGTAGCTGCGCTGCAGCAGGAGCTTGCGCGCGAGCTGGATGCGCGGCTCCACCGCCGCCGGCCGGAACGCGAGCGCCTCGCGCAGCAGCGCGATCGCCTGGGCATCCGGCGCGCTCTGCGCCTGCGCGAACAGCTGCTCGAACAGCGTCGTCTCGAGCTGCGCGATCCGCTCGTTCGCGGTCGGCGCGACCGCGGCGAGCGCGCGATAGAGATCGAGCGCGCGGCGCGTGTCGCCCTCGCGCAGCGCGATCTCCGCCTCGTACACGCGCGCGGCCGGCGAGTCGAGCTTCTCGAGCTTCGCGCGCGCCGCGTCGAAGCGGTTCGCATGGATGTCGAGTGCCGCTTCCGCGAGCGTCAGCTCCGGCAGGTTTGGACTCTTCCTGCGGATCTCGTCGAGTCGCCGCCGCGCCTCGGACTCATTCCCGGCGAGCGCGTACCGCCACGCCGCCTCGAACTTCGCGTTCGTCTGCGCATCGAGCGCGGCCGAGCCCGTGCGCGGGTCGATGAGAAACCGATCCTCCCCCTGCGGCGTGACCGCCGGCGGCGGTGCGACCGCGGGCGCGCAGCTCGCCAGAAGCATCGCGAGAACCAGCAACCCGGCAACCCAGCAACCCAGCAACCCAAACTTCAACTCGCTACCTCAATCCGCCGCAGCGCCGCGGCAAAGGTCTGTTCTCTGTCAGCCGCATCGAGCCAGTGCACGTTTCGCTCCGACCGCAGCCAGGTCATCTGCCGCTTTGCGTACGCGCGCGTGCGGCGTTTGGTTTCGGCGATCGCGGCGTCGAGCGACAGCTCGCCGCGCGCCACCGCCGCCGCCTCGCGATAGCCGATCGTGCCGAACGGACGGGCGGAGGCGGGGTAACGCTCGAGCAGCGCGCGCGTTTCGTCGACGAGACCGGCGGCGTACATCTGCTCGACGCGGCGGTCGAGCACTTCGCCGAGGAGCGGGCGGGGAAGCGTGAGGGCGAGCTTCGTCGCCGGCAGTTCCTCGCCGGTGCGATCCCAGCTCGAGATCGGTCTTCCGCTGGTCAGCCACACTTCCAACGCTCGTTCAATCCGATGCCGGTCGCCCGGGGCGATCTTTCTACCACTTCGCGGATCGATTTTCGACAGCCAGCGATACAACCGTGCCGCGCCGCGCGGCGAGCCGGCGATCGCGCGGAGCCGCGCCCGGACGTCCTCGCTGCGGCCCGGCATCTCCGGCAGCCCGCTGAGGAGGGCGCGGAGATAGAAGAACGTGCCGCCGGCGAGGATCGCCCGTTTGCCCCGCGCGTGGATGTCGTCGCACGCCTGGCGCGCCAGGCGGGCGTAGTCGGCGGCGTTGAACCCCTCGTCGGCCTCGACGACGTCGAAGAGATGGTGCCGCAGCTCGGGCGCCGGCTTGGCGCTGCCGATGTCGAATCCGCGATAGATCTGCACCGAGTCGTAGTTGACGATCTCGCCGTCCAGCGCCTCCGCGAGGCGCGCGGCCAGCTCGGATTTCCCGGTGCCGGTGGGGCCGGCGATGACGATCAGGTTCACCGTCGAACGCGCGTGGAGTGGGTGCGGTCTTCCTCGTCGTGCAATATGTTGCGCAAATGGGCGCGACAATAGATTGCACCAGCCGGGATCGGCGTCCTGCAGACCCGGCACCGATTCTTCGTGACCACGGCGGCGCCTTTCCCGAGGAGACGGAGCACGATTCCGGCGACGGCGGCCAGGGCGCCGACGGCGATGAACTGCGTCAGCAGGCTGGTGGAGATGATGTCCGCGACCGGCTCGTCGGGGTACGTCTCATCGACGACGTAGAGCGCGAGCGCGAGGATCATCGTCCAGAGGCCGAGCCGAAGGAGAGTCGCCGACATGATGCGTTCTCAGCACTTTAGTCGTTTCCCGCGCGGACGTACATCCTGCCTCCCGTGAATTCGACGTCAATCGTGCCGTCGCGATCGGTTCTCCACGTCCGGACGCGTTCATCGGCAAGCGCCTGCAGCACCGACGGGTGCGGATGCCCGAAGAGGTTGCGCCGGCCGCACGAGATAACGGCGATGCGCGGGCGGATTTGTGCGAGAAAAGTGCGCGAAGTCGACGTTTTGCTGCCGTGATGTGCAATCTTTAGCACATCCGAGCGGAAATCGCGGTCGTCGAAGTACAGCTCCGCCTCCCGCTCGATGTCGCCGGTGAGCAGCACGCGCCGGGTTTCGACCTGCGCGAGCAGCACGACCGAGCCGTTGTTCTCCTTCGCGCGGCGGAAGGTATAGCGCGCGACGTTCGCGGTGATACGGATATTGCCCATCGCGAGCAGATCGCCGTCGCGGATCAGATGGATCGGTGCGCGCGCGACCGCGAGAATGCGCGCCGCGCAGTCGCCCTGAAAGCGGCGCGGCGAGATCCATATGCTGCGCACATCGAGGCGCTCGATGACGTCCGCGAGCCCCTCGCAGTGATCGGGATGCGCGTGCGTGAGGATCACCGCGTCGATGCGACGAATGCCGCGGTCGACGAGCAGCGGGAGAATGCGCGGGCCCGGACCGCCGTCGACGAGGACCGTGTGCGCGCCGGAGCGAATGGCGATCGCGTCGCCCTGGCCGACGTCGAGGAACGTGACCCGCGGATGCTCGACGCTGCGCTCGCGCGCGAAGGTCACGATCGCGGCGATGCTCGGGATCAGCAGTGCGATCGCGACCGCGATCGCGCGCCGGCGTCCGCGCAGCGACGCGACCGCACACAACGCCGCCGCACCCGCGGCGAGCAGCGTGACGAGCGGAGGCGCGGTGAAGAAGCCGGAGAGGCCGAACTGATTGAGGAGCGCGCAGACGCGATGCAGCGCGCCGATGCACGCGAAGAGCGCGTCGCACGGCATCGCGCAGGCGAGCGCCGAGACCACGAGCATCGCGAAGATCAGCGGCGACAGGACCAGCGTCAGCAGCGCGCCGCCGAGCGCGTACTGGTGAAAGTGGAAGAGCGTCAGCGGCGTCAGCGTGGTCTCGGCCGCGGCGATGTGCGCAAGCCAGCGCGGACGCCCGAGGTGTTTGCCGATGAACAGCAACGCGCCGGCGCCGGCGTAGGTCAGATGGAACGCGGAGTCGCTGAGATCCCGCGGCTCGGCGATCAGGCGCACGAGCGCGGCGACGCACCAGAGGTTCTCGATCGACGTCGGCCGGCGCAGGATGCGCGCGAGCGCGTAGAGGCCGATGCCGATGCTCGCCCGCGAGACCGACGCCGTCGGGCCGATGAACAGCGGCGCCAGCGCCGCGAACGCGAGCAGCAGCCAGTCCGAGGCGCGCGGGCGGTGCAGCCAGCGCAGCAGCGCCGCGAGGAGAGCGGCCGCGAACGCGATCTGCAGGCCGGAGAAGACGAGCAGGTGATACGTGCCGCCGCGGCGATAGCTGTCGCGCAGCGCGTCGTCGAGCCGCTCGCCGCGGCCGAGGACCAGCGCCTGCGCCATCGCGACTTCGACCGGATGCTCGCGCGCGTGCGGCTCGAGGCGATTCGCGAGCGCGCGGTTCCACGTCGCCGGATGCCACCACGCGAGGCGCCCGTCATAGGCGAGCAGCTGCGGCGCCTTCACGCTCGCGACGTACTGGCCATGCTCGTCGAGCCGCAGCAGGGCCTCGGCGCGCACGATCTTCTCCATCGCGATCTCCGGCGGCTCGAAGCGCGTGTAGATCGCGAGCGGCGCGTCGACCGGCTCGCCGTTCGCGCGGAAGTGCGAGGCGCGGAGCAGATACGAGCCGTCGCGCGAGCTCCAGTCCCGCTCGATCGGCGCCTCGATCGCGACGAAGCGGTCGTCGTCGAAGGCCGGGAGCTTCGGCGGATGGATCGCCAGCGCGATGCCGAGCGCGGCGAACAGGGTGATGCGGCCGGCGCGCGGCGCGATCGCGGCGAGGCCGAGGATCGCCAGCCAGGGATTCACCAGCACCGGCCCGCAGGCGAGGCCGGCGATCAAACCGATCAGTGGAAATGCGGCAGGGCAGTCATGGTTCACGCTCGAACGACGAGAGCGTTTCGACGTGGTGGGTATTCGGGAAGAGGTCCAGGAGGTCGAGTGTGGAGAGGCGCCAGCCCGACGCGATCAGCCGGCTCGCGTCCCGGGAGAAGGTTACCGGATCGCAGGAGAGGTACGCAATCATTTCGCTCGTGCGCTCGGCGATCGAGCGGATCACTTCCTGCCGCGTGCCCGCGCGCGGCGGGTCGAGGAACACGAAGTCCGCAGGCGGTAGCTTCGCCGCGTATCGCTCGACCGGCGCCTCCACGACCTCCGCGTTTGCCGGCAGGTTCTTCCGCGCATAGCGCGCCGACGCCGGCGAGCCCTCGACCGCGATCACCCGCTCGAACATCCGCGCCAGCGGCGCGCTGAAGAAGCCGACGCCGGCGTAGAGATCGACCGCCGTCCTTTTTGTCCGCACGCGCGCCGCATGCGCGGCGACGAGCCGCAGCATCGTGCGCAGCAGATGGCGGTTGACCTGGAAGAAGGCGTCGGTGGAGAGGAGGTAGCCGTCGATCGTGAGCTCCGCGTCCTCGACGAGCGTGCCGTCGAGCTCCCAGAGCTCGTGGAGCGCCGCCGTCTCGGCGGCTGAGCGGGCGGCGTCTCGCCGCGGGAGGGTGGCGGCGCGGGACGCCGCCACATCAGCCGGCGGGGACGCCGGCGTTCCGAGGGCGCGTGCCGTCTCCACTCCCACCACCTCGCACTCGGGCGGCAGCGGCACGACGCGGTTCGAGCGCTGGGCGTAGAAGCCGACGGCGTCGCCGTCGCGGTGGAGGCGCGAGCGCAGGCGGTAGTTCAGCGGTGACGGGTGCAGGGTGATGTCGGGGTGCGACGCGATCTTGCCGATGCGGCGCAGCGACTCGGTCAGAATCCGCCGCTTTGCCTCGAGCTGTTTGTCGAGCCGCAGCGCGGTCCAGTCGCAGCCGCCGCATTCGCCGGCCACGGGGCAGGGCGCCGCGCGCCGCCATGGGCTCGGTTTCACGAGCTCGACGAGGTCGGCGCGCGCGAATCCCTTCTTCACCTCGAACAACTGCACGCGCGCGACGTCGCCGGGAAAGACGCCGGCGGCGAAGATCGGAAATCCATCGGCGCGCGCGAGCGCCGCGCCGCCCGCGACCAGCTCGGTGGGCGAGATCGTGAGGATGTCTCCGATTTGCACGAGGTGTTCCGTGTTCCGTTTTCCGGGATCCGAGCGTCTTCGCCCGGGCGAGAAGGCCCGGGTCCCGGACCCCGGAACACGAATCAGTAACGTGTGATACAACGCGCCAGCTATGAAAGTCCACGAATACCAGGCCAAGGAGATCCTTCGCCGTTACGGTGTTCCCACGCCGCGCGGGATCGTCGTCGACAACCCCGAAGAAGCGCGGCAGGCAGCGAAGGAGCTGGGCGGGCGCGTGGTGGTCAAGGCGCAGATCCACGCCGGCGGCCGCGGCAAGGGCGGCGGCGTGAAGCTGGCAAAGGACGCGGACGAGGCGGCCGAGCTGACGAAGAAGATGCTCGGGATGACGCTGGTGACGCACCAGACCGGCCCCGAGGGGCGCGTCGTGCACAAGGTGCTGATCGAGGAAGCGCTCAACATCGACAGGGAGCTCTATCTCGGCATCACGCTCGACCGCCACCTCGGCATGAACGTGGTGATGGCCTCCGCGCAGGGCGGCATGGACATCGAGGAAGTGGCGGCGAAGGATCCGGGCGCGATTCACCGCGAGCCGATCGACAGCGTTCTCGGCATGCAGCCCTTCCAGGCGCGAACCATTGCGTATGCGCTGGGCCTCGGCGGCGACGCGTTCAAAAAGTGCGTCGACTTCGTGCAGAAGCTGATGCGCGCGTACATGGACACCGACGCGGCGCTCGCGGAGATCAATCCGCTGCTCGTCACGAAGGAAGGCGACGTCCTCGCGCTCGACTGCAAGATGAACTTCGACGACAACGCGCTCTTCCGGCACAAGGACGTCGTCGAGATGCGCGATCTCAACGAAGAGGATCCGCTGGAAGTCGAGGCCTCGAAGTTCGGGCTGAACTACATCAAGCTCGACGGCAACGTCGGCTGCATGGTCAACGGCGCGGGGCTGGCGATGGCGACGATGGACATCATCAAGCTCGCCGGCAGCGAGCCCGCGAACTTCCTCGACGTCGGCGGCGGCGCGAGCGCGGAACAGGTCAAGAACGCCTTCCGGATCATTCTCAGCGACAAGAACGTGAAGGCGATTCTGATCAATATCTTCGGCGGCATCATGCGCGGCGATCGCATCGCCGAGGGCGTCGTCAGCGCCTCGCGCGAAGTCGGATTGCCGGTGCCGGTCGTCGTGCGCCTCGAGGGAACGAACGTCGATCTCGGCAAGCAGATCCTCAAGGACTCGGGCCTGCCGCTGATCACCGCCGATGGAATGTGGGACGCTGCGCAGAAAGTCGTCGCGGCCGCGCAGGGGAAATGACGATGTCATCCCGAGCGTGAGCGAGGGATCAGGGGCTCGGGTGGTGCTGCGATGCTCATGTTTTGCGCGCCACCCGCACAGGTCCCTCGCTACGCTCGGGATGACATGGAGATGAAATGGCGATCTGGGCAGACAAGAGCACGAGAGTCATCGTTCAGGGCATCACCGGGCGCGAGGGGACGTTCCACGCGATCCAGTGCCGCGACTACGGAACGAACGTCGTCGGCGGCGTGACGCCGGGCAAGGGCGGGACGACGCACGAGGGATTTCCGGTCTTCAACA
>Ga0134123_10000483_pt1 | contig 26251 bp, 20 predicted proteins | sample KB303_FD_96460 | JGI IMG/M metagenome (GOLD analysis project Ga0134123, IMG submission 96460) | Terrestrial soil microbial communities without Nitrogen fertilizer from Kellogg Biological Station, Michigan, USA - KB3-0-3 | ecosystem: Environmental > Terrestrial > Soil > Unclassified ...
CCTGAAGCCCATTCGTGCGCGGCTGCTCCGATGATCCCTCGTCTTCGCGAGGGATAAACTAAAAGTTCACCGCGACGCGTGGATGAACGCCGACTTCGTCAGCCAGTCCTTCTCCGGGTAGTACGCGAAGATGGCGCTGCCGCCGCGGAGCGAGTTGAAGATCTTGCGCGCGACTTCCTTCCGCACGGCCGGGCATCCCCAGCTGCGTCCGATGCGCCCGAGGGCGCGGACGGCGGTGCGGCTGACGTACGCCGCGCCGTGCATCACGATCGCGCGGTCCCACGCCATGTCGTTGATCCCTTCCTCGAGTCCCTTCAGCCGCAGCGAGTAGCCGTTGCTGCCGACGTAGGGGTCGGCGGTGACGAACAGCCCGAGGCTCGTGGCGAGGCTGCCGGGGCTGTTGGAGAAAAAGGTCGCGTGATTGTCGCCGCTGTTCTTCCCGTGCGCCACCAGCTCGCGGAACAGGAGCTTGCGCGCGGCGAGGTCGAACACGAAGAGCCGCGGCTGCGAGGAGGGGAGCGAGTAGTCGATGACCGTCAGCAGATCCTGGCGCTTCACCAGCCCGCGGTCGGCCGCGCGATGCGTGGCCTCGAGCGCGAGCCGCAGCACCTCGGCGCGCAACCCGGGGGCCTGCCTGAGCAGCGACTTCACGAGCGGATCCGACTTTTTCGTGCCGGCCTGAAGCGGCAGTGCGAACGCAAGAGCGATGAGCGCTGTGATGGAAATTCGTTTCATTGGACCTGCGTGGGGGCTGGGACCCCCAAAGGGACGTTCTACCAATGGTAGCAGTAGGATGGGGGGAATGACTATACCTGTGGTGCTCCATTCCCGCGGATCGTTCCGGACCGAAGTCGAGGCAGGGCCGCACCGGTGGGTGCTCGATGAGCCGCCGGAGGCGGGCGGCAGCGGCGAGGGGCCGACGCCGTACGACATGCTCGCCGCGGCGCTGGGCGGGTGCACGGCGATGACGCTGAACTTCTACGCGAAGCGGGAGAAGCTGCCGCTCGAGGGCGTCGATCTGACGGTGACGCACGACCGCCAGCACGCGAAGGACTGCGCGGACTGCACGACGCAGAGCGGGTACATTCACCGGTTCCGCGTCGAGATCCGCCTCCTCGGCGATCTGACGGACGAGCAGCGGCAGCAGCTCCTGTCGATCGCGAAGCGCTGCCCGGTGTCGAAAACGCTCGGGTCGGAGATCAAAGTGGACGACGTTCTGGTCTGAGGAACGCCGGCGTCCCGGGGACGGCGGCGCTCCGCTTGCAGTGGACGCCCGTATGCGTCTCCGGACGGCGCTTGCCGTGCTGCTTACCGTGCTCCCTGCGGGGGTCGCCGCGACCTCGAAAGCGGACGTGTTCCGCGTGCTGGATGATCCGCGCGAGGCGGTGCAGGCGCGCGTCGACATCATCCAGCAGTCGCAGCATGAGGTGCACGCGCTCTACTTCCTCGCGCGCAATGACCGCATCGCCCTCGGCGCGCTGGCGCTGCTGCGCGACGCGCGGCGCCGCGGCGTCGAGAGCGTGCAGCTAATCGTCGACGCGAACTTCTCCCACATCCCGAAGGCGGTGCTCGCGCATCTGAGCGATGAGGGCGTGGAAGTGCGCGTCTATCACCCGATGACGCTGCGCCATCCGAACTGGATCTTCCGCCGGATGCACGAAAAGGTGGTCGTCGTCGACGGCGCGCGCTACATCACCGGCGGACGCAATCTCGCCGAGGCGTACTTCGGGCTGGCGAAGAAAAACTATGTCGACCGCGACGTGTACGTAGAAGGTGAATCAGCGGCCGACACGGACCTGCATTTCGAGAAGGTGTGGAACAGCAGCCACGTCGCCGACCTGCGCGTGCGGGTGTCGGACCGGGAGAAGGAGCGCGCGGCGGAACGGCTGACGGATGCGCTGCAGGAGCTCGAGCAGAACGGGATCATCGCGCTGAACACGGGCCGCAACTGGTCGGAGGGGCGGCGGGACGTCGGCGAGGTGCGCTTCCTGTATGACCCGCAGCGAGCGGACGGCGGCCCGCGCGTCGGCGTGCGGCTCGCGGAGATCCTCGAGGCCGCGCAGAAGTCGATCGTGATCGAGTCGCCGTACCTCGTGCCGTCGAAGACGCTGCGCGCGCTGCTGGAGCGGAAGGTCGCGGAAGGCGTGGCCGTCACGGTGCTGACCAACTCCCTCCGCTCGTGCGACGGCGTGCTGCCGCAGGCGGGCTACATCAAGTACCGCCGCCGCCTCGTGCGCGTCGGCATCGACGTGCGCGAGTACAAGGGACCGGACATGCTGCACGCGAAGAGCGCGGTCATCGACGGACAGGTGGTGGTGGTGGGCTCGTACAACCTCTGCAACCGCTCGCAGAACCTCGACACCGAGGTCGTGACCGTCGCCGCCGACGAGGAAGTCGCGCGCGAGCTGCTCGCGTCGATGGACGAGCACATGAAAAACGCATGGACGATCCGCGGCGCCCGCCTCCCGCGCCTGTCGCTGCGCGTCTGGGCCGTGCGCGTGCTGATGATTCCGCTGATCGAGGGACAGCTGTGACGGTCACGCAGTCACGCGGTGTCATCCCGAGCGTGAGCGAGGGAGCTGGGGCTCGGGTCGGGGCGCGAGGCTCGTGCGACGCGCCCCGCCCGCACAGGTCCCTCGCTACGCTCGGGATGACACGTGGCCGCGTGACCGCGCGACCGCGTGACCGCGCAACCTAGTTCTTCGCGAGCTCCACTCTACGATTCTGCGCGCGGCCGGACTCGGAGTCGTTGCCGGCGACGGGCTTCGATGCGCCGAGGCCTGTGGCGGTGAGGCGGGAGGCATCGATGCCGCCGGCGACGAGATACGACTTCACGGCCTCGGCGCGTTTCTGCGAGAGCTGCTGATTGTGCGCCTCGCCGCCGGTCGCGTCGGTGTGGCCTTCGACGCTCAGCTTCCAGTCCGGCTTCGCCTTCAGCACCGCCACGATCTTGTCGAGCGTCGGCTTCGACTCGCCGCGGATCACGTCGGAGTCGACGTCGAAGTTGATGCCGTAGACGCGCGTACGCCCGAACTCTTCCAGCTCGCTCCTCATCTGCGCCTCGGCGCCGCCGCTGCTGCCGGACCAGTGCGGGCAGGAGCCGACGTCGCCGGAGATCTTCTTTCCGTTCCACGTGCCGCCGCGCGCATCGGTCTGGCCGTCGCGCCACCAGAGGCCGATCATTTCTTTACCGTCCCCGGTAAAGACCATCAGCGCCGGACCCTTCGAGCCGTCGTCCTCGCGCCACGTGAACTTCATCACCCGCCCCTCGATGCCGCCCGTGAGCAGGCCCCCCTTATGCTCGTAGCAGCCGGTGACGGACGTCCCTTCCTGCTTCAGATGGAAGTTTCCGTAGTCCGACTCATACGTCCCGCTGGCGTTCGGGAAGGGCGTGTGGGTGAGCTGCTTTCCGTACGCGCGGATGTCGAGGAGCTCGATGTACTCCGGCGAGCCGTGGTTGTTCTGCACGGTGACGCGCAGCCAGCGGCCGAGTCCCGGCATCTTGATGGGGTAAAACTGATCGTCGGCCTTGTCCTGCAGCGTGACGTCGGCGATTTTCCGGAAGCCGCCGGTCGCGCCGGTGTCGGAGATCTCGACGGTGACGTCCTTCGCGCCGCGGCCGTCGCCGTCGATGCCGCCGGTGTCGAAGGCGAGGCGCTCGATCGACGCCCGCTCCGGCATCTCGATGACGATCGTCTGCGGCGTCACCACGTTCTGCGGCGTCGCCCACCCGGTGTCGTGCCGCTCGTCGAGCAGCCAGAACGACCCCCAGTTCGCGTCGTACTCCTGCGGCTTCTGCACGATCAGCGCGCCACTGGAGAAGGACGTGAGACTCGGCTCGTTCGAAGTCGCTGCCGTCGCCGGCGCCGCGGGTGTCGTCGCCGGAGCCGTTTCCGGCGCCGCCTGCTGCTGCGCGACTTCTTCCTTCTTCGCACAGGCGGCGAGTGCGGCGATGCAGAGGAGGAGGGCGGCGAGGGTGCGTTGCATGGCGAAAGTATACGGTTGCGCGGTTACGCGGTTACGCGGTCACGCGGTCACGCGGCCACGTGTCATCCCGAGCGTCAGCGAGGGACCTGTGCGGGCGGCGCGACAAACACGAGCCTCGCGCCCCGACCCGTGCCCCGGATCCCTCGCTCACGCTCGGGATGACAGGTGGCCGCGCAACCGCGCAACCGCGTGACCCATCCAGGCGACACGCTGTCCCCTAACGAGGAGCGTAAATCGCGAAAAAAGGAGAAAACCCGCGAGAATCCATGGCAACCGGATCGCATGCGAGCGCGGCAGGGAGACGATCTATGAAACGACTCGCGGTTCTTCTGTTGAGTCTCATCGCATTGCCGCTGTTCGCCGACGAGGAACGCCAGCGTACGACGCTGATCGAAGACGTGGTCCGGATGGCGAAGGCGGGCGTGAACGACGAAGCGATCATCGACTTCGTCCGGAAGTCGGACAAGGGCTATGAAGTGAATGCCGACGATCTGATCGCGATGACCGACGCGCACGTGTCGAAGGACGTGATCAAGGCCGTCATCGACGAAGCAGACGAGCGCGACGGAATCGCGGGGCGCGGACGAGAGCGCGTCGTGCGGCCGCGCTATGTGTACGCGTCGCCGTACTGGTACGACCCCTGGTACGACCCGTTCTGGTACGGACCGCGGCTTTCGATCGGGTTCGGGTTCGGCCCGCGGTACTACGGCGGGTTCGGCCGCGGCTTCCGTCACGGCGGCGGCGGCCGGGGCCACGGGCGGCACTGACGCCATAGACGTTCGTGCGGCTCGCGTTTTAGGAGTGCGGTGGCTATGCCACCGCTCTGCGATCGCCGAAGCCAGAGCGGTGGCTATGCCACCGCACTCCGATAAGTCGGCGCGCGGCGCGCTTTTGTCGCCTGTTCGAACGCGTAGGCGAACTTCAGCAGCGCGGGCTCGCTCCACGCGCCGGCGAAGAACGAGAGGCCGACCGGGAGGCCGAACGCCTGTCCCGCGGGCACGGTGATGTGCGGGTAGCCGGCGACGGCGGACGCGCTCGAGTAGCCGCCGGTGTAGTGATCGCCGTTCACGAGGTCGGTGCACCACACCGGGCCGCCGGTCGGCGCGACGAGCGCGTCGAGCTTGTGCTTCTTCAGCGTCGCGTCGATGCCCTCGGTGCGCGAGAGGCGGTGATTCTTCGCCAGCGCTTTCCTGTACTCGGGACTCGTCAGCGGTCCCTTCTTCTCCGCGCGCTCGAGCAGCTCCTGCCCGAAGTACGGCATCTCGCGGCCGCGATTTTCTTCGTTGAAGCGGATCACGTCGGCGAGCGAGCGCACGCGCACGTTCGGCGGCAGCGCGGCGAGGTAGGCGTTCAGGTCGGTCTTGAACTCGTACAGCAGCACCTCGAGCTCCGTGTCGTCGTACTTGCCGCTCGTCTCCATGTCCGCGGGATCGACCAGCGTCGCGCCGAGCTGCTTCAGCACGTCGAGCGCGGCGTTCATCACCTTGTCGGCGTGATCGTTGATGCCGAAGTACTTGCGCGCGACGCCGATGCGCGCGCCGCGGAGTCCGTTCGGATCGAGGAACTTCGTGTAGTCGGCGTGCACGTGGGCGCGGCTGTCCGCGGTGACGGCGTCGAGCGAGTCGATGCCGGTCATCGCGCCTAGGAGGATCGCGGCGTCGGTGACGGTGCGCGCCATCGGACCGGCCGTGTCCTGACTGTGCGCGATGGGGATGATGCCGGTGCGGCTGACGAGGCCGAGCGTCGGCTTGATGCCGACGAGACCGCACGCCGACGACGGGCAGACGACGGAGCCGTCGGTCTCCGAGCCGACGCCGGCTGCGGCGAGGCTCGCGGCGATCGCGGCGCCGGTGCCGCTGCTCGAGCCGCATGCGTTGCGGTCGAGCGCGTACGGATTGCGCGTCAGCCCGCCGCGCCCGCTCCAGCCGCTCGTCGAATGCGTGGAGCGGAAGTTCGCCCACTCGCTGAGATTCGTCTTGCCGAGGAGCACGACGCCCGCTTCACGCAACCGGCGGACGACGTGCGCGTCGCGCGCCGCGATCGAGTCCGCCAGCGCGAGCGAGCCGGCGGTGGTGTGCATCCGGTCGGCGGTGTCGATGTTGTCCTTGATCAGGATCGGGATGCCGTGCAGCGGTCCGCGCACGCGTCCGGCTTTCCGTTCGCGGTCGAGCGATTCGGCGATGTCGTGCGCGTCGGGATTCAGCTCGATGACCGAGTTGACGCTCGGACCATGTTTGTCAAGTGCGTCGATGCGCGCGAGGTACCACTCGGTGAGGTCGCGCGCGGAGAAGCGCTGCAGCTCCGCGATCGTCAGCTCCTCGAGACTCGGAGCGCCTTGCGCAAACGCAATCGGCGCCGCCAGTGCCGCGGCGGCGCCGAGGGATGCGACTTCGAGAAAAGTGCGGCGGTCGACGTCAGTCACGCCGCGTAGTGTAGAACGACGTGGAACGCCGGCGTCAGCCGTGCCGGCTAAAACGAGTGCACCAGCGCGATCGAGGCGCGCCGCGTTTCCTCCGACTCATCGAACGCGAGATCGAGCCGCGCGTTCTTTCCGTAGAACGCGGCGCCGTACGTCGTGTGCTCGAGCGTCCGCTGCTCGGCCAGGCGCGCCGGATCGCGCCACCAGCCGGCGCGGACGGCGATCGGCAGCGACCCGAGGCGGTACTCGGCGCCGGCGTGGATCTCCGTCGCGTCGCGCCGCACGACTTCGCCCGCGAGCACCAGCCGCTGCAGCGGCTGGACCGTGATCGCCGCGCGATACGCGTCCGGCATCCGCTGCCGCGACGTGGCGGTGACCGCGATGCGCGACGAGCAGACGCCGAACTCCGGGAAAGAGGTGTTGCACGCGCCGGTCGTGCGCGTGAACGAGCCGCCGCCGTTGTATGCGAGCGCGAACGCGACCCGCGGCGCGACGCGCCAGCGGAGGCCGGCGTTCGGCACGACGCGGCGATCCGACACATCGCTGAAGAAGCGCTCCGGCTGCGAGCCGTTCCCGCCGCCGAAGACGAGACGCGGCTCGGAATAGTGCTCGTCGAGCTCCTGCATCTCCGCGCCCGCGCCGAGGGAGAGCGTGCCGAGCTCCCACCCCGCGGTGACGCCGTAGCTGCGCTCGCGTCGCTGGAACGACGGGAAGATGCCGCTGGCGTAGCCGCAATCGCCGGTGCATTCCACCGGCGCATAGGCGGCGGCCGGCGACCGGTCGATGGGCGTGCCGTACGGTCCGTCGATCGTCGGTTCGTTGCGGTAGTACGCGCCGAGCGACAGGCTGCGGAACGGAATCGCAATGGCGGCGTGCGCGAGGGCCTTGCGCTCGAGCGCGTAGATGTTCGTCGTGGGAGCGCCGTTGACGAGCTGGACTCCGCGGAAGTCGTGCGTCTCGCGGGCGGCGGCGATGGAGATCGTGCGCTTCTTCATCGCCGCGGTCGCCGCGGGGTTCTCGGCGATGTCGCCGAGATCGGGCGAGAGCGCGTCGACCGCGCCGCCCATCGCCGTGCTGCGCGCGCTCATCGGCGATTCCTGAAGGCGGACGAAGGAGAGTTGTTCGAAGGTCTGTGCCTGCGTGACTGCGGCGGAAAGGGCGAGGAGTGCGACAAGGATAGGAGTCCGTGGCATGTTCCTTGTGACGCGCGACGCGCGACCTGGTTACGATGGGGCTATGGCGGATCGTTTCGAACACCTCTCCCGCAGCAACAGCGGCCTTCACTACGTGCGCGAACGGAAGGGCGGCGTGATGCGCGTCCTCACCGACAGCGAGCTCGCCGACTTCAACGACCCGCCGCCCTGCCCGCAGTGTGCCGAACAGTTCGGCTGCGAGCACTTCAACTGCGCCGGCGAGCCGCTGCTGGACGAGACGCAGCTGGAGTCCGTCGTCCCCGCCGAGTGGCTCGCCTTCGCCCGCGCCTCCGGCGTGTCCGAACGCGACCTCGAGCGCCTGCGCGCGGTCGAGGTGCACGAGGGCGCGTATCGCGTGGGCGGCGGGGTGGAGGCGGATGTGAGGATGTTGGAGATTGTGTTGTTGTTGAATGAGGGGTGATTTTGCGGTCGCGCGGTCGCGCGGTCACGCGGTCACGCGGTTGCTGGGTTCCTGGGTTGCTGGCGGTGAATGATCAGGAGGTCTGGACTTGCCGTACGTTGTCGCGATCGCGGGACCGAATGGGGCGGGGAAGACCACGATCGCGGAAACGTTCCTGCGCGAGATGCTCGGCATCAGGCAGTATGTGAATGCGGATACGATCGCGCGCGGACTCTCCGAGTTCAAGCCCGAAAGCGTGGCGATCGAGGCGGGCAGGCTGAACCTGCAACGCCTCGAGGAGCTGGCGAGCAGCGGAGCGAACTTCGGATTCGAGTCGACGCTGTCCGGAAAGTCGTACGCGGGACGGATTCGGCGGTGGAAGAGTGCGGGCTACAAATTCCTGCTCTTCTTTTACTGGTTGCCGGACGTTGAGATCGCTGTGCAACGTGTCGCCGAGCGAGTGCAGAGCGGCGGTCACAACATCCCGGAAGACGTGATCAGACAACGATACGAGCGAGGGATCGAGAATTTCTTTCAAATCTATCGTCCGCTCGCCGATGCATGGATGGTTTTCGACAATACTGGAAGAACGCCGCACCCGATCGCATTCGGAACGACTGCGGAAACAATTCTGGAGCGCGCATCATGGGAAAGACTTCTGAACCAGCGGAAGTAGAAAACCTCGAAGAGCTTTTCCTCGACATGGAGAAGGTGACCGCGGCCGTGACCCGCGGCGTGCACCGCGCGCTCTGGCGCCACAAGCAGCTCGGCCAGTACGTCGTCATGTGGGAGAACGGTCGCGTGGTCCACGTCGCTCCCGAAGACATCGACGTCGAGAAGCCCGACTGATTCGGTTGCGCGGTCACGCAGTCACGCAGCAACCCAGCAACCCAGCAACCCAGCAACTCCACCGCGTGACCGCGTGACCGCGCAACCGCGTGACCGCGCGACCGCAACCGCGCAGTCACCTCCTCCCCACCGCCCGCCTCCGCGTCACCGGCTGCTCACTCTTCCAGAACCGCAGCAGCGCGCGCAGCGCTTCGGGCGAGTTTTGGGGGGCGGGGCGGCCGAGCTGGTCGCGGGAGTTGACGCCGTGGCAGGAGCCGCAAACGCGGACTTCGCCGGGCTGGAACGTGAGCCAGTAGCGCTCGCGGACCACGGGCGTGTTGTGCGCGTCGGTGGTCTGCCAGCTCAGGGCGCGGCGCGCGGGCACGAGCGCGGCGACGGAGCCGTCGGCGGCGATCTTCACGCTGCCCGGCGCGCCGGTCGACGGCGGGTTCTTCGCGGCCGCCTCGTGCATCGTGCGCGCGAGCACGCGGCGTCCCGCGCGCGGCGACTGCGTGCCGCCGGTGCCGCGGAGCAGGTCCGCCTGGAAGAACTGCAGGTACGACACCTCGTACGACTTCACCGACGCTGACGCCGGCGCGGCGCCGGCGACGCGGAGATTCCAGGGCTGCTGCTGGTCGGCGGCGTCGCGCGTCGTCACGTTGCGGCTGACGACGAGCGCGAGATTCTTCGCGGCCAGGCTCGCGCGGAACGCCGCCGGATCGACGCCTTCCTCGCGGAAGATCCGCGCCTCCGGCTCTTCCATCCGCGACGCGCGCGAGACCGGCCGCGGACGCGCGCGCACTTCGACGGGACTCAGCTCCCACAGCTCGCCCGACCACGTCACGAGCACATCCGGGTCCCAGTACGTCACGCTCCCCGGCATGCCGGAGGTCAGCGTCTCGCCTGCGATCGTTTTGATGCGGAACGCGTAGCGCGATTTCGGCTGCGCGCGCGAGCCTTCGTTGTCGTCGTCGCGCGACTCGCTCGTGTGCACGACCAGCATCGTCCCGTTCGCGAGCGGCAGCGGGTCGCGATAGTGCCCGTCCGCGTTCGAGCGCGGCGTGAGGTAGTCGACGCGGATCTGATCGGCGGGGCGCGACGGCTCCGCGTTCAGGCTCACGATCTGTCCCGACGCATGCGTGTCGAACTCCGGCGCGTCGGTGCCGACGTAGCGGCCGGGGTGCGCGGGATCTTCGCGGATCTGGAAGAGGTTGTTGATGGAATTCGCGTTCATCCGTCCGCTGGTCGCGGCGATGAATTCGTCGATCGCCGAGTCGTCGTTGATGCTGCGGTTGAAATAGCCGTGCAGCTCGTGGCGGCCGACGTGGTTCAGCGTCTCTTCCGCGGTGCCGTCTTCGTTGATCTCCCACGGGAAGAAATGATTGATGCTGAGTCCCTCGAGGTTCGTGCCCGCGAGCAGATCCGTACGCGAGCTGCGCGGCTCCGGAAAGACTTCCGTGCGCTGCGCGAGGCGCGCGGCGGTTTCGGTCTCATCCGCGTAGTCGAAGGTCCCGTAGCTCTCGCCCTCGACGGCATCGGCGTCGGCCTGCTGGTCGCGCTGCAGATGGTCCCAGCGCGTGAAGATCACGCGGCCGAAGCTGTCGATCGACGGCGAGAAGACGCCGGAGGGGGAGTGGTTGAGCATGCGCAGGTCGCCGGTCGCCTCGTCGAGGCTCCAGAGGCCGGTGACGGTCGGCGCTTCTTCGTATTCGTCGAGCTGCGGATAGAGATGGCGCGCGCCGTTGCGCGGGCGGTCGGAGGTGAAGAGGATGCGGTCGTCGGTGCCGTAGATCGGGCTGACGTTGTTGTAGCTCGCGGGCTGATTGGCGATCTTCCGGATCGCCGGCGTGTCGTTGATGCCGAGGCCCGTGACCTCGTAGATCTGCCAGTAGTACTCGTTCCACTGATACTGGCGCGGCGCGCCGACGACCATGCTGAAGAGCGCCTTGGTGCCGCTCCAGTGCACGGACGGCTCGCGCACCGCGATCGCGCCGTCGCCCTGCTGCCCCTGTATGCCGAAGCCGGCGAGGCGGGTGAGGTTCTTCTGCGTGCCGTCGGGATAGCGGATCCAGAGATCGCCGCCGCGCGGCGCGGAGTCGATCTGCCCGTTGTGATTGCCGAACGTCGAGACGACGGTGGTGAAGTCGGCGGGGATCGGGACCTGGGTCACGAACAGGATCGGATTCGAGATCGCGACCGCGAAAAGCGCAGCGAACATCTTCATCACGAAGGATGATTGGGCCGGAATCGCCCCGCGACTGTGACCGGGCGCACTACTTCGAAATGCCGGCGACGCCCTCGGCCATCATCAATCCCGACGCTTCGTCGTTCACCGAGAGGATCGCGCGTGTGCCGTCGGGCGAGAACGCGAACGTTTCGGCGTCGATGTCCAGGAGCGTGCGGCGGGTGGCGGCGGTGTTCACGCCCGGCTCGAACGCCTGCGCGAACAGCGCGATGCGGCCGGCGGCGTCGGGCGCGCGGAAGGCGATAGTGTGCGTGGCGCCGATCCACTTCGCCCGCACGGTGACGCCGGTGATGCCGGACGCGAGGTTGAACACCTCGCCGTCGCTGACCCGCACGACGTCGATTGCCGAACCGCCGCTTTCCTCGGGGCGCTGATAGACGACGTACTCTCCGTCGGCGGACACGGACGGATGCAGCGTCTCCGCCGCGACGACCAGCTTCGCCTCGCCGCCGCCGCGCGGGATGCGCCAGATGCCGTCGCTCTTCGGATTGCTCGAGTCGTAGAACACCTGGTCGCCGGCCGCGGCGAGCGACGGGTTCTCGGCGTCGACGCCGTCGCGCGTGACCTGCCGCGGATTCGCGCCGTCGATCGCCGAGCTCCACACCTCGAAGTGTCCGCCGCGGTTCGAGCTCCAGTAGAGCTGCGTACCGTCGGCCGTCGGATGCGGATCCCAGTCGATCGCGCCGTGGTCGGTGACGCGGCGCACGGTGCCGCTGTCGAGCATCAGCTCCCACAGATCGGCGTTGCCGCCGCGGTCGGAGGTGAAGACGACGCTCGCGCCGCCGCGCGCGTACGCCGGCTGGCGGTCGACGCTCATGCCGCGCGAGAGCCAGCGCGGCGCGCGCGTTCCGTCGAGCGCGATTTCCTGCAGGCTCTGCCGCGTCGCGTCCTCGGTGAACACGATGCGGCCCGCTCCGGCGACGTCGACGGTGTCGACGGCGCTGTGCGCGTTGCGCAGCAGCACGCGCGCGCGTCCGCTGTCGACGTCGTGCAGCACGATGACGCTGCCGCCGCGGCGCCGAGGCAGTCCCGTGCCGGCGAGCGCCTCCAGCTCCGCGTAAATCAGCGCGTCGCCATCGCGCGTCCACGCCGCGCCGGAGAGGAGTCCGTGCGGCTCCTCGCGCGAGAGCACGCGCTGCTCGCGCGACTCCGGATCGACGAGCAGCAGCGAGCCCGCCGCGGTGCTGTGCGGCGCGCGCGTGATGGCGATCCATCCCGCCATCTGCGTCGCCGCCGGTGACCAGCGCGGCGCGCTGAAGTCTTCTTCCGTCGACGCCGCGATCTCGCGCACCTCACCTCCATCGATGGATGCGATACAAAGCGTCGAGTAGCGCTGGCCGGCGGCGCGATTGCGGATGAACGCGAGGCGTTTTCCGTCCGGCGACCAGTCGCCGTCGAACGCGTTGTCGATCAGCTTGCGCGGCTCGCCGCCGACGACGGGCACGCGATGGAGCGCGCTCGCGCCGTTCGCGGTGCGCGTGAAGAGCAGCGACGAGCCGTCGGGGCTGAAGCGCGGCGCGGTGTCGTCCGGCCCCGCGGTCACCGCGGCCTCGGTGCCGTCGGCGAGCTGCTCGATCCAGATGCGGCGCGCGCCGTCGCGCGAGGAGACGTAGGCGACGAGACGTCCGTCCGGCGAGGCAGCGGGCGAGCCGTCGCGGCCCGACCACGTGAGCGTGCGCAGGCGCGGCGGCTCGGGAGCGGCGGCGGAGTCGAAGCGGTCGCGCGAGAGCCACGCCGCGGCGAGGACGCTGATCGCGATCACGCCGAGGATCGCGAGGCGCGTGCGCTTCGCGATCGGGCGCGCCGCGGGGGCGCTCGTGCGGCGCGACGGCGCGGAGCTGGTGATCGTCTGCGCCGTCGTCTCCAGCGCCCACGCGAGATCGCGCGCCGAGGAAAAGCGCTGCGCCGGATCCTTCTCCAGGCAGCGGCGCACCAGCGTCTCGACCGATTCGGGGATCGACGACACGATCCACGCGAGATCGGGCGCGTCCTCGACGAGGATCGCGTTCATGGTCTCGACGGGAGAGCTGCCCTTGAACGGCACGCGGCCGGTGAGCATCTCGAACAGCACGATGCCGAGGGAGAAGATGTCCGAGCGCGCGTCGAGCGCGGTGCCGCGGACCTGCTCGGGCGACATGTAGGTCGAGGTGCCCATCACGTAGCCGGGCGCGGTCTTCGCCGCGTTCATCTCGGGAACGACGGCGAGTCCGAAGTCGAGGATCTTCAGCAGATCGCCCTCGGTGACGAAGATGTTCTCCGGCTTCAGGTCGCGATGGATGACGCCTTTCTGGTGCGCGGCCGCGAGTCCGTGCGCGATCTGCGCGGCCCACGCGAGCGCCTTGCGCACGCTGAGCGGTCCGTTGCGCAGGCGCTCGCGCAGCGTCTCGCCTTCGAGCAGCTCCATGACCAGATACGGCGCGCTGTCCTGTTCGCCGATGTCGTAGAGCGGGCAGAGGTTCGGATGGCTGAGCGACGACAGCGCGCGCGCCTCGCGCTCGAAGCGCAGCCGCAACTGCGGATCGCTCCAGCGATGCTCGGGCAGGACCTTGATCGCGACGGCGCGGTCGAGCCGCGTGTCGGTGGCGCGGAAGACATGCCCCATCCCGCCGGCGCCGATTTCCGCGTCGATTCTGTACGGCCCGAGGCGTGCACCGCGGTCGAGTGGCATGACGCCGTCAGTGTAGATCGCGCAATCGCGGGAGAAAGTCCCTCAGCGCGAGGAGGTGGTTGCTGGGGAAGCCTTCGCGAAAGTGTCATCCTGAGCCGCGAAGACGGCGAAGGATCCCCATCCGACTTGCGCGCCTCCCGCCGCTCGCAGGGGATTCTTCACCGTCTTCGCGGTTCAGAATGACACCCAGCAACCCAGCAACTCAGCAACCCGCATCGGTAATCTCCAGCCCGCGATCGATCAGCGTGAACGCCTCCCGCAACTGTTCCTCGGTGATGCAGAGCGGCGGGTTGGTGAAGAGGTTGTTCCAGTTGATGAACGCGTACATCCCGTGCTCGCGCAGGAACGCGCCGAGCTTCTGCATCTCGGGGCTGGTGCCGTTGAACGGGGCCATCGGCTCCTTCGTCTCGCGGTTGCGCACGAGCTCGAGGACGCCGAAGAGGCCGATCGAGCGCACGTCGCCGACCGAGGGATGCTTCGCCTTCATCTCCGCGTGCAGCTCCGCCATCACGCGGCCCATGCGCTGGGTGTGCCCCATCGTGTCGTCGTCGATCATCACCTGAATGCACGCCTCGGCGGCGGCGAGGCACATCGGATGCGCGTTGTAGGTGAGGCCGCCGTAGTAGACGTTGCGGTCGAAGTAGCTCGCGATGCGGTCAGACATCGCGACCGCTCCCAGCGGCAGGTACGCCGAGGTCAGACCCTTCGCCATCGTGATCATGTCGGGGACGACGTTCCAGTGATCGACGGCGAACCAGCGTCCCGTGCGCCCGAGGCCGCACATCACTTCGTCGCAGACCAGCAGGATGCCGTGGCGGTCGCAGATCTCGCGGATGCCGCGCAGGTATCCGTCGGGCGGGACGATGATGCCGTTCGTGCCGGTGACGGTCTCGAGGAACATCGCCGCGATCGTGTGGCCGCCTTCGTAGGCGATGATCTCCTCGACCTCGTCGAGGCAGCGCCGCGCGAACTGCTCGTCGCTGTCGCCGTCGCGGTACGTGTGACTGCGGTATTTGTAGGGATCGAAGAAGCGGACCACGCCGGGGATGCCGGGCTCGTTGGCCCAGCGGCGCGGGTCGCCGGTGAGCGTGATCGCGCCGGCGGTGGCGCCGTGATACGCGCGATAGCGGACCATGATCTTCTGCCGCCCGCTGACCATGCGCGCGATGCGGATCGCGTTTTCGTTCGCCTCCGCGCCGCCGAGGGTGAAGAAGAAGCGATTCAGATCGCCGGGCGTGTATTCGGCCAGCAGCTTGCCGATGCGCGCACGCACGGGACTGGCCATGCCGGGCCCGGCATACGCCAGCTCCTCGGCCTGGCGCTTGATGGCGTCGATCACGCGCTTGTCGCCGTGGCCGATGTTCACGCACATCAGCTGCGAGTTCATGTCGACCCAGCGCTTCCCGTCGGCGTCCCAGAAATAGATCCCCTCGCCGCGCACCATCGGGATCGGATTCACGTTCGCCTGCGCGGACCAGGAGAAGATGCTGTGGCGCTTCGTGAGAGAGACGATCTCGTCGGCGGTCATCGGCGTCGCGCCGATCGTGTCGGTGGTGGTCATGGAACGCTCCTCGCTGGCGGGAAAGTCTATCGCGGCTGGCGGCTTTCCTCGTACATCGCGCGTTCGTCTTCCGACAGGTACTTCATCGCCAGCCGGTCCGCCTCTTCGGTCGCGAACGAGGAGAGATACATGGCCAGCCAGCCGGCGCCCTCGCCGAGGCGTTGCAGCGCCCGCTCGATCGCCGGCAGCGCGTCATCGACGTGCTGCTCCCCCAGGCCCTGAATCGCGAGCATCACGACATCGGGATCGGCGCTTTCGAGCGCGCGGTGGAGCAGGGGACGCGAGCGCCGATCCGCACGGGCGATCGAAAGCGCACGCAGCGCCATGTACCAGTACTTGTCAGGCTCCAGCTGCCGCTCCGCGCACCATTGCTTGAATTCGGGCGTGTATTCGCCCTCCGCTCTTGCGAAGCGCACGAAATTCGCCGCGTGCTCCGCCAGCGCATTCCAGTACGCGGAATCATCCGGGACTCGCCGCAACAGCGCGCCGGCGAGGCGATGACGCTCGTCGAAGGTGGAGGTGCGCAGGTAGCGCTGCTGCAATAACGTCAGCGCGGAACGATCGCCGCGTTCGAGCGCTTCGATGAGCGAGGTGTTCAGGTCGTATTCATCGCATGACGGCCGGTCGTACTCGGAGTCCGGCTCGTTGGCACACGGAGAGCCGCAGGCGATGACGATGGGCTCGGTAACCTCGAAGGCCATCTGCTCCGCTGGCAGGGTGTTCACGCCGGGAGATACGACGATGCGCCGGTGAATCGATCGCACTCCTGAAAGCTCGATCGAGAGATCGTACGAGCCGGGCGGAACGTCGCTGAGGACATAGCGGCCCTCGATGTCGGTCGTTGTTTCGCGCGATAGCGTTGCCGACTGGATGCGGGCGGTGCAACCGGGAAGCCCCATGTCTTCATTCGCGACTTTGCCTTCGATCCGCGCCGCTGCCTCGCCGAACAGCGGCATCGCGAGAAACGCGACGATCAGAAACACGGCCCGGCGCATGACAACCCGAGGATAACCCTCGGGCTGTCACGCACCGATGACGGATCCCAAACGCTCAACGCAACTTCGCATACAGCTTCTCCACCTCCGGCAGATACAGCCGCGCACCCTCCGAGCCGGGCGAGAGCTGATTTTTCGCGCGCAGCCCCAGAAGGATCCCGCGAGCCTCTCCGACGGCTCGCGTGGCGTCGGCGCGGTCGCCGGTCGCGTGGAGCTCGGAGCCGAGCTCGTAGAGAGCACGCGCGACCTCCTGCACATCGGTGGCAAGGCCCGATTGCGCGGCCTCGCGCGTCTTCTCGACCGCGCGACGCGCATGTGCGAGCGCGCCCTGTCGGTCGCCCCGGCGGCGCATCGAACTGACGAACGACAGCTCGACCGATGCGATGTTCCGGATGTGATCCACGCTCGCCGGATCGCTCAGGTGAAGCGATTCGAAATCCGCCAGCGCCGCCTGCAGCGCGTTCTGCGCCTCGTCGTGGCGGTTCATCTTTGTCAGAGTCTCCGCGAGAATCTGGGCGTTATTCGCCGCGGCGACGATCAGCGCCGGCGTCGGGTCGTAACGTTCCCGGTACGCGCGATTCGCGCGGGCCGCCTCCTCGAGCAGCGACACGGCTGATTCGAGGTCGCCGGCACGGTGATGCGTGCTGGCGAGCTGCGCGAGCCCGCCCATGAAATTTCCCAGCGTAACGGCGTTCGACGGGTCGTCGCGGACGATGCGGCGCTGGATATCCAGTCCTTTGCGGTAACGCGCAATGGCATTCGGGATCTGCCCCTGTTCCTCGGCGCAGAAGGCGGAGTTTTGAAAGGCGATGGCAAGCCCGCTGCGCAGATGGATGTCGTCAGGATTGCGCCGGACCGACTCCTCGCGAATCCGCAAAGCCTCGTCATACTGAACGTAACTCTCTTCAGCGCGGCCGGAGTAATAGCTGCAGTCCGCCATCCGCTCCAGCGACGTCGCGTAGCGCGCCCAGTGACTCGGGTTGGCCGGCGCTGCCGTGACGACGGCTTTCTGCAGTTCGAGCGCCTTCCGGAACAACTGCTCCGCCGGCCCGTACTGCCCCGCGGAGTAGAGCCGATCGGCCTGGCGAGTCAGACTCAGTGCGTACATGCCGCGAACGGCGAGCTTTGCGTCAGGGCGGCGGCTGGCTCGCTCCAGAAACGTCGTGGCGCGAGCCCAGGCGGCAGTTGCCTCCGTTGATTTCTTCATCGACGAAAGAACGTCCCCGCTGCCGACCAGGATCGAACCGTAAGTCGAGAGCTCATCCGTCGTTGCGTCGGGCGCCTCGGCATATGTGCGGAGGAGGTGATCGGCCAGCCTGATCCGCTCATGCGAACGGGCGACGTCGCCGAGCAGGAGATAGGTCTGCGCGAGCGCGCGATTGGCCTCCGCTCGCCGTGTTTCGAGCTCGCGGCTCGTACGCTCGGTTTTTACCTGGTCGAAGACCTTTTCGGCCTGAATCAGGATCTCCAGGCGCGCCTCGGTCGGTCCGCTCATGCGGCTCATCGTGTCGGCGACCTGAAACACCATCGTATTCGCGGTGTTCGCGGCGATCATCCGTTGCCGCTCCGCGTTTCGCTTTTGGTCGAGTGTCACCGCCGCCGCGCCCGTCACCACGATCAGCAGGACCGTCGCGACTGCGACACCGACGCGATGCCGCCGCACGAATTTCCCGGCGCGATAGCTCCAGCGACTCGGCCGGGCGATGAGCGGGAGGGCGTTTTCGCGCCGGCGGAGGTCTTCGGCGAGTTGATCGACCGAGGTATATCTGCGAACAGGATCCTTTTCGAGCGCATGCAGAACGATGGTGTCGAGATCCCCGCGCAGCGCGCGGCTGATGCGGCGGCGCTCGTCCTCCACGATCTCTGTCCGGTGCAGAACGGCCGCGCTCGGCGGAACGGGCTCCGCGGTCGCGAGCCGATGGATCGACTCGGGCGTGAAAACATCGAGGCGCGCGAAACGACTGCCCGTCAGAAGCTCGAAAAGAATGATCCCGAGCGAATAGACGTCGCTGGCCGTGGTGATCGCGCCGCCGAGAAGCTGCTCGGGGCTCGCATACTCCGGCGTCATCGGACCCGGTCCGAGGGCGGTACTGGCACCGGTTACGCCGATGACGTGCGGATCGAGGACTTTGGCAATTCCGAAGTCGAGCAGCACCGCTGATCCGTCGGGGCGGATGATGATGTTCGCCGGTTTCAGATCGCGGTGAATGACCAGACTGCGATGCGCGTAGGCGACGGCGTCGCAGATCTGCAGAAACAACGCGAGGCGCTGGTCGATGGACAGCGCCTTTTCGGCGCAGTAGTCGTCGATGGATCGTCCTTCGATGTAATCCATCACGAGATACGGCAGGCCGTCGTCCGTGGCGCCGCCGTCGAGAATCTTTGCGATGTTCGGATGGTCGAGAGTGGCGAGTACCTGGCGCTCGTAAGCGAAGCGCCGGAGCACTTCCTCGGTGTCCATGCCGCGCTTGACGATCTTGATGGCCACGCGTTTGCGATAGGTGTCGCTCCGCTCGCCGAGGTAGACCCTGCCCATGCCGCCACGCGCGATCTCGCCGGTGATGCGCCAGGCACCAAGGACCCTGCCAATCATCGGGTCGTCCGTCGCCGCCAGCAGGGAGGCGGCGTCCGCGGCGGGCGTGTCCTCGAGAAAATCGGGATCGTTTTCGAGTGAGTGAAGGAGCGTCTCCACTTCGTGGCGCTCCGTTTCGTCGAATGCTTCGCGACCGACGAGCTCGTGCCGTTCCGTCGGCGGAAGCGCGAGGGCGCGGTCGAACAGATCCTTGATTCGTTCCCACTGCTCGCGCGAGAGGGTCATGTGAGCCTTTCGGAGAGTGAATTGCGCGTGATTCGATGGAGGTCTGTCATGAGTCGAATGCGAAGTCCGTCGACCGCGAACGTCATCACCGCCGCCGCGGCCGCTGTGGCCGCCGCGCCGTTCGCGCTGGTGTTATGGCCGGTGCCGGTGGCGGCCGTTGCGGTCGCCGCGGTCGGAGGCGGCGTGCTGGCGCTGCTCACCGCGGCGGACCGCGCCGGCTCATGACCATGCTCCGGAACCAAGCTCCTTCCGGAGCCACGCGCGCGCGACCGTCCATTCCCGTTTGACGGTGGCCACGGAAATCCCGAGAGCCTCGGCCGCTTCTTCGTTGGTGGCGCCGGCGAAATAGCGCAATTCGACGATCCGGCTCTGCCGGGGATCCAGCTTCGCGAGCCGGTCGAGGGCGCGATCGAGCTCCTCCAGATCGACGTTCTGGACCGGCGCCGCGGCATCGGCTGCGTGATCGAGGTCGACCTTCGCCGCGCCACCGCCGCGCTTGCCGGCTTTCGCCCCGCGCGCGTGATCGACGAGCAGCCTGCGCATGATCTGCGCCGCGATTCCAAAGAAGTGTGCGCGGTTCTGCCACTGCACGCTGCGCTGATCGACCAGACGCAGGTAAGCCTCGTTCACGAGCGCCGTGGGTTGCAGCGTGTGGCCCGTTCGCTCGCGGGCGAGGTACCCGCGCGCCAGCCTGCGAAGCTCGTCATAGACAACCGGCATCAGCGAGTCGAGAGCTTCCTGCCGCCCCTCACTCCACTCCACGAGAAGGCGTGTCACATCCTGTTGATCGGGCATCATTCAGGAGTGACGGAACTGTCTCGTTCCTTACCCCTGCTTTTGGAAAAGTGAGGTCGGAAAGGACGGGGAAATCGTGGTAGCGGGTGGGGCCTGCATTCGTGTTCATGGCGATGTCCTCCGTCTGTTCACGCGTGGCGTGACGGGGAAACGGCTCATCAACGCAAAACGGACCTGCTCGCGCAGATCCGTTCGGAAAATCACGTCGGGAAAAGCTGTCAGTCGAGGAAAAAGTTCAGGAACCCGCTCGCCATCTTCGCACCGACGGGAGGAACCCCCATCGCCTGCAGCCCCTTCTCCACGCCGATTACGACCAGTTCTTTGCCGATCTTGATTACGATGTCTCCACAACCCATGACGTTCTCCTTTCGCGTTGTTCACTAATCGTTTGAGAGTTTCGCGACATCCTTCGCCAGCCTTCCTGCCCTTACACGCGCGGCAGGAGGCCAAATCGGCTCATCGGCGGAGAATTTTCGTTACGGCAAAGCCTCCAGCTTCTTCTTCGCCAGCGCGGCGTTCAGCGGAGCGCGCTCCTTCGCCACCCACGCGTCGAAGTCGCGCACCACGTCGGCGAGCTCCTTCGCGAGGGAATCGGCGCGCTCGGTCTGGGCCCGGGTCGGGGCGCCGTCGAAGAAGACGACGTCGCCGTAGAGGTTCGTCATGAACTCGCGGAGGCGTTCCTCGCCGGTGATCATGCCGCCTTCCTTCGTGGCGACGATGCGGCGGCGGAGGTCGTCGACCTGGGAGGCGGCGGTGCGGAGGCGTTTCGCGAGCGCGTCATTCGCGGGCAGCTTCGACGCGCGGTCCTCGAGCGCGAGGCGCATGCCGTTGATCCGCTCCACCGCCGTGGTCATCGTGCCGAGGTCGGCGTGGATCTTCATCGACAGATCGAACTGCGCCTTGCGGTCCGCGGCGCTGTGCGCCCCGCGCGCGTCGGGCACGATCCGCAGCGGCGTCGTATACGTCGACTGATCCTTCATCAGGCGGACGGTGTACGTGCCGGGGAGAATGCGCGGGCCGATCGAGGCTCCGAATGCCGCGGCGGCGGCGGGGGGGACGGACGGCGCCTTCACGCGCATCGACCAGTTTGCGCGGCTCAGGCCGCGGCGCTTGCTGCTCGGCACCGTGCCGATGATCGCGCCGTCGGCGCCGGCGACATCCATTTTCAGGTCGCCGAAGATGTGGCGGCGGCGCTGGTAATACGTGATCACCGCGTCGTCCGGAGGATTGTCTCCGGTGAAGACCGCGTCGCCGTAACCCCAGCCGGCGAACGCGCTGAGGCGCTGTTCGACCGGCGCGGTCTGCAGGAAGGCGACCTCCTTCGCCAGCACCTCGGGGGTGAGCGCGCGCAGCGGAGTGATGTCGTCGACGATCCAGATCCCGCGTCCGTGCGTGGCGATCACGAGGTCGTGATCGCGCGGATGAATCACGAGATCGCGCACCGCCACGTTCGGCAGATCGCCGCCCTTGTACTGCGCCCACTGCTTCCCGCCGTCGAGCGTGACCCACAGCCCCGACTCCGTGCCGAGGAAGAGCAGGTTCGGATTCAGCGGATCCTGGCGGATCACGTGCGCGTAGCCGCTCACCGGCGAGCCGGCGGGAATCAGCGACGTCCAGGTCCTGCCGTAGTCGGCGGACGTGTAGGCGTACGGACGCATGTCGCCGAACGTATGCAGGTCGAACGTCGCGAAGACCGTTCCGGCGTCCTGCTGGCTCGCGTCGAGATACGACACCCACGCGTTCTTCGGCAGGCCGGCGATGTTCGCCACGACGTTCGTCCAGGACTTCCCGCCGTCGCGCGAGAGCTGGACGTTGCCGTCATCCGTGCCGGCCCAGATCACGTTGCCGTCCTTCGGCGACTCCGCGATCGCATAGATCGTCGTATGCATCTCCGCCGCGGAGTTGTCGATCGTCACGCCGCCCGACTGCTCCTGCAGCTGCTTCGCCGGATCGTTGGTCGTGAGGTCGGGCGAGATGCGGTCCCACGTCTGGCCGTGGTCGCGCGAGCGGAAGAGGAACTGCGAGCCGATGTAGATCGTCCCTTTCTGCGTCGGGCTGAGATGCATCGGAGCGTTCCAGTTGAAGCGCAGTTTCCCTTCCTTGTAGCCGGGCAGGGGCTTGATCAGCCGGGCCTCGTGCGTCTTCCGGTTGATGCGGCCGATGTAGCCGCCCTGGGACTCGGCATAGATGTAATCCGGGTCCGTCGGATCGACGAACATCCAGAAGCCGTCGCCGCCGTATATGTTTTCCCAGCGGCTGTTCGAAATGCCGCCCGGGTATTCGGAATCGCCGACCCACGCGCTGTTGTCCTGCAGCCCGCCGTAGACGTGATAGGGGCGGTCCATGTCGACGCTGACGTGGTAGAACTGCGAAACCGGCAGATTGTCCGCCTTCCACCAGCGGTTGCCGCCGTCGTAGGAGTACCAGAGCCCGCCGTCGTCGCCGGCGATGATGTGATCCGTGTTCTGCGGGTCGATCCAGAGAACGTGATGATCGCCGTGCGTGCCGCCGGTGATGTTGCTGAAGGTCTTCCCGCCGTCGTTGCTGACGATCAGCCCGAGGTCGGGTTTGTAGACCTTGTTCTCATCCTTCGGATCGACGATCAGGTTGGCGAAGTAGAACGGACGCCAGATCATGTTCTGGCTGCGGTCGCGTGCTTCCCACGTCTTCCCGCCGTCCGTCGAGACGTACAGCGCGTTCTTCGGCGGCTCGGCCTCGATGAGCGCGTAGACGACGTTCGAGTTGGAAGGTGCGATCGTCACCGCGACGCGGCCCCACGGCTTCGCCGGCAGCCCGGCCCCCGATTTCGAGTCGATCTCCGTCCACGCCGCCCCGCCGTCGGTGGACTTGAACAGGCCGCTGCCGCTCGGTTTGTCGGGCCCCTCGCCGCCGGAGCGGAACGTCCAGCCTTTGCGGCGGAAGTCCCAGAGTCCGGCGAAGAGCGTCTTCGGATTCTTCGGGTCGAGCGACAGCATCGAACAGCCGGTCGACGCGTTCCCGCCCTTCAGGATCTTCGTCCAGCTCTTCCCGCCGTCGGTGGTCTTGTACACGCCGCGCTCGTCGCTGTCGCTCCACAGTTTTCCGGGCGCGCAGACGTAGACGGTGTTGCCGTCGGTCGGGTCGACGGCGATCTTCGCGATGCGCTCGGAGTCCTTCAGGCCGACGTTGGTCCAGTTGTCGCCGCCGTCGGTGGACTTGTACACGCCGTCCCCGACGGAGACGCTGTTGCGCGTCCAGGGCTCGCCGGTGCCGGCCCAGATCGTCTTCGGATTCTTCGGATCGATGGCGATCGCGCCGATCGACTGCGTGCCCGCCTTGTCGAAGACGGGCTTGAACGTCGTGCCGCCGTTGACCGACTTCCAGATGCCGCCGCTCGCCGCGCCGACGTAGAGGGTGAGGCGCTGTCCTTCGCGCACGCCGTCGAGCGCGGCGATGCGTCCGCTCATCACCGCGGAGCCGATGTTGCGCGCGCCGAGTCCGGAGATGGTGTCGGAGTCGATTTTCACCGGCCGGTCCGCCGGCGCGGGAGGCGCGGCACCGCCGGCGACCTCGGGCTTCGGCGCCGGCAGCACGATCGCGAAGACGCCTTTCGCGTCGGCGGGCTTCGCGAAGAGCGTGTCGTTCAGATCGAGGTTCGCCTCGATGGTCTCGTAGGTGACGGTCTGCTTGAACGGGCTGCCTTTGGCGTTGGTCTGCACGGAGTGGGGGAGGAACCAGCCGTTGACGGCCTTGTAGTCGCCGAGGGTGGTCTCGTATTCGCGCTCGGCGCCGCGCACCATCCGCTTCGTGTCGATCTTGATCGGCACGTAGTAGTCGGAGTCCAGGTAGTAGTAGCGGACGTCGCCGCTGGCGAGGGTGACTTTCAGTTTGTAGGTATCGGTGCCGTCGACCTGTTCGGTGCCGGCGTATTCGACCTTGTTGCCCTTCTGCTGATAGTTGACGAGCGGTCCGTCGAAGTCGGAGTCTTCGACGATCTGCTTGAGCTCTTCCTCGCCGAGGGTCTCGATGTCCTTCTTGCCGTTCCAGGGCTCGAGCTTCCAGCCGTTCTTTCCTTCGTACGCGGTGACGCCGGTCATGCCCTGGATGCTGAACTCCTGGCGCACGAGGTTGGGGCGCTTGTTCTCCTCGACGACGACCGCCTCGAATCCGCCTCCGCCGGCGAACTTGCCGGTGCGCCGCAGCGATTTGACCGCGGCGATGCGGTCGGCGCCGCCGACGGTTTGCAGATAGCGCGCGATGATGTCATCGGCGGTCTGCGCGGAAAGCGAAGTGCTCAGCAGGATCGTGAGGGCGGCGAAAACTCTGCGCATTCAGGAGACTCCTTCAGGAAGGTTGACCGTTGCCGGCACGTCAGGTTAGCCGACGTGAGGTGCGTCACGCTGTGACGGAATGGTGGCGTGACTGCGGTTACGCAGTCGCGCGGTCACGCGGTGTCATCCCAGCGTGAGCGAGGATCCGGGGCTCGGATGGGGCTGCGAAATCCATGCAACGCGCCCCGCCCGCACAGGTCCCTCGCTACGCTCGGGATGACACCCCACCGCGCGACCGCGTGACCGCGTGACTGCGCGGCCGTTAGAACCGATAATGGACGCATGACTCGCAACCGCCTTCTCTCACTCGCCTTCGCCGCCACGGCGCTCTTCGCCACGTCCGCGCTCGCGGGGGATCGCGCGCAGCAGCCGTATTTCGCGCGCGGCAGCGTCTCGCAGCTGCGCTCGTATCGCAGCGGCTATCACGTGTGGGTGGACGGCTCGCGCTATCCGTTCTATATGCCGTCCTCGCAGTTCCGCCGCACGCCGGTCCGCGTCGGCGCGCTGGTGAGCCTCGGCGGCTATTACAACCGCCGCGGCTACTACGACTACTACTGCTTCGACTGCGGCCGCGACTCGTACCACCGCCGCGATGACCTGAAGTTCCGGTACGCGACCGTGCGCGGAAAGGTCGAGAGCATCGACGCGCGCCGCGACACGTTCATCATCCGCGCCGAGGGGAACGACAGCCCGGTGACGGTGCGACGCGGCAACGACCGCGGCGTCGGCGAGCTGCGCGTCGGCGACTACCTCGAGGTCGAAGGCGAATGGCAGCGCACCGGCTACTTCGACGCGCTGCGCATCGACTACGCCGAGACGCCGCGCGAGTAACCGGTCGCGCGGTCACGCGGCAACCGTGTCATCCCGAGCGTGAGCGAGGGATCCGGGGCTCGGGTCGGGGCGCAAGGCTCGTCCCTGTCGCCCCACCCGCACAGGTCCCTCGCTGACGCTCGGGATGACATCCGCCGCGTGACTGCGTGACCGCGCGACTGCGCATAGAATCCGCGCGTATGAAGCGCATTCTGCCGTTCGCACTCTTCGCCTTCTCCGCGATCGCCGCTCCTCCCAAGCAGCCGTTCACGATCGTCGAGGCGACGATCCCGGACATGCAGGCGGCGATGAAGTCGGGGCGCGTGACGTCGCGCGAGCTGGTGTTGCAGTCGCTGGTGCGCATCGCGACGTACGAAGACAGGATCAACGCGATCATCACCGTCAACCCGAACGCGCTCAAAGAAGCCGACGAGCGCGATCAGGAGCGCGCGGCGGGGAAAGTGCGCGGGCCGCTGCACGGGATCCCCATCGCGCTCAAGGACAACATCCACACCACCGACATGCCGACCACCGGCGGCGCGCTCGCGTTCGCGGAGCTGGTGCCGCCGTACGAGGCGACGATCACGAAGCACCTGCGCGACGCCGGCGCGATCATCATCGCCAAGACGCAGCTCACCGAGCTCGCGAACTGGGTGGCCGGCGCGCCGACGCCGATGCCGGGCAATTACAACGCGCTGAACGGCTACGGCTTCAACCCCTACGATTCGCGCCGCGACCCTCGCGAGGCGACCGCCGACGGGCGGCCGGCGCTGCAGACGAGCGGCTCGAGCTCCGGCACCGGCACCGCGTCGAGTTTCTGGGCCGCGAACGTCGGCACGGAGACGTCGGGCTCGATCCTCAGTCCGTCGAATCAGAACATGCTCGCGGCGGTGAAGCCGACCGTCGGACGCGTCTCGCGTTACGGCGTCATCCCGATCACCGCGGACCAGGATACGCCCGGTCCGATGGCGCGCACGGTCACCGACGCCGCGATCCTCCTCGGCGTGCTGGAAGGCGCCGGACCCGATCCGAACGATCCGGCGACGAAGCTCTGCGCGCCGCCGCCCGACAGCGATTACACGAAGTTCCTCGTGCGCGACGGTCTGAAGGGCGCGCGCATCGGCATCCCGCGCGCGTTCTATTACGACAAGGTGAAGGCGCCGGGCTCGGATCGCGATCGCGGCGGGCTGAACCCCGATCAGGCGAAGCTCATGGCCGAGGC
>Ga0134123_10000486_pt1 | contig 26219 bp, 23 predicted proteins | sample KB303_FD_96460 | JGI IMG/M metagenome (GOLD analysis project Ga0134123, IMG submission 96460) | Terrestrial soil microbial communities without Nitrogen fertilizer from Kellogg Biological Station, Michigan, USA - KB3-0-3 | ecosystem: Environmental > Terrestrial > Soil > Unclassified ...
GTCGGCGAGATCGACCACCGGCTGTCGGAAGAGCGGTCCGGGCTTGAGGCCGAACCGCAATGCCGTGTCGGGAATGAACTGCCACATGCCCTTGGCGTAGCCCCAGTTGGTCGGCGGCCCGATGTTATGCGGGTCGAAATCGCTCTCCTGCATGGCGAGATAGAAGTACTGCGGCGGGAGGTTCTGCGCGATGAAGGCCTCGGCGATCTTCGGCGGGTACCCGGCGTCCTGGGCACGCTTGAGCGCGCGCTCGAATCGGCCGGTGGACTGCCACTTATTGATGTAGCGCATCACCTCGCCGACGTAGTCCGGCGGCGCCGCGACGTCGCACTCGCCGAACAGCCGCGTCACTTTCAGGATCAGCTTTTCCTTGTCGTTCAGCTTCCGATCGTAGAGGCTGGCGACGTAGCCCTCGTAGTTGGTCTGCATGCGCCGGCGATCTTCGAGGTACTTCGCGAGCTGAACCTGATCGGGCGCGCTTCCGGTCTTCGCCAGCTTGTTCTGCAGATCGGCGATGAAGACCTCCTGCGTCTTCATGTCGTAGAAGAGCTGCTCGGCCTGCTGCGTCTGCCGGCTGATGACGCGATTGGCGTAGAGCGCGTAGGCGCCGGCCGCCGCCGCAATCAGCGCGATCGCGCCGACCAGCAGCCGCTGCCGCCGTTTCTGCTGCCGCTGGATCTGCTGGAACGCCTTGCGGATCATCACCGTCCGCCCGCCGACCGACCCCTCGTCGTCGTCCGCGGCGAAATAGCGCTGCGCGTAGTCCTCGAGTGACGGCTCTCCGGTGATCTCCGCGCGGACCGGCGCGGCGTCGTGACGCTCCGGTTCGATCGTCAGGGTGGGCCCGTCGGCACCCAATGAGACCGCGACACCCGCGCCGATCGACGCATGGTCGACGCGCCGCCCCTCGACGAACAGGCCGTTGCTGCTCTGCAGATCGCGGACGATCCATTCGCCGCCGTCGCGCGACACCTCGGCGTGGCGCCGGCTGACGCCCGCGCCGGCCAGTTCGACCTCGCAGCCTGCTTCCCGACCGATGTAGAAGGACCTGGAGAAACGGAGGGTCCGTCCGTCGGGGAGACGGACGATGACAGCCATGACCGGGGACGATCCTGAACCCTAGGGGAGGATCGGCCTGACCGTCACCGGCTGCGACGACCGTGCCGTGTCGCCGGCGCTGTCGGTGACGACGAGGGTCACCAGGTAGACGCCCGAGATCGTGTAATCGTGCGTCGTCCTGATTCCGGTCTTGCTTTCACCGTCGCCGAAGTCCCAGGCGTACCTGACGATGGTGCGGTTGCTGCCGGGGGTCGACAGCGAGCCGTCGAAGTTCACCGTCTGCAGCACTTGCGGCGTCTGCGGCGTGAACTGGAACAGCGACACCGTCGGCACGGCGATGGTCGACGTCGTCGTCGTGGACGTCGAGGTCGACGTCGTGGTCTCGGTGATCTTCACGACACCGGGACCGACGGGCGGTTTGCTCTCGCAGGCCAGCAGCAGCGCGGCGAGCACGGGGACGAAGAGCAGCAGCTTGCGCATGGCTACATGGTGAGGTTGATGCCTGCGACCGGTACCACCTTCGAGTGCAGGCCGTTGTTTTTCAGGGTGACGAGGGCGTTCAGCGACAGCACCATCTTGGCCTTGAGGTTCACCTTCAGGCCGGGCACGAAGAACAGCTTGGTGATGCCGTCCTCCTGCAGCGCGAGCGACTGGGAAGCGGAGATGCCGGGAATGCCGGTGACTGGCGTGAGCGTCCCCAGTACGACCGGGCCTCCGCCCATGATGTTCTGCCCGAGGACGTCGGCGAGCACCGTCAGTTTCGGCGCTGCCGCGATCTCGACACCGCCGGCGTACTGGAACTGGTGGCGAAGCTTCACCGTGTTCGACCCGCCGAGACCGGCGACGTCCACGCTCTTGCTCCAGTACTCGAAGCCGACTGATCCATGCGGCCGGAACACCGACGTTCCGAACGAGGCGACAATCGATCCCAGCGTGCGCGTCACGCCGAGTCCGCGCAGGTTGTCGCGGCTGCCGGTCGGCAGGCGCGTGCTGACGTAAAGCGCCACGCCGCCGGGATCGGGGATGTCCGGGCCCTTGAAGCGCACGAACCGGTACTTGGCAAAGGCGGCGATGTCTCCGATGCCGGAAAAGACGTTGTCGGTCTGCGCGAGGCGCCCGACCTGGTCGCTCGCGTTGATCAACGTCGAGACGCCCGACAACTTGACGGAGACCAGCGGCACGACGGTGCCGACGTCGAGATTCTGCGTGACACCGATGAGCGCCGAGATCGCCAGCGTCCGGCTGGTGATGTGCAGGTCGGCCGTCGTCGTGCCGGCCACGCCCGGAGTGATCCCCGCGGCCGACCCCATCGGCATCTCTTTCAGCGCAAAGTCGCTCAGCTTGTCGTAGCTCGTCGAGTTGAACGTGGCGCCAACGCTGATCTTCCCCTCGCCGGACGTGAGCGCGTGCTCCGTGAACGATGGGCCGAACGTCGTGGTGGTGCGCGCGAGCAGGCCGGTCGCCGGATCGAGCTTGAAGACGAACCCCCCCGCCGATGTCCCGAACGGCGCGGTCGCGACCTCGGTCGCGATCATCGCGCCCATGATTTCACCGACGGAGACGGCTGTGGCCGGGTTGGCGAGGGTCGCGAGAACTTGCTTCCCTGTCAGATCGGGAACTTCGGTGACCTTCTGCGCCAATGCAGGAGACGCGGAAGAGAGCGTCAGCAGGGTCCCCAGAACACACACCGAGCCCCGCAGAATCATTTTCATCAAGCGACCTCGCAGGAAAGCGTGGAAGCCCCGGGGATTATTGAACGCATGGTGGACCAAGTCAAGGAACCGGCGCGCCCTGAGTCCCCACGTGCAGGCGATAGAACGCGAACCGCTGATCGCGCTCCCGGTACTCGCTGACCACATCTGCGGGGCCCATCGCCAGCGCCGTCCGGCAGAAGGCCGGCTGCACCGGATCCTGCACGTTACACCAGAAGTTCCAGTGCAGGTAGAGGCCGCCGCTGTAGCGTTGCGCGAGAACTCGCATGTAAGCCGGACTCGCCGTCACCAGTGACATCTGTCCTGCGTTGACGCCCCAGAGATGAAACATCCCGGGATTGTGCGTGAGCACGTACGAATTGCGCGGAAGATCGCGCGCAACCACCCGCGCGAAGCGGACGTCGGCCCGCGCCGCCCACGCTTCTTCAGTGGTGGCGCGAACGACCGGAGCGTAACAGAGGAACTGGAAGACGAATGCGGCGGCCACGAGCGCGCGCGCCGGCACGGCGGCTCGCGACCCGAGCCGCTCGATGCCGCGCGCGAGCGCGGCGGCGCCCGCGCCGCCAAGCACGGCCAAGGGCGGGTAGGTCATGAGCGAATACCGGACGTCAGCCCCGTAGTTGTAGCTGCCGGCGTAGAACACCAGATCGATAGCGAAGAAGAGCAGGAAATACGTCGCCACCGCGGCCGCTTCGCGGCGCTGCCGGAGCGACACCAGTCCCGCGACCGCGAGCAGCGTGAAGGCCGCCGGGTAGCGCTCGTCCCACAGATAGAACCATCCGTTCACGCGCAGGTTCGACGCGAGGTAGGCGAACGAGAAGCGCGGCCCCGAGGTACCCCACTCGACATGCCTCACCGCGTAGAGATGCGCGACGTGCACCGCGACCAGGCAGAGAAAGAGCGTCGCGGCCCACGAGCCGCGCGGGCACACGAGATCGATGTGCAGCCGCGGCCAGGTCAGCAGGCCGATGACGGGAAGAACGAGGAGCGACTCAGGACGGAATTGAATGGCGTACGCGGTGGACACCACGAGGGCCGTGAGCGCGGCGACACCGCCGGCGCGGAGATAGTGCGCCGCACAGAGCAGCGCGACCACGAGCGCCAGCGACGCCATCGGCTCGACGGCGGCGGTGGCGGACCAGATCAGCTGCTCCGGTGTGAGCGCGATCAGCAGGCCCGCGAACAAGGCCGCGTCGCGATCGCGGAACAGCACCCACACCAGCAGGTAGACCGCGCACACGGTCAGCGCCATCGCCGCGGCGTTGACGGCAAAGGCCGTCCCGTCGTGCACGCCGGACAGCCGGTAAGCGAGACCCAGGACGTGCGGATATGCGTACGGCTGCTTGTTGTACTCGCCGCTCGCGCAGGTCAGCCGGCCGTATTCGACACTGCCGTCGTTGCACACCTGCGCCAGCCTGAGATCGGCGAGGTTGCGGCCGACGCTCTGGTAGATTTGCTCGTCGTAGAAGATGCGATTGGTGCGCGGCGCGACGAACAGCGTCAGCGCCGCGGCGAGCGCTGCCAGTAGCGAGAGCCTGAGCCCTTCGCGCCGCCACAGCCCGCGCTCCGTCGTCCCGATCAGATACACCGCGATCAGCAGGCCGAGCAGCACGCAGGCGTCGAGCGACCACGGCTGCCAGACCTTCAGCTGCTCGCGCAGCTCGCCCGTTGACGTGGTGAGCAGCCACACCAGCAACAGAGCCACGCTTATCGCCAGCGCGACGGCCCCGGCGATCCATGCGCGGCGCGAGGCCGCCGTCTCGGGAAGCGTGTGTGTCATGCGGGACGCTCGATTAGATACGGCCCGATGGCCAGCGCGTCGGCGCCGGATCGCAGGAACACGTCCACCGCGTCGGCAGGCGAGCATACCAGCGGCTCGCCGTGAATGTTGAAGCTGGTGTTCAGCACCGCGCCGGCGCCCCATCGCCGCCGCCCTTCGTGCAGCAGATCGGCAAACGGGCCCTCCTCGTTGTCGGCCACGATCTGCGGACGACAGGTGCCGTCGACGCTGGTGACGCCCGCCAGCAGCGCGCGATGCCCGGCCGCCACCTGATACGCCATCGTCATCGCACGGTTGCGGCCGCCGCTCCAGTCGGCCAGCAGGCGCGGCGCCTCGCTCTCGAGCAGGCTCGGGCAGAACGGCTGATACCAGACGCGGCGCTTCAACACGAGGTTGAGGCGATCGCGGAGTTCGGGACGATCCGGCCGCGCCAGGACGCTGCGGTGGCCGAGCGCACGCGGCCCGTACTCCATCCTGCCCTGGAACCACATCACGACGCGGCCATCGGCAAGCAGGTCGGCGACGCGGCACGGCAGCTGACCGGCGCACGCCGGCGCGAGCCCGGCGGCGCGCACGCTCGCCTCGATCTCGGATCGATCGTAGGCGGGGCCGAGATCTAGGCGGGTGAGATCGATGCACGGCTTCCCGCCCGCGCTCACCGCGGCGCTCACCGCCGCGCCGAGCGCGAGGCCGCCGTCTCCCATGTGCGGAAACACGAAGATCTCGTCGACTTCCGGCATGAGACGGATCTGTCGCGTCGCCTTGACGTTGGAGACCACGCCGCCGGCCAGCGCGAGATGCCGCAGTCCGGTGAGGCGGACGGCATCACGCGCCAGCGCCATCGCCGCGCGTTCGACCGTGCGCTGAGCGAGAAACGCGAACTGCTCGTTGGCGAACCGCCAGTGGACCCGCGCGAGCGGGCGACGGAAGGCGTGTCCGGGCCACTCGGTGTGCACGACGCCGTCGCGGATGTCGATCCAGGGCAGCAGTGGGTTGTCGGCGTCGGCGATCGGCGCCGCGTAGTCCGCCAGCGCCATCACCTTGCCTTCGTCTTCCAGCTCGCGCATGTTCAAGAGGTTCGTGACGTGCTCGAAGAACACGCCGACCGAGTGCCGCGCCGGCGATGCGGCGACGCGTTCGAGGCGGCCGCCGCGGAACGCCGAGATCGTCGACGACAGGCCGTCGCCCAGGCCGTCGATCGTCAGCACCGCGCAGTCGGTGAAGCCGGAGGCCCAGGCGGCGCCGGCGGCGTGCGCCTCGTGGTGATCGACGATCCGCAGCGACGCGCGGGTCAGGCCGCAACCGGCGAGCTGCCGCTTCAACGCCGCGGCGCTGAGCGCGGCCGACACCGGGCCGGGCGACCACTCGGTCATCCGGTACTTCAGCGTCCGGGTCAGGCCGGCGAGCGCGCCGGGCGGCGTCTTGCGCCGCCGGACGGCGTAGTAGCGCTCCTTGCTGCCGGGCCACAGCCGGCCGATCGTCTTCGCGGGATCCGACGTGGTCGCCGCCACCAGGTCGATCTGTTCTGGACGAAGGCCCGATCCCGCCAGGCAGGCCTCGATGGAGCGTGCCGGAAACGCGATCTCGAGCTTGCGCCGCGTCAGCCGCTCTTCGTTGACCGCGAAGCGCAGCCGTCCATCCTGCAGCAGCGCGGCGCCGGAATCGTGTCCGTCCCAGATGCCGAGAATGTTCAATGGCTAGAAGAACAGGTACTTGACGAGCGAGTAGCCGTAGCGCGGCGCGTCGCGCCAGACCCGGATGTGCGACGCGCCGTGCGATCGCGGATGCTCGTGGCTCGGCACTTCGGCCAGCCGCCATCCGCCGCGCAGCGTCTTGATCGTCATCTCCTGCTCGATCGTCGTCGTGTTCTCGCGCAAGTCGAGCTCGCGCAGCACCGCCGTCCTGACCGCGCGGAATCCGTTCTGGCTGTCGCTGATCCGGCAGTTGAACCGCCGGTTGATGCAGGCGGTGATGAAGGAGCTGCCGGCCAGCCGCAGGAACTCGTCGAACCCGCCGTGCAGCTCGCTCGATCCGCCGCGCAGCCGCGAGCCGACGACATGATCCGCCTCGCCGGCGAGGATCGGCTCGACCAGCAGCGGAATGTCCTCCGGATCGTGCGACCCGTCGGCGTCGAGGAACACCGCCACCGGCGTGCGGATGTGCGGGATCGCCTGGCGGATCGCGCGTCCCTTCCCGCGTCCGGCGTCGGCCATCACGCTGGCGCCGCTGCGCGAGGCGACCTCAGCGGTGCCGTCGGTGGACTCGCCGGCGATGACCAGGACATCGGTCGCGTAGCGCCGCGTGCGATCGATCACGCCGCCGAGGCTCTGCGCCTCCTGCTTGGCCGGAATGATCACCGTCACGTCCGCGGCGGTGTGATGCGTCGCCGCCCGATCGAGGCGCGACTGCGTCACGGCGTCGGCGAAACAGGCGACGTTCATGGCCTCAGTCCTGTCGGCGCGGGCCGTCCGTCACCCGCGAGCGGCAGCGGCGCTTCGGATCGGCGGATCGCCAGCGTATTGCCGAGGATGCTCTGGTAGGCCTCGCAGGCGGTCCAGCACTGCGGGCAGTCCCCTTTCCAGATCTCGTCCTGCACCTGCCGTGTGCGCGCGTCGTTCCAGATCGGATCCAGCCGCATGCCGGTGTCGCGCAGCCGCCCCATCGGCCGCGAATACGTGATGCACGGATAGACGACGCCCCATGGGTCGATGAAGCAGCTCGCGCGCAGCGCGTGACACGGCATCGGCGTGCGGCCGGTCGCGAGGAAGCGATCGAGATGCTTCAGGTAGACGTTCTCCAGGAGCTGCCGCGGCGAACGCGCCGGACCGCGGAGGCGGCGATACCTGTTCATCTCGGCGCGCGCAGCCGCCGGATCGGGCGCGAGGCCGTCGAGGTCGGCGTTGCCGTAGTAGTGGCTCGACCGCTGCGCGACGTTGAGATGGACGTCGTCCACCGTGAGCCCCGCGCACTCGTGCGCGCACGCGGCGAACGTCCGCTCGAACTGCCCGAGATTGTGCGTGGAGAGCGTCACCCCGAGCGCGGTCGTGATTGCCGGGATGCGGCGCAGCGCCCGGAAGGTCTCCATCTGGCGTCGGAACCCGCCCTTGACGCCGCGGATCTCGTCGTTGAGCGCTTCGTCGCCGTCGACGCTGACGGTGACGACGGTGTGCCCCGGACCGCGGCCGGCGATCCGCTCGACGCTTTTGACGATGCGATCGGTCTGGAAGCCGTTGGTGGGGAAGTGGAGAATCGCGAGCCGCCGCCATCCCGTCACGATCGCGTCGAAGACCTCGTCGATGTCCTTGCGCAGGAAGATCTCGCCGCCGGTCAGGTCGACCCAGTTGACGTCGGGGTTCTCGCGGACGAGCGCGACGATCTCGTCGGTCGTCAGTTCGTCGGTCGGCCTGCGCTGCCAGATGTTGCAGGTCTTGCAGCGGTACTGGCACCAGTAGGTCAGACAGAGGTTCAGCTTCAGCGGCGCGGCGGGGCGGTGCGCGGTCGCGCGCAGCAGCGAGATCCCGAGGTGCGCGGAACGGGAACTCACGACTTGGGCTTCTCCGTCGCGTTGACTTCGTTGATCAGCCAGTCGCTCTGGAAGTTCTTTCGGGAGACGAGCATGGTGACGATCAGATCCAGCGCTTTTGGCGCGCCGCCGCTGTCCCACTGAATGATCTGCTTCATCCCGAACTTCAGACGTGCGACGCCGGCCGGCTCGGAAGCGTCGAACGCCATGTATTCCAATGGTTCCGCCGCGAGGAGGCACTTGAGCGACTTGTATTCCTTGAACCTCGCCTTGTAGTCCCGCTCGACTTTGGGCTGAAAGACGGCCTGCACCGCCTTTGGCTGCAGCGTTTCCAGTGCCGCGCAGTAGTTTTTCACCAGTTTCTGGATCTGCTGCTTCGCATGCTCGTCTTGAGTGATGGGCCGCGGCGCCGGTTTCTCGTCGGTCGGCGTGGGCAGCGGCGCCGTCGATGTCGGCGGCTGTGTGGTTGCGCCGGTCGGGGCCTGACCGGGAGGCGGCGTCGTGGTCACCGGCTGCGTCTGAACTGGCGGCGTCGGTCGCGGACGGGGCGGCGGCGGCGGCAGCGGCCTCGGAGAATTATTGGGCACCGGCGTCGCCGTCTTCACGAATACCGCCCCGCACGTCTTTGCCGACGTCATCACCATCTCGCCGGCCGTCGGGCAATCGCCGGTGAACTGTTCCCACCTGTAGCCATCCGCGGCTTCCGGCGTGAGCGTCACCGGAGCACCGCTCGGGATATCGATGCTGCAGGCCGATCCGTTCATGCCGCAGAGAATCCCGCCCGCAACGACGACAGTGCCCCCCTCCGGCTTCGTAATTGTCAGCCGAAACGTCGCCGGAGGAGGCGCCGACGCGACCTTTTCGAACGTGGCGCCGCACGTGCGGGCCTTCGTCATCGACATTCGCCCACTGGGCGCGCAGTCGCCGGTGAAGCCGGTCCAGGCGTAGTCTTTGTCTTCCTTCGCGACGAGCTCCACGGTCTCGTTGGTCGGGATCCGCGTCGTGCATTTGTCGCCGGTGGTTCCGCACTCGATGCCGGGCCCGAAAATCGTGCCGTTCTTCGGCTTGGCGATCGTGAGCTCCTGCCCCGCCGGGAGGAACCAGCGGACCGTGCGATAGAGGCCCCACACCAGGAGCACGCCGACGGCCACCGCCGCGAGCGCGACGAGGGCGCCTCGCGCGGCCGGCGTCTCGAACCACGAGCCGGAGCGCGCCCGGCCGGGCGCGGGTGCGGGACGCCCGCGGCCCTGCAGGCGTTCGCCCAGCGACGTCAGCGCCGCGCCGAGCGAGAACGAGGACTTCTGCCGCGCCGCCGCCGTTCGCGGCCGCGGCGGGCCGATGACCGTCGGATCCGCGACCGGCCGCGCGCTCGCGCGCGGCGGGAGGGGAATCGAGACGTTCGTGTCGGTGTCGGGCGGCCGGCGCCTGGCGTCGGTGCGGCCGGCCATCACCGTCGGCTCGATCGGCTCGGCCGCGGCCGGCTGACTCGCACGGCTGATCAGCACCGTGGGATCGGTTGAAATGACTTCGGATCCAGACGAGGAGGATTCGAAGGGACTCGCGGGACGGCGAGCGGCGTCGAGCCGCGCCAGCAGCGCGCGCGCGTTCGGGTGCTGGCGGTTGTGCGCCAGGGCCTCTAGGACCCAGCGGCGCGCCACTTCGAACGACTTCTCCTGGAACGCCGCGAGCGCCTTGTCGTACGCGGCGTCGGCGGCGCGCGAATTCGCGGGCTTATCCACGGGGCTCCCCAGGGGCATATCCTACTGCCGTTTGCTGCGCGATCGGCCGGCGCGAGGTTTGACAAGCCCCGGAACGGCCGATAATCTGGCCCGGTCTTACGGGTGGCCCCACGATCACGCCGGGCCGACCCCTCTGAATGGAGTCTGCATGGACGACCGCGACAGCATGCAATCGCTGCTGGTGCTGAGAAAACTCACGCGAGCGATCGCCGACGTCGTCCGTCCGCAGATGACCGAATACCTCGCCACCCTCGCGCCGCTGCTGCGGCCGCGGATGGTGCTCGGCGAATACGTCGAGGACGGTTCCCGCGAATCGGGCCGGCGCTCGGACAAGGCCTTCAAGGAGTTCCAGGCCCTCTACGAATCGGTCGCCACCGCCAAGCCGTTCAACCTGCCTCGCGAGCTGAGCCTGCCCATCCGCCTGAGCGGCTCGGGGCTCGAGATCACCCCCGTCGATACCGCGCACGCCATTCAGTCCGGATCCGACACGCGGACGATCATGGTGCGCTCGCCGCTCACCTGGACGCTGACCTATTCGGGCTACGCGCCGTCGCGGCTGCCGGAGCTGCTCAAGGCGCGGCTGCAGGCGCCCGACGATCTCGCCCAGTTCGTGAACAGCTACCTGCTGATGCACGTGGTGACGACCAACTCCCCCGGGCTGATGGCGCTGCTCGAGGCACTGCACTTCCCGATCGGCAACACGACGCTGCGCGACTTCGGCGGCCTGCCGATCACGCGCATCGGCGTCGGCGTGTCGACGCGCCGTCCGTCGGACCAGGTGATCCTGCAGAGCGCCGAGCTCACCGGCATGGACGCCTTCGAGGAGGTCGTCAACGTGCCGGACCTCGCGCAGCTCCGCGATCCGCTGAAGGAGCGGCTGCTGGACGTGGCGCGGCAGCACGCGCCCGAGCTGGTCTAGCCGGTTCTTCGTCATCCGCTTCACAACGCCGTCTCCGGCACGACGGTCCACCCGACGCCGGCAACGCGGGCTTCGCGCTCGAGGCTTTCGAGCAGCCGCGCATCGAACTCGTCGGTGAGCGCCAGCAGCCCGGCGACGTCGCCGTCGACGCCGGGGCGCGCCACGCCGCGCACGCCGCGCGGTTCGATCGCCGCGGCGCGGACCGCCCAGTCCTCTTCGAAGAGCGCGAGCAGCGATGGCTTGTCCACGGCCGGCGGCGCCGCGTCCGGATCCGACAGGACGGCCGCCTGTCCCTGCAGCCACCACGGAAACGCGGCATCGTCGAAGACGCGCGCCGCGGCCGCCGCGTCGCGCGTCGAGACGATCGTCCCGTCCCTGGCGCCGCCGGCAGAGGACAGGAAGGTCACGCGCGCGATCGAGGTCCACGAGCGCGCCAGCACGCCGGTGATCGCGGCCGGCACACCGCCGTCGCCGGCGGCGCCGTCCTTCCACGCGATCAGCGTGAAGCGGCCGCGGGGCGGCGGCAGCGGTCCCAGCTGCCAGTGCACCGCTCGCGCATCGCGGCAGACCAGGATCGACGCCGGGTTCACGGCGCGTCCACTTCGGGAAGCGGCGTGAAGAAGGTGCTCTCGGCCCAGTCGTAGACTTCGCCGCCGATCAGCGATCCGCCGTAGTAGCCGCCGATTCCGCCGATGATGCAGCCGCCGATGCCGCCGACGGCGCTGCCGAGCGGCGAGGCCAGCAGTCCCAGCGCGGCGCCGCCGCCGCCCACGACCTCGCATCCCGCCCAGGCGCCCGCCCACCCGGCCACGACCTGCGAGGCGCGGCGGATGGGATTACTGGCCCTGACGATCGACACGATGTCGATCGCCACGCCGGCGACGACGAGCACGCGGCCGGCGTAGCGGAAGTAGCGCGCCGCCTTGTAGGCGACCTCGCCGCTCGTGCCGGCCGGCGAGTGATCGGCAATGCCGAAGTCGGCGTGCGTGCCCTTCTGGTTCCAGTGATAGTCGATGGTGCGCGTCTTGACGTTGTAGCCGTAGTCGAGGCGCAGGTGCCGGCCGCCGCTCGCATCCTGGAAGAAGAGCGTCGAGGTCGAGCCGCTCTTCGGCACCCAGCCGCGGGGACGCAGCTCGATGCAGAGGCCGTTGGTCCCGGGCACCGGGATCCGGACGACGCTCGCCTGACCGATCGCGTAGGGGATGCCGCCCGACATCGGCACGTCGGCCGCTGCCGTCGTCGGCGCCGTGTTGTGGGCGGCCGCGGCCGGCGTCGACATCGCGATGCGCGGCGCGGTGCCGCCGTCGATGGTTTCCGCCTGGCCGTAGCCGATGGTCGCCGGTGATCGTCTGCCGCTCATCGTGAGACCTTTCAGGTTCCGCGAATGAATCTGTCCTCAGCGCTGCGGGAATGGCGTGGTGTAGCGAACGTAGCGATAGGGCTGCGGGATCTTGAACTGCCAGCCGCCCCCGCTCACCGGATGCGCCTTGCCCGCCTCGGACCACGCGTCGATGCCGTCGGCGCACAGGGACTCGAGCGCATGCGGAACGGTCAACATGACTTCGTATTCGTTGAGCACCTTCTGCATCGCCCTGGGATTGGTCTTCAGCGTGCCCGCGCCGTGCACGCCGAGGATCTCGAGCGGCGTGCCGGGAATGCAGAAGAACGTCGTCTTCAGCGGCGAGACGCGCGGATCCTTGAAGCCCCAGAGCCGCGTGCCCTTCTCGATGCGCACGTCGCGAACGGGATAGTTGAAGTCGATGAAATCGACTTCCCCCATCCGGTCCGGCGCGAACAGGCGGTAGAAGGTCGTGGCGACGCCGCGGCGGTATTGACGCTGATCCACGGCGATCTCTAGCCCGCGCCGGTGCAGGTGAAGGAGCTGGCCAGCACGAGGCCGTCGCTCGAGCGCACGTGGAACCGCACGCCCCAGCCCCAGCGATCGTCGCCGTCCTGGTGCCGGAGCGTCAGCGTGCAGATCGACACCGCTTCGCCTGACGCGGACTTGCCCGGTTCGATCTTCGTCTCGATCCAGTTTTTCTTCTCGGACGCCGACATCTCGGCGAGGAAGCCGGCGAGATAGCGGCCGATCGTCGCGTCCGATGGCTCGGTGCCGACGTTGGCGCAGGTCGGCGACACGCTGAGCGGCACGCTGCCGCTGGCGATGACCGCGTCGATGACGTCCTTGGGCGTCGGCGGCTGGTGCGCCACGTGGACCGGTCGTTGTGCGGCCGCCTGCTCCGGCGCCATCCGACTTTCGGCGGGCCGCGACTGCGCGTCCGGTGCCTGATTGCAGGCCGCGAGGACGAGCATCAGCGGCGCCAGGCAGAGGCGGTTCACGGCATCGACCCGTAGAACATGGCGTTGTCGGGCGGCGCGTAGTGCAGCGCGAACTGCGCCGGCGTCTGCTTGACCATCTGCTGCCGGCTGTTCGAGTAGTGCCAGATGAAGCCGTTGAAGAAGATGCCGACGTGCTTGCGCGGGACGTTGGCCATCACTTTGCCGGCAAGGTTGACGTTCGCGGCGCGAGTCATGAAGACGAGGCACGAGGTGAGCGCCTTGGGCCGCATCGACCACGGCCCGACCGACGGGCACTTCGGGAAGAGCTCCTGGACGCGCAGCGTCGCCGCGGGCCCGCGGCCGCCGCCCATCATCCGGCAGGTGACGCCGAAGCTGTAGCCGAGCACGTGCGCCACGAAGTGGGCGCAGTGGTTGTCGGCGGTGCTCGAGTAGCCGTTCGGGCAGATCTGGCCGATCGATTGGCCGAGATAGGCGTCGAGCTGCGGCTGGGTGATCATCCTGTCCTCGATACCAAGTGCTGATCCCATTTTGGGGATGGTGATCCTCGGCTGACGTTCGTTTCGGGTGCTGCGTGGATCATATCCGACCTACCTCGGCTGGCAGCCAGGTCAGCCTTTCGTAAAGAGCCATCCGCTCACACCGCCGAAGACGGCCGCGACGAGCAGCCAGATCCGGCCCTGGGGAGTCCGCGGCCCGCGGACGGCGCCCGCGATCAGGAACGCCGCGGCGAGCACCGCGAGGATGTACTTAGCCAGCATGACGCTGCGCGACGCATGTCGACCCCGGGCATGCGGTTCGCACTCACGCGCCCTCGCCAGGCTGTGGAGGATTCGGCGGGAACCTGTAGGGGTGCCCTTCGAATTCCATCTCCTGCAGATCCTCTGGTGTGCGGAGAAACCTGTTCTCTTCGTAATTAAGCGCCCTGAGGTAGCGGTCGATCAGTACAGCAGCCGATTCAGGGTTGAAGGGCACGTCGGGGTTGAACGTCTCGCGCGCGACAGGCGGATCCATGACATACCCGTCAGCGCTGAACAACGGCTGCGCGTCCTCCGGGAGGGCCCGGTAGTATTCCTCCAGCCGCGAAACGACATCATTGTGCCAGGCCTTGAACGCGGTCGTCTCGGGCAGAACGAGGCAGGCGAGCTTATATGCCCAGCACGGGTGCAGCGCCGGATTGGCGATCTGATCCGCGAGAAACAGACTTTCAACGACAATCTTCAGTCCGATGTTGAGCGGACCGAGAATCGGTCCGCGCCACTCCTCATCATCTGTCTCGATGTATTCCGCGTAAGCCAGGTCGACATTTGCTGCCCATGCCGCTTCCAGGTACTCCGAGGGGAAGGTCTCCGTCGTTAAGGCGTCGTATCGCGACGTAATCCACTCCATTGTCGCAATCGTGAGCCCGACCTGAGCGCGGTGGGTCACCAGTGTCAACCGTCGGAGCAACTCAGGATCGGCCGGTTGATACGTTCTTGAGACGTTCCACTCGTCCCAGGGATACCGGATCTCCGGGCGGGAAATATCGGCGGGGATATAAGGGGGACGCGGCAACAATGCAGCCTCAGCGCGAGTAGCGGTAGGGCGTTCCAACAAAGCCCTCCGCCTCCATTTCCTTTGGTGAACGGAGATAAGAGTTTTTCCGGTAGTCCAGACTTTTCAAGAATGCGTCGAGCAAAGTTGGGATTTCCGCCTTCTTGTATTCGGCTTCGGGATCCAACAGCTCGCGCGGGACAGGCTCGCCGTAGCGAGCCTTGGGCAGTTTCGGATACATGCGCTGGAACTTGTTCAGAACGTCTTGCAGCCAACCATCGAATGGACGCACGTTGGGCAGTGCGTAGCGCGCCAGGAACGCGAGTTCAACGACGTGCCTGGCCGGCCCGCCTCCGGAGTGTTCCGGGCTCTTTCGCCGAGCACGCTCGGCATATAACAGCGACGCAACCAGACCTTTCATCGCAAACAGCGGACCACCCACAGCATCCTTCGGCCGATCCTCGAGCGCCTTGTTCCAGATCTTTGTGTACGCGGGATCTATCTCGAACGCCCAGGCAGCCTCGATGAACAACAGCGGGTCGCGATTCTTGGCCAGATCACTGTATCGCCAGTAGACCCATTCGGCGATGCCAAACCCGATCGCCAACACTCCGGACGGACCAATCGGCGCCAGACGTTTGGTGAGCTGGGGGCTTTCGCGATTGTAGTGAACGGTGCCTTCCCATTTCTTGGGACGCTTGCCGGCCTCGACCTGGGCCTCGGCGATGTATCGCGGTTCCTCCAAACTCCCTCCTTCTCTGAGTGCCCGTGACGTCATCGGCAGCTATTCAGGGCTGAGGTCTTTCGGGCAATTCTGCACTTCCTCGTTGTCTGTGCAGATTGTTATCTCCAGGCCGCAGGCCGCCGCCGCACACACGAGCCGCTGGCAATTAGGGCAAGGCTTGTCATCATTACCTGCCTCCGACTTCCAGTTGATGCTCAGGGTCAGTTTGCCGGGCGGCGGCTTAAGCCCATTGCGGCCCGCAAAGATGTCTTCGACGATCTTGGATTCGGTATGACCGGTGTCAGGATTATTGGTGTTCGTCGTCTTATTGGGCCGGTACCGCCATCCGCGTTTCTTTGCCTTGGCACAATCTATATTCGTGGGTTCGGCACGCTTCTTCTTCACTCCGGTTTTGGTTTCTCCGCCGGTCCGCCGCGTGTATGGTTGTCCGGTGCACTTTCCAGGACGGTTTTGGTACGCCGTGCTGAGGCTCCCGCTGGTGCCCCACACCGGCTGCGGCGAACCGCCCTTCGGTGTGTAGTTGCCATGCGTCACCGTGCCGGTTTCTCCAGTCTGCTCCGTCCGACGGCGAAAATTCTTGTTCTGGTTCGCCAGCTCCTGGCACTCGGGATCTTTTGGTGACTTGATCGCGATCTGGGCCACGCTCGGCGCCGATGCCCCATTCGTGACATTGTTATGGTTGTGCGTCGTCAAGTCCATCTGACGCGTCACGTTCTTGCCCTCGAACTGCACGTCGAAGGACCACGCAGCGAACTTGGTCTTCCCCTGAATCGTATGGGTGACGACGCCCATGCCGAGCGTCCGCGTGGCCGCCTCGTTGCCCTTACTGGTGCTGTAATCCGACGAATCCTTGATCCCTGCTTCGCCGCCCTGGATCTTGACCGTCTTCGTTCCGTTGCTCGTGTCGGACGCCTGAGAAAAATTGGGATACGGAATCGGCACTGGACCGGCAGGCGGGGAAGGAGGCGAGAGGCAGGGGTCCGGCATCGCGGCGATGGACTGGTTCGCCTGCTTCTTCGCGGAGATCTCACGGCCGTTGGCGAACACTGAACTGCTCACGCATGTCCTCCGCCGTTTCGGAACTCGGTTACGATCGCCGCCCGATCCCCGCCGTCGTCGCTGAAATGCAGCAGTGCGAAGCGCCCTGGCGCGTAGCCTCTTGCTCCTGCGCTCAATGCCAGTGTGAGCGCGATTGGACCGATAGCGGCACCAATCTCGCCGACGTACTCGATCGGGTGCCACAGCTCGAACGGCTGGTGATGAGGACGGCGCTCCAGCCGCATCACGGCGATGCTGGCCTCCTTGAACTTATAGTGCTCGCCGTTCAGGTCGGTGACGCGATAGGCGATCGCGCCAAAATCAATCTCCGCTTCCGTGACTGCGCTCCGAAGCGCTTGCGTCATCCCCTCGCCGCGGCAGGGCTGTGTCGACTCGATGGTGCCGGGTTCCTGCCCGAACCCAAGGCCGAGTACCCGCAGATGCGGACCCGACGTGCGCTTGTGACCAACCGCCAGCACGGCTGCGCCAGCCTCACCGGGAAAAAAACCGTTGGAGTTCGCCGCGGTCATCACGCGACGGCGCTCCGCGTACGCACTCACAACGTTCTGACGAAGAAAGCTGTCGACGCACGCCACGATACAGCCCGGTACCGCATCTTCCTGTATCAGCGTGCGCGCTCGTCTGATGGCCAGCGCCGCCGACACTTGACCGCGACCCGCGACGACCGACAACGGATGACGGGAAAGGCCTAGCTTGCGCTCGACAGCGGCGAGCAATCTATCGTCAAGTTCCTCGAAACGATGCGGACGGTCGGGCCCGGCTACGCCCAGCAGAATCGGCACATCGCGGGGCGCCGGGGCGTCGGGATGTGTCAGGCACTCCAGGATGGCGGGCGCGACCAATTCCGCGAGCTTGCCTGTGGTCTCCCACCATTGCGGCAATTCCACCCTGGCGCACGGAACGGGTTCGGCAGTTGCCGGATCGTACAGATTGGCTTCACCGATATTCCGGATCCCTGCGCGGATCGCGGCGCAACTCGCAGGCGCGTTGAAGCCCACGTTTGTCACCATGCCTCCAGCCGCAATCGCGATGGGTGTCATACCCGGCGTCCCCGTGCCCGTACCAGTTCTGCAAGACCCCGGTAATAGGGCTTATCGCCGTACGTCTTGAGCCGCCTCCACGCCTCTGAGACCTCTCCGACAACGATTTCTTCCGCGTCGAACCAGCTCTGCGCCATTGGAATCACAGCGCGCCACGTCAACGTGAAGCGCCCCAAATCCGGCTCGATGAAAACCGTGTCGATGACCGCGTCAGTCCTTTCGACCCGGCCCTTCGCGGGAACCACCCAGACGGGCATAGGGAGCACCGGGAGCTTGAACCCTACGTGCCCATCGGCTGTGAGGTTCTGGAGAACGACGTCCTCATCGCCGGTTGGATAGGGAATCTGTTGATCCGGAGGAGCGGACTGGAAATAACGGTCGTCGAAATCATCCGGCCAGAACGGCCGCCGCTCTTGCTGCCACTTGTCATCGTAGGTTCCGACGTACTCAACCCTGGGGGGCCATTGGCGGCCGATCGATCCGAATGCCATCGGACGATAGCGTCCGGTCGGACTGACAACCGGTGCGTTTCTCTCTTCAGTGTTGGGCAGCGGCCGTCCGGCAGCGTGCTCTGCATGATGTGCGTATCCCTGCCCTACTGGATTGGGCAGGAATGTCGCGACGTTCCCTGGATCGCCAGCCGACATATCCGTACCGCCAAACGCGTTGTCGTAGGAAACTGGCATGACGTCGAAAGGCTGCGGCGACGCAGGGCTGACACCGAGTGCGCGGCGCCATACGCGACTCCCCACAACGTTGAACGCCTTCGCCGCTTGCCCCACTCGCATCCCTACGCCGACCTGTGTCGTCGGCTTTCCGCCCGGTGCATAGGCGCTGCCGTTCAGCAGCACATCGCACATCGGCTTCCGGTGCGCATAATCCGTTTCGTACCGGACCGCTGACATCCCGGGTTCGCCGGTGAACTCGTCCGCCTGGACCAGTGGAACCTGCTCTAGCGCGACTTCCACAGCTTCGCCATCGCGTGGAATGACGAAGGTGCCCTTGACGACAACGCCAAGCTGTTCCCGTCCGTCGGGCGCGAACGCACCGGTCCAACCGGCAGGGAAGCTTGTCTTATTGACGAATTCCATACGCCAGACTTCTCTGTTGCCGGTCGCCGCGAGCCCGCACCTCGAAGAGCGGTTCCGCCTTCTCGAGGAGCGCTAACTCCAACGCGGCTGCGGCGCGGACGCGCTGCGTCGCATGAACGAGCACTTCGAGGAGCGATTCGCGGCTGATCCGTCGCCCCGAGATGTACCGATGACCGGCGACGAACGACCCGGAGTGTTCATCCCACCATTTCGCAACCGCCGATCGAGATGGCCACGGCAGATTGCTCTCATATCCCAGGTCGAGAACCTCTTCAATCGGCAGATCGGCGGACTTCTCCGGCGCCGGTTGTTCCCCGTCCAGGTGGGTGTACGTCAAATCAATCCCGGTAATCGCGGAGAACGCTTCCCCTGCGAGCCGGCCAACGGCCGGCGAGTCCATTTTCCGGATCAGCCACGGAATCGAGATCGGATCGCCGAGCATGCCCGCGCCAATGATCGCGAGGTGGGCGAGATCATCTCGCTGCGCGATCGAGCCGATCAGGCTACGACTTTCATCGGGAGTCATCACGCGGAGAACCAGGTTCAGCGCGGAGTACGTGCAGGCGTGCTGCTGATCGAGGTACGTCCGCAGGCCGCCCACTCCCCGCTCGTCACCGCAGAGGGCCAGAGACCAGGCAGCCCAGAATCGACAGATGTCATCCTCGTCATTCAAATGCGCGCTGGCGTGTTCCAGGAGATCGGTGCGCTTCATCTCGCCGATCGTTCGCAGGGCACGAGCCCGGAGCGTCGGGTCCGAATCGTCCACCGCCGCCTCCAGTACAGGACCCGCATCCACGCGGTGGATGGCACAGGCAGCAATGCCAACCATGCGGTGCATCGGCGACCTGCCCTCGAGCAGCCTCGCGATCCACGGCGAAATCTCCGGGTACTGGAGCCATCCCAGTGCCGACGTCAATCCCGCTCTCGAGCGCGCCGAACGGCATCCGATGTGCAGCGCTTCGCTCATTTGCTCTCGATCGCCGTTGGAAAACGCCAGCACGGCGAGCGCGAACACTTCGCCAGGCCCTCCGTCCGCCACGTCTACGTTGGTCCGGCAAAAGCGCCACGAGGTGGAACCCCCAACACGAAGGCCATCGACGTGAGCATCGACCCGTTGATCCAGGCGGGCGAGGTCCGCCAGCCTGTAGTGTGGTTCGCCGATCGCGCGTTCCCGTATCGTCCAGAGGAATGCCGCTTCCTCGGCGTGCTGGGAAACCACGAACTCATTCACGAGACTCGAGATCTCGGCTGGTGCGAATCCTATCGGTTCTTGAAGGGGAGGATGAGGCACGGCGGTTGATCTCAACGGCTCAATTGAGCTGGACGGATCCACCCTTGATACGATTGACGCCTGCAGCCTGGCTGACAACGTGCGCTCCACGGATTGTCACTTTCCCGTCCTTACTCAGGGTGATGCTCGCGTGTCCGCATCGCAGCGTGATTGACTCTGTCGCATCGAGGGATACGTGATCGCCATCGAGGTCGACATTCTGCGGTTGTCCGTGGGTGGCGCAAATGACTCCCAGGACAATCGGGCGCGCGAGCGCTCCGCCTTCAAGGACCACGACGACCTCGCTTCCCACATGGTCGGGCCGCAAAGGCACGCATGACCGCGCAGGAATCGTGTGATCGGCCTCCGACGGCACGACGACCAGAGGCTGACCGTTCGCATCAAAGCCCTTCAGAACACCGACCAGCGTGTCCAACGCAGCAGGAGGATCGGTCCGGAACTTCGCGTCATGCGGGAGAACATTGACGCCGGTTCGACCCCGTACGTTTTCTGGTCGCTTCATTGGTGTCCTTCTTATGGTGACCGGAAGACCTAGTTCTGCGTGATGTTCGAGCCCTTCATCACGATATCGCCGTCGGCCTTGACGCTGATTTTGCCGCTGCCAACGACGGTGATGTCCTTGCCCTTGAGCTGGATGGTACCGTCCTTTTTCATCGTGATGCTGGCGTCGCCGGTCTTCAGCACGATCTCGTCGCCAGCGACGAGCGCAAAGTTCTTTCCGACCTTCATCGCGTCGTCGTTCCCGACGCTGGTTTCGCGACCGCCCGTGACGGTCCGCGTCTCGTCGCCGCCGACCGACATCGCTGCCTTGCCAGTTACGCTGACGGTCTGATCGGCACCCACCGTGATCGACCGCGCAGCGGCCACACTCGTTGTTTGCGCGGCGCCGATGGTATTCGTCTGTGCCGCGCCGATGCTGTTGGTCTGCGCCGCACCCACACTCGTGGACTGACTGGCCCCGACGTTGATGGTCTGGACCGCGCCTATCGTCACGGCTTGCAGGCCGCCGATCGTGATCTGCTGCGCGGCGCCGACGCTGATCGTCTCGTTGACGCCGACGGTGTGCGTCCGCTGCAGCATCACCGTCGCCGTCTCACTGGCGCCAACGGTGCTCGTCCGGTTCGCGCCGACCGTGATCGTCTCGTTCGCGCCGATCTTTTTGCTCCGGTTGATACCAACGGTGAGCGTTTCGTTCGACCCAATCGTCGCATCTCGATTGACGCCAACATCCCACTTCTGGTTCTTCCCGATCGATTCCGAATCGTTGACGTCGACGCGATCGGTGCGGCAGTTGTGGATGGTCGACGTCTGGTCGTGCTCGATGACGGTGTCCATGTTGAACTGGCCGTGGATGAACACCCGTTCGGCCCCGGCCGTGTCGTCGAGCGACATCTCGTTGAAGCCCGACCCCTTGTGGGTGTTGGACTTCACGCCGCTGATCACCGCACCAGCAGGGAAGCCGAAGGGCGGCAGCTGCTCGGCGTTGTAGACCCGCCCCGTGATGATCGGCTGATCCGGATCCCCTTCGAGGAAATCGACGATCACTTCCTGGCCGATGCGCGGCGTCGAGACGCCGCCCCAGCCCTTGCCGGCCCACGGCGACGACACCCGGATCCAGCACGAGCTGTTCTCGTCCTTCTTGCCGCGCCGATCCCAGTGGAACTGCACCTTCACCCGGCCGTACTTGTCCGTGTAGATCTCGTCCCCGCCAGGCCCCACCACCACCGCGGTCTGCGGGCCCTGCACGAACGGCTTCGGCGTGAGCCGCTGCGGCCGGAACTGCTGCCCGCTCGGCATGGCGACGAAGGCGCACGAGTAGGACGCCCCGCCGCTGCCTTCGGGCAGCGACTCGTAGTTCTCGAACGTGAGGTTGTAGTTCGCGCTCACCACCAGGTACTCGCGATTCTGGTCGTCGCGCGGATGATCCTCCAGCGTCCACAGCGAGCCGACCGCCATCGCCCGCGCGTTGGTCGTGCCGCGCGCGGTGGCGAACTGCGTCCCCATCTCGTCGATCCGCACCGCCGCGTACTGCTCGCCGTCCGGCTTCTCGATGTAGAACCCGGGATAGTCGTAGACCTCGTAGTCGCTCGGCGTGTAGCCGCGCGGCAGCGCCTTGTTGACCTTGAGCTCGACGCTCGGCCGCTCGAGGTCGTAGTCGTCGTGCACGTAGACGCCCGGCTGGACCTCCTGCTCGAAGTCCCACGCCGAGACGTGCTCGTGATCCGGCTTCACCAGCTGCGTCGGCGGGACATACGACAGCTTCTCGCAGCCCTTCGCCGGCGTGTGCTTGCTCGTCGAATCGCTCAGCACCAGCGTGTCGTGGCCGTCGGTGTGGCGGAAGTAGTAGTAGATCCCCTCGTGCTCCATCAGCCGGCTCACGAAGTTGAAGTCGGTCTCGCGGTACTGCACGCAGTAGTTCCACTTCCGATACGTGCCGGTCAGCTCCAGCTTGACGTCCGCCGACGGATGATCCGCGAACACCTGCTTGATGATGTCGGGGACCTTCATGTCCTGGAAGATCCGGCAGTCGGCGGTGCGGGTCAGAAACCACAGCCACGGACGCACCGTCACGAAGTAGCGGTTGTAGCGGCCGTAGGTCCCGCCCTGCGCGACCCGCGTGACGTAGCCGTTGAAGAAGCGCGTGGTCTCGTCGGGCAGCGCCACCTTCAGCGTCACGTTCTTGCCGAGGATGTCGTCGAACTTGACGTTCTCCTTGGCGCTGAGCAGATCGAGCTGGTACTCGAACGGACGGCTGATCTCTTCGCGCGCGCTCATGCCGTGGAAGAGGAGCACGTCCTCGCCGAGCGGCGTGACCAGTTCCATCACCCTAGGCATGACATCCTTCGCCATTGGCCTTCGTCCTTTCCGGGCCCATTATCCACCCGCGCCGACGACTTTCCGCGCGCGGACGACGAGGCCGGGCACGGGAATTCCCGATTCCATCCGCAAGTCCGCCTGCCCGATGTCAGCGACGAATCCGTAATCGGCCAGCAGCCGCTCCACGTAGGCGCGCGCGTGCGTGTAGCGCCCGTGCGTCCGCAGGACGAAGTCCGGCGACGCCTCGTCGTGCTCCAGCGTGAAGATGAAGAGGCCGCCGGCACGCAGCGCCCCCGCCGCGGCCGCGATCACCGCCGCCAGGTCGCCGAAGTAGACCAGCGTGTCGGCCGAGACGATGATGTCGAACGCGCCGGCCTGCTGCTGCAGGTACGCGGTCAGCTCCGTCTGGAGCAGCTCGTCGTACAGCTGCTTGTCCTTCGCCTGCACCAGCATGCCGGCCGACAGGTCGACCCCCGTCAGCCGCCGCGCGTAGCGGCCGATGAGCGGACCGCACAGCCCGGTGCCGCAGCCGGCGTCGAGCACGTCGAACTGCTTCGCCGGCTCGAGCCCGGCATCGTCGAGCATCGCGCCGACCAGCACCGGCGCGCGATACGAGAGCCTGGCGAGCTTCGACTCGAAGCTCGCCGCGAAGCTGTCGAACGTCGTCGCGACGAAGCCGTCCGAGGCGCGCCCGGGGACGTCGCGGCCCGTGCACGCCGCCAGCATGTGGCGCGCGATCGGATGGTCGGGCTCCTCGGCCAGCCACTCCTCGAAGATGCGCACGGCCGCGTCGATCTCGCCGAGCGTGCAGTGCGCCAGCGCCAGCAGCCGGCGCGCCTCGGGATGCTTCGGCCGCAGCGTGATCGCCTTGCAGAAGCAGGCGACCGCTTCCTCGGTGCGCCGCACGCCGTTCAACAGCACGCCGAGATTCGTGTACGCGTCGATGTACTCGGGGTTGATCCGGATGGCGCTGCGATAGGCCTCTTCCGCTTCCGCCGGCCGGCCGGTCGCGCGCAGCAGCACGCCCAGATTGCTGTAGGCCCGCGCGTGCGACGGATCCAGCGCGATCGCCCGGTGGTAGGCCTCGATGGCCCGTTCGAGCCGGCCGCTCTCCTGCAGGACGATGCCGAAGTTGTTGTGCCAGTCGGCCGCGTCGGGGCGGATGGCCAGGCTCTTCTCGATCAGCGCGGCGCCGTCGGCGCTGCGCCCCATCTGGTGCGCCAGCACCCCGGCGAAGTGCAGCGCGCGCGGGTTCTCCGGATCGACCGCAAAGATCTGACGGTAGATGACCTCCGCCTCGGCGAGCTGATCGTTCTGCTGGACGACGATCGCCAGGTCGACCGCTTCCTCGACGGTCAGCTCGCGCGGCGGTTCCTCGACGTCTTCGGGCGTCTCGCGGAGCAGGTCGTGCATGTGCTCACTAAACATCGTCGCCTTCCCGAATATTCCGGCCGTCGCTGGCGGGCGCCGCCGTCAGTCGAACCGGTAGTCGAAGTTGCCGTTCGACGCGGCCAGGCGAACCCCTTTCAGCGCCGAGCCTTCCATCGTCCGCTTGAGGAATTCGTGGCTGATCTCCGGCAGGAGCGTGTTGGTCAGGATCGCGTCGATCATGCGCCCGCCGCTCTCCACTTCCGTGCACCGGCTCACGATCAGCTTGACCGCCTCCTCGTCGTAGGTGAAGGGGATCTTGTGGTGATCCTCCACGCGCCGCGCGATCCGGCCGAGCTGCAGCCGGACGATGCTGGCCAGCATCGCGTCGCTCAGCGGGTAGTAGGGAATCACGACGAGGCGTCCGAGCAGCGCGGCCGGGAACTTCTTGAGGAGCGGCTCGCGCAGCGCCTTGGCAATCCCTTCGGGATCCGGCATCAGCTCCGGGTCCTTGCACATACTGACGATGAGCTCGGTGCCGACGTTCGACGTCAGGAGGATGACCGTGTTCTTGAAGTCGATGTAGCGTCCTTCCGCGTCCTCCATCCAGCCCTTGTCGAAGACCTGGAAGAACAGCTCGTGGACGTCGGAGTGCGCCTTCTCGATCTCGTCGAGCAGCACGACGCTGTAGGGACGGCGCCGGACCGCTTCGGTCAGGATGCCCCCCTCGCCGTAGCCGACGTATCCAGGCGGCGATCCCTTGAGCGTGGAAACGGTGTGCTTCTCCTGGAACTCGCTCATGTTGATGGTGATGACGTTCTGCTCGCCGCCGTACAACGCCTCGGCCAGGGTCAGCGCCGTTTCCGTCTTGCCGACGCCCGAGGGGCCGCACAGCATGAACACGCCAATCGGCTTGTTCGGGTTGTCGAGCTTGGCGCGCGACGTATGGATGCGCCGCGCGATCATGTCGAGCGCGTGCCGCTGCCCGATGACGCGCTGGTTCAGCGTGTCGGCGAGGTTGAGCAGCGATTCCACTTCGTTCTTCACCATTCGTCCGACCGGCACGCCGGTCCAGTCCTGGACGACGGCGGCGACCGCCTGTTCGTCCACGCTCGGGAGGATCAGCGGCGACTCTCCCTGGAGCGCGGCCAGCTGCGACTGGAGGCCGCTCAGCTCCGCGAGCAGCGTGGAGCGCTCCTCCGGCGTCAGCTTCTTACTGGTGCCGGGAGCGGGCGATCCGTTACCGGAGGACGGCTTCGGTGCCCCGTCGTCGGTGGCGGCGGGCTGGTCGACGTCATGGCGGAGGGTGGCGCGGATTTCGAGCAGGCGATCCGCCAGCTTGTGTTCCGCTTCCCATCGCTTCTCGAGCTCGACGCGCTCGGCCTCGGCGGCGGCCAGCTTTTCGTCGCAGGCGCGGCGCCGCTCGGCGACGTTGACGCCGACGGCCTCTTCGCGGGCGATGATCCCCTGCTCGATCTGCAGCGCCTCGATCGTGCGGCGGCAGTCCTCGAGCTGCGGCGGCACGGCGTGCTGGCTGATCGCGACCCGCGCGCAGACGGTGTCGAGCAGGCTGACGGCCTTGTCGGGCAGCTGGCGCGCCGGGATGTAGCGGTGCGAGAGGCGCACCGCCGCTTCGAGCGCCTCGTCGAGCAGCTGGACGCGATGATGCTTCTCCAGCGTGGAGGCCACGCCTCGCACCATCAGCGTCGCCTTCTCCTCGCTGGGCTCGGTGACCTGCACCACCTGGAAGCGGCGGGTCAGCGCCGGATCCTTCTCGATGTACTTCTTGTATTCCGCCCAGGTGGTCGCGGCGATCGTCCTGAGCGTGCCGCGCGCCAGCGCCGGCTTGAGCAGGTTGGCGGCGTCGCCGGTGCCGGCCGCGCCGCCGGCGCCGATCAGCGTGTGCGCCTCGTCGACAAACAGGATGATCGGTTCGGCGGAGGCCTGGACTTCGTCGATCACCTGGCGCAGGCGATTCTCGAACTCTCCCTTCATGCTCGCGCCCGCCTGCAGCAGGCCGATGTCGAGCGTGTAGACCTGCACGTTCTTGAGCGGCGGCGGCACGTCGCCCCGCGCGATGCGCGCGGCGAAGCCCTCCACCACGGCAGTCTTGCCGACGCCGGCTTCGCCGGTGAGGATCGGGTTGTTCTGTCGGCGCCGCATCAGGATGTCGACGATCTGGCGGATCTCCTCGTCGCGTCCGCTCACCGGGTCGAGCTGTCCGTTCCTGGCGCGCTCGGTGAGA